>Ga0182738_1000744_pt1 | contig 43573 bp, 25 predicted proteins | sample eDN5th30CBELigMG_FD_128876 | JGI IMG/M metagenome (GOLD analysis project Ga0182738, IMG submission 128876) | Enriched Miracle-Growth compost microbial communities from Emeryville, California, USA - eDNA 5th pass 30_C BE-Lig MG (version 2)... ...
GTAAGAAGTAAGAAGTAAGAAGTGAGAAGTGAGAAGTGAAAGCCCCGCGACGCCAGGCTGACAGGAGAACGATTCATGAACCTCACTCGATTGAACCGCCGTTCGTTTCTGCATGGAGCCGGAATCGCCCTGTCGCTGCCATTTCTGGAATCGTTGCGTCCGCTTCGCGTGCTGGGAGGTCCCACTCCCGCCCGCCCGCCCGTCCGCATGGGGTGCCTGTTTTTTCCAAATGGCGTCTGGCGCGATGCCTGGATCCCCAAAGAAACCGGAAATGATTTTCAGCTCCCGTTTTCGCTGGAACCGCTGGCTCCGATGCGGGATTCCGTAACGGTGATTTCGCGGCTTGACAAAAAACACAGCCATTCCGGAGACGGACATTACGCCAAAACCGCAAATTTTCTGACCGGAATGCATGTCGAAAAGACGACCGGCAAAAACATCAGTTCCGGAGGAATTTCGCTGGACCAGTTGATGGCCCAGCATGTGGGAAAAACAACCCCGTTGCCGTCGCTGGAATTGGGAATTGACCCGGTCATTTCCGGAATTGACAGCAATGTGGGCTATACGCGGCTGTACGGGTCGAACATCTCCTGGCTCACGGCGGAACGGCCGGTTGCCAAGGAAATCAACCCGCGTCTGGTCTACGAACGCCTGTTTGGGATCCGGCAGGCGGGACAGCGGTCGACCACGGGCAAGGGAACGAATGTTTCCGCGGATCGACGAAAACTGCTCGACCTGGCCATGGAAGATGCCCGCGACCTCCGCCAAAGACTGGGCCGGGACGATCAGTTCAAACTCGAGGAATACCTGGACTCCGTCCGCAGCGTCGAACGACAGATCGAATTCTTTCAGAACGCCGATCCCGATTCATGGACGCCCCAGGTTCCCGACAGCGAATTCGCCCAGGCTCCTTCCGGCATCCCCGGACATTATCCGACGCATGTCAAACTGATGCTCGATCTGATGGTGCTCGCCTTCTGGTCCAATTCCACGCGGGTCAGCACGTTCATGTTTGCCAACGACGTCTCCGGTCGCAGCTTTTCCTTTGTGGAAGGAGTGACGGGAGCCCATCATGAACTCTCCCATCACGAAGGAAAGACGGAGAAAATCGAACAATACCAGCGCATCAATCGCTGGCATGTAGAGCAGTTCACCGGGATGCTGAAAAAGTTGCAGTCCATCCCGGAAGGAGAAGGTACGCTGCTCGATCACTCGCTCATTCTGATGGGATGCGGTTTTTCGGATGGAAACAGCCATGATCCCAACAATCTGCCAATTTTGCTGGGTGGACGTGGAAACGGATCACTGAAAACCGGACAGCATATCGCCACGCCGGCAAACACACCGCTATGCAACCTGTATGTCGATCTGCTGCACCAGATGGGGCTTCCCGCGAAGAGCTTCGGAGACAGCACCGGCCGGATCCCGGAACTGACAGCCTGAGCCGGACGCTTTTCTGCATGGAGAGACTTCGAATTTCTGGTTGAGAACGAATCGTCCGCATTGCGAGAATACCCTGCGGAATCGTTAATTCCGACCCACGAAAAATGGGAGTTCATGTTGCCGAAAAGGAACGCGGCGCGAAGATGGAATCGTGAGCTAGAGTTTCAGAGGCCATGCTGTTGTCATTCGTCATCACTCCCGGTGTTTCTCTGGATGCTTCGGCAGGCGCTCGTTTCCAACGTGAAAAGTTCCGCATTGCAGGCAAGTTGCACAGCTTCCCAGTGATTGCTGTTTGCCCGTTCCTGAAAGAGCCTGTTGTTCCAAGGTATGTCCGATATGAATTCCCGCCCCGAAGATCTGACGCTTCTTCAAGCCCAGTTGGCTGAGAAGAACGATCTGGTGGCGGCCTTAACGGCGCAGTTGGAACGGACAGCAACGCAACTGGACCGGCTCACCCGGTCCGGTGCTGAGCGGAGCCATGGAAACGCCAGCCCGGGAAACCCTGCTCCTGTCTCTCCGGAATTATCCGGAAAACTGGTCAATGCCCTTGAAGAGTGGCAAGAATTTCAGCCGACCGAACGCATTGAACGCATCGAAACCGGCATCGATCGCATCCTGGAATTGCTGGAGTCACAGGCGCAGCTTGTCTCTCAGCCCCATTCCGATACCGGACGAACAGTCCGGGAAAAACCGGATGATGACTTCTGGACCTCGACCAAGGCCCGACTGCTGGGAGAATCCAGCGAGACCGGTACATCGGCGCCATTCGCCTCCGGATCTTCATTCTCGGCGGAAGAATCCTTCTCCAATCGGCCCTCGCAGACAACAGTTCCTTCCTCTGCCGGATCCGCCGATCCGCTGATGGAAATTGGCGCCGGTCCCGAACCGCCGGCACCGGTCACAAATGTGAATGATCCGGAGGAACTGCAAGCAGGCGTGAAGACCCGGGATATTTATATTCAGTATCTGATCTTCCGGTTGCGGATGGCGGAATCGAAGAGCTACTTTCCCCCGAGTTGGGACAATTTGGCTCCCCCGGACCGGGAGCGGATCGAAGCATTGGAAACGGTTTTGAAAGACCACCTGCGTCAAGCGGAAGTGGCACATTCCCTGGAGCGGGCTTTGCTGGCCCGTGAACGGGCCAAACTCGCCCAGATTAAGCAGAACCTGGAAATTCAAATCAAGAAGATGGTCCTTCCAACTTCTTCCCCCGCAGCACCGCCGGAAGCTGTTCCCGATCAGAAACTGGAACAAAAAGGGGAACAGGAAAGCCGATGGAAAAGAATCTTCTCCCGATAGGAATGGTCTCCATCCTTCATCTCGGTGAGTCTGCGGACGGTCAAACGGGGAATGGGGTCCGATTTTGACTCTGTCCAGCCCAGCGGGAGAACACCTGAATGAGCTATTGTCAATTATTGTGTCCTGGAAATGATTTAGTGCCCGCAGGTCATGCATTTGCATGACCTGTGACTGCTCCGCATTTCGACTTCCCCTTCCTGTGATTCCTCCCGAATCGTCCGGGCAATTCCCGCGCTGAACATCATTGGGCGATGCCTGATCTACTGTCCGGCGGCAATGATCCGGATGGCCTGGTCCTGGAAGACGGGATCACTGTAGTCATCCGCTTCCAGCTTGAACGTGATTTTTGCCGTCCCCGCCTGATGCGGGACCAGCGCCAGATGAAATGTCTGCTTGCTTCCCGGAGCCAGTTCATTCAACGAGGCAAAGACCACCTGGTTACCGCTCAATCGGTTTTCTCCTGGTCCCTGGGCGGAGACGAATTCCACCCCTTCCGGAAGAATAAACTGGGCACGCACATTTCGGCTGGAGGCAGTGCCGGCATTTTCGAGAGTCACCTGCATCGTAACCCGTTCGTTGACCATGACGGTCCGCTGATCCACTTCATAATGTGGCGTCAGTTCGGAAAAGCCTTTGGCGTTCAACACGGTTTCGAGCGTACACTTATTTCCAGCCGCATCCATCGCCATGAGCTGGCCATGATGCTCTCCGGCCCCTTTCGCCAGATAGGTCACGTTGATTTCGCGGAATTCACCGGGATTGAGTTGGTCGAGCCGCCAGCTGAGAAGTCGTGTTTTCGGATCCCATTGTCCCCCGCCGGGAATGGTTGCCAGTTCCACATCGGCTGGAATCTTTTCCTGAATCGTAATCCCTTTCAGGATTTCGGAAGAGGTATTGCCAATGCGGAGGGTGAACTGCGCGGGGCGTCCAACAAACCGGTTTTCCGGTCCGGTCCGGCTCAGTTGCAGCCGGGACTTGATCACATTGAAGGAAGTCCGGGTGTCCGCATGAATCTTGCCATCGTTTGTCACTTGAGACGTGATGGTATAGGGCCCTTCTTTTTCAGCCTGCACAACAAGATTGACGATTTTTTCTTCGCCCGGGGCAATCAGGCCGCTTTCATATTCGAGATCGTTCCCGCCCGGATGCGTGAGTCCCGCCGGCAAAATCGTCCGCAGGAAAACGGATTTTGCGGGACTTTGTCCCAGGTTTTTGAGTACGAACCGAAAGTTCATTGGTTCTCCCAAAGCCGCTTCTTTGGGACCTGCCATGTCGATGGTCAGTTTGGGAGAATTGACTTTGATGCTGGCGGAAACGGCGGCCGCGAACGAAACCGTGGCCACGCTGCCGATCTGACCAGCTTCCACAGGGACAACCTTTAACTGGATTTTCCGTTCTCCACCCGGCTCAATCGTCCCGAGTTGCCAGCTCAGTTTCCCATCGTTCAGATACGCTTGGGGAATCGTTCCTTCCAGTTGGGCGCCGCGCGGAATCCGATCTTCCACAACCACATCACGGGCTTCGCTGCCTCCCACGTTCCGAATCACAATAGCATAGATCACCGGCTCGCCGACCTCCGCTTCCGAAGGGGCGATCTTTTCGATTTTCAGTTCCGGCGATTGCGCCCCCGTGGGAGCATTTCCGTCCAGGTCCCCGGTCCCCATTAACAGATGCGGTGACACGGACTCCGTTGCTGGAGTCGCTGCGGGAGCAATGGGATCAACCGTTCTTGCCGGCGGAGAAGCAGGAAAAATATCCGGCATGACCTCGGGAATCTGGGCCGGCGCCGATCGAGAGGGAAGGGGAGTGACGGGAGATGGTCCTGGAGGAAGTCCCAGCGGATTCGAATCGGCCGGTGGGGGTAAAGCGAGATCATTTTGCATCGGCATGGAAGGCCCAACCGGCATGGAGGGGCGTTCCTGAGCTGCGGAAGGTTCCGGAAATGGCAGAACCTCGTCATTGACTGAGGGGGGAGCAGAAGTCGCCGGGGAGGAAAGCGGAGATCGTCCCGAAACCACGGGAACTTTTTCAGCGTTCGGAAGTGGATCCGGCAAAACTTCTCCGGTCGGCGGCAGCGGTGGCATTGCCGGGGCGGATGATCTCGAAAGCGGGTCCGCCGGCAAAACTGGGGTTTCCTCAACCGGCAAGGGAGAAGAGGTTTCCAAGGTGGGAACAGGTTCGCGCGTGGCCCTTTCCGCGGGAACCGGCGTGTCCGGAAACTGAAGCGGTGCCTGACGCGGAGTCGGTTGCGGTTCGGAAGAGGGGGTGACAGCAAGCATTTTCCCCGGCGCGGGGGATGGCGACTTCATTCCAATAGGATCCGCAACGTCCTTCTCTTCAATCGCGATCGGTTCGCGTCTCTCTCTTTTGACCATGACTTCCAGTTGGGGCAGCTGACCGGGCGCGTGTGATTCCGCTGTGGCAGCCTTGAGACCGGCGGGAAGGTCCGTGGAAATGGAATTGCTGGTTTTTTCGATGACGGGAAGATTCGTTTCCGTCCCGGTGGCCCTGACAACGCCGTTGTCCGCCGGCGGGAGCACCTTGTCATCCAGGGACAGCAACACGGGTCCCGGATGCGAAGGGGGTAAACGAGTCAGTCCCGGCATATCCCGGGGAGTCTCTTTGGCTTTCGAGGGAGGCGTCTTGGGATCTGCCGCCACTGAAGAAGGATTCAAGGCATCGAATGGAGAGGTCGGCAGTTCTGTTGACTCCGACTGAGTGGGCGCCGCCATCAGCGCGGGCGTCGGCAGCGGTTCCGCCTCCGGAAGCATCGCCTCGGACTTCTGCTCCGCAGTTGTGTCAATCACTTGCTGCCCCGGCAATTCTACGAATTCCTGGGAAGAACGAGTGGGATTCGCCTTTCCCACCAGTTTGTCATCCGACTCATTCTGTTGCGGCGCAGGCAAGGAGGTTTCGGGTTCGGGTTGTTCCATCTGGGCCACAGGCATGGCGCGGGCTGTGGCGGGAGGAGCCTCTTGATCCAGCGAGCCTTCAAAGAAAAGGGGCAATGCCTGGGGAGATTCTTTCGCTGGCTGTTCTTGAGCGGCCAGCGTGCGATCAGCAGGAGCCGGAGTGGCTGCCAATGGATCAAAGGTCTGTTTTTCAGCGGACTCTTCTTCTCTCTGAACAGGAGCTGCCAGAGTTGGCTGAGGTTCTGTGGCCGTCGTCTCGGACAATTTGAGAGGCTGTTCCCAGTCCGCTTTGGCAGCAGGTATTTCCGCCTGATTGGCAGCCGGAGGAGAGGCTTCTGTTTTTTCCTGGTCGAGAGCGACAAATTCACCCGGAGCAATTTTGTCCGCAGCCGATTTCAGCCCATCATGCGCCTGCCAGACCACAAAGCAGCTGCTACCGATGACGCTGCCCAGAACCAGAATTTTCACGAACAGGTTCTGCATGAAGGGAATCCTTTCCCAGCCCGCTGCCGCCGCAGCAATGATACTGAAAACCACAAAAATCGACTGAAAACCTTGACGAACTTTCTGAAACCAAGCTTCTCACAAGCCGGCAAGGTTCATCCGGAATTCTGCATTTTTCCAGGGAAATGACACGGAAGATCACCAAAATGGTGGATCCCGCCGGGAAAGATCCAGAAAGAACGGAAGAAACAACGATGCCTTTTCCGGCAAAAACCGCCGATCAGGCAATGGCGTGTCATATCAGAAAGCCGTTTTTCAGGTAAAGGGTAAAAACAAAAGTGCAATCGGTGATGGGAATTCGAGGAAAACTTTTGGCAATTCGCCGCGTCTCTGTTTGAATGCGAGAAATAGGAAGCTTACACTGACTGGTTGGGCCAGATGGAATGCCCCGGTCGTCCCGGTGAGGGGCAACAGGCGGACTTTAAGGATTGCTTAAAGGCTGCCGATCTTCACAGCCTCATCGGTCGATATACATCAACGTGCAGGGAAGAACGGACGCCCGGTCCGGATTCTCTGCACCGACAGAATGGAGTGAAAATGCGAACGCGTCAGACTTTGACCTGGACCATCCTTTGTAGTTGCCTGTCCATCTGGGTGGCCAGCCGCACATGGGGTTTTGATGAAAGCCCCCCCCCCGTCGGTCTGAATGGATTGTTCCCTGCTTACGCCCCCGATGGTCTGGCAGAAGAAGATTTTCAAAATCTTCAAAGCACCATCGATGATTCGTGGAAGCCCTGGGTGAAAGAGACCGCCACTTACGTCAAAGAGTTCTACGAACAAAGTTCCGCCTCGCTGGAACAACAACGATTTCAGTTGCAACGTCTGCAGATCAAGCTTCACACGTTGGAAAAAGCATTGGCCGATCCACGTTATCGCTCGATTTTTCCACAACTTCAAACGCTTTATTCCCGCCTGAGTCCCGAAGTCAATCTCGCCCAGGCGGTCCTGGACACATTGACCATGGAACCAGCCGCGGCTCGAGCGGAACGCCTGGCTCCTGCCTTTAACGAGCTGTCTGCCAGCGTGGGGCGATTGCAGACCGATCTGAAAACTTACAGCAATGGCGGAGACTGGAAAAAATGGGCAGAACTTGATCGTTTAGAAACACTGAGCCCCATCGATGCTGATGCTCCGGGGCTGGTCGAAAAAATCATGGCCAAGCTCGCCAATCGGGAAGACTATTCTCCCGAGATCCGGGATTTTGTCTCCCGCGAACCATTTCTTGCTCTGGAAGACGCCTTACAGGCAATTCACAATACGGCCACAGCGGATGTCGTCAAAGAACCGGCCGATTTACGCCACCTTTACAGCGACCTGATCACCGCCCTGAACGATTATCAGGATGAGCCGACAGTTGACCAGGAAACCAAAATTCGCACCATTCTGGATGAACTGCGGGTGAAGTCTCCGGACGGGGGCGTGGCGGTCGCCAATGCGATCGGAAAGTGCTATCTGAATTACAATTTGCGCCTGGAAATCTCAGAGGGATTCGTCAACCGGTTTGTCCAGGAAACTCGTCGGGAACAACGCCCGATTCAGGACCGGGTCATGAACGCCAGCGTCTATGGCTATCAATGTTCCGACGTAACGACCCGGTTCGACCTGGTTCCCAGCGATGTCAATGCCCGGTTTCGTCTGCAACTGACCGGGACCATCTTCGCGAACACGAATGGGGTCACCAGCCAGGCGACGGTCCATACCATCGGGCGGCACAGCTTCAACGCGACAAAGCCCGTCGTTTTTGATGGACAGAATTTTTACATCGAACGGGGCCAGGTCTCCGCCTATGCCAACAATCAGACCGTGGGAGCCACAACCCGTTTCAGCCGATTGCCGATCCTTGGCCGGGTCGCCACGAATATTGCCATTCGCAAAGCCAACGAGCTGCGGCCGCAGACAAATGCCCTGGCCGTTCAGAAAATTCGGGATCAGGTCTCCGAAGAACTCGAACGGGAAGCGGACGAGCAGTTTGCCAACGCCAGCAAGCAATTGCAGACAAAGACCTATGGTCCGTTGCGGAAATACAATCTGTATCCGGACGTCATGGCCCTGAGCACCACGAATCACGAACTGCGGATGTGGTCCCGCCTGATGGGCGACGGAGAAATCGCTGGATCGCAAGCCATTCCAATCGCCTCCATTCCCTCAGATGGAATGGTTGCCCAGATCCACGAGAGCCTGCTGACTCATGCGTTTGACCGTCTGGGACTCAACGGAAAAACGATGACGGAAGATGAAGTTCGACATCTGCTGGAAAGCCGTCTGAGCGAAATTCTGGATCGCAAAGTTGAGATCCCGAAACCAGCCGGACAGGCGGATGCCGCTGAACAGGCAGCCAATACACTTGTCTTCGCGGAAAAAGATCCGGTGCGATTTACCATCGCCAATGGAAGCGTCACATTGTTCATCCGGGCCGGGCTGAAACGTGACAATGGAGACGATATCCCGACCCAGATCATTTCGGTTCCGTTCGAACCGAAGCTGGAAGGAGATAAAATTGTGCTCACGCGAGGAAATGTCGGGGTAAAACCGGTGGCCCGGCCCTCCAGCGTGGCCGCCCAGGTCACACGCGCCCAAGTGATGCGGCAGAAAATCCAGAGCGCACTTCCGGAGCAGTCGCTGGACCGGTCGATGAAAGTCTCCACCAATGAGAAAGAGGTGACGCTGACTGTCAGCGACCTGATCGCCGATGGGGGCTGGCTGGTCCTGACACTGAAATAATCAGTGCCCCCGTCCCCCCACCCCAGAAGATGGTCCGGCGGGAAGGAACTGATTGAGATTTGACAGCCGCACACGTTACAGTGGGCGGCTGTTTTGGTTTTCCCTCCGCGCGAAAAGAGATTCCCCGGGAGACGGGCTTTGCACAAATCACCGCAAGGTCCGCTGGGCGGGTCCTGACTGATCGTGGATGATTCGCACCACGGATCTCCACTTCTGGATCACCATTTGAATTTTCCTGCAAAGCCCCGGACATGAGCGATTCCAAAGATCTGACCGCCAGCGAAAAAATGAGGGCTGCCCTTCCGGACGAACCCAAATCGCGGCTGCGTCCCTGGCTGGCCGTGTTGACCGGCGCTGTTTTCGGATGCCTGATCATTGGCTGCTGCGTCTGCGGTGTGGGAATCTGGTGGTTTCGGCCTTTAATCCGAGAAAATCCCGATCAGGCGAAAACACTGACTCAGCAAATGGTCGACATCGTCATCCCGGAACCCTTTCAGGCGCATGGGCTGATTGACTGGAACCTCGCATTCGTCATGCATCTGCGCGGCGTCTATTATCAGCGTTATGTTGGGGACGGAGTCCTGACGCTGCTGGAAATCAACACGCGGCTCTCGCACGATGACACGATTCGCCGGCACATCCGCAAAACGCTGCTGGAGGAAGGATCCGGCGGAACGGAACTGATTGTCGATCACAGCCAGACTCACCGGGAAAACTTCGTGATCGCTGGAGTGCAGGTGCCGTTCACTTTTGAAGTCGCCCGCAACGGCAATGAAGTCTTTCATCTCGTGGAAGGCGTCTTCGACGGAAAGAACGGACAGATCCTCCTCAGCCTGCGGGTCGATGACCTGCACTGGAAAAACGAAGACGATTTTCAGGCTGGAGATTCCGCACCGGACAACCAGTCCATTCCGATCTGGGTCCGCCGGATGATCCAGTCCATTGGTCAGCCGGCACAGCCCAATGCCGTTCCTGAGACCAGTTCGCCGGTCCCGCCCGTTCAACCGGCGGGCTCTCCTGCCGCGCCATGAGCAGAATCCGCCAGGAAATGAATGGATTGTCAACAGTCAACAGTAAACACTATTCGGATGACGCAAGCCCGGGAACGACGGACGGCTTCGCATTGACGCATCCCAAATTCAAGCCCTGACTGGACACTACCGTTCCTTTTCCACCGTTTCGTAACGCTCCATGAAGTAGCACAGGCAGTCCTGCCGGATGACCCGTTCATCCAGGGTGAGCATACTCGGCAGCAACCGCTTCTTCAGTCGCAGTGAATTGCCGACAATGCTGACATAATCGGCCGCGACATCTTCTCCCGCTTCATTCAGAATGACCAACCGGGCGTTGGAATGAGGAGGACGGCTGCAAAGTTCCGTCCCGGGCCCCACCTCACAGAAATTGAGCCGATCCAGATCGGTCGGAAACATCAGGTCCGCAGTCTCCCTCTCCGGACCAAATCCAATGGAAATCTCCGGCGGCACAAGAACCGTGGCAACGGTATGAAAGAGATGGATATCTCCCGTGGAGACCGGGTGATCCGGAATCCGGGCCAGGTGCAGACAGGACCGAACGAGTTCCGCGGCACGGTGAACTCCGGCGAGATCGCCCACCTTTCCGCATTCACAAGTGATCGAGGGACAATGCAGCGAAAACGCCATTGTCTGCACTCCCCGGGGACGGATGAAGTACACAACCGTCCGGCTGAACAGAGTGGCCAGTTGTAAATGAGGAAGAGCGGTGGAACAGACGCAGGCATAATGAGGATTTGTTCCCGTGTTGTTATGCAGATCAATGCTGGCGAAAACGTTTTGCTCACGCATCGAGGCCACGATTTGAGCCATCATGACTGTTTCAGGACATGCGGGCTGGTCCGTTCCCGGCCAGACCCGGTTGAAATCGACTTGACCGGGCAGGCGGCGAAGACCTTCAGCGGCAGCAGCAACATTCCCCACAAACAGGCTGAGTGCCCGGGGGAGCTTGCCGGGAAGTGCCTCTTTGAGAACCTGTTGCACTGCCTTGAGCCCGACATCTTCATTTCCGTGCAGCAATAATGACACAAACACCGGTTCGGGACGCTGCCCCGGCAGATGGATCAGCGTGGGACGCGGCAGCAGGGAACGAATGTGGCGGGCGGAAACGTCCAGAAACCCAGCGGGAAGTTCGTGAAGAAGATCAATAGTCCGTGGCGGGGAAGAATCAGTCATCCGTTCATCGGGCTGGAGGAGTGAAGGAAATCCACACTGCGGTGGAAAGTTCATGAAAATTCAACGTCAAAAAGTCCATTCATGAACGGGCGAGCCGGATTGTTGCCGTTCGGTATAGGCCCGGGTCAGCGCTGCAAAGTCACGCCCATGCCGCGAGACAAATTCTGTCTGCCAGACGGCACCGTTCCGACCATTCGCAATCCGCTGTTCGATTGTTGTGAGATATTTTTGAATGTCTGGTTCGTCAATGTCCAGTTCACGCAATCCTTTTGCAGCCACCGGCAACAACTGCTCCAGCAATTGCACGACGGCGATCTCTTCTCCATTCAGCCAGTGCTGTCCGGCGGCCATTCCCAACCGGGCCGCGGACTGAAAGTTGGCTTCCGCATCTGCAAACGGCAACAGCGATTCCGGAGGAACATCCTGCATGGCCAGGGAGTGAATCAATCCGGTCGCAAAGGCGATATTTGACAGCATATCGAGGAGAGAAGGGCCAGCCGGCATGATCCGGTGTTCGATTCGCAGATGCGGTTGCCCGGTTTCATCAAAACCAATCAACGGACGATTCCAGCGCCAGATCGTTCCGTTATGCAGGCGGACATGCGGCAGCATTTCCGGGGGTTCATCCAGCTCGATCGGCAAAAGCACGGAATGGCAACTGCGGTTTTCCAGAAAAATTTCTTCGAGACTGCTCAAGGCATATCCACTCCCGAAGGACACGCGGGGGAACGGGCCTCCCAGATTGATCGATGTCTCAAACAGCGGGATACGGCTTTCGCACCACAACCGCTTTCCGAATAAATAAGGGGAATTGGCGGTCAGCCCCAGGATGGGGCCGGAAGCAATCAGGGCTGCGTTGTAATAGCGGACCGCGTGTGCCGGTGGAATCTGATAATGCACCTGAAGGGATGTCGCGGCGGCTTCGAACATGACATCATCGTGCAGAATTTCCAGATGTTCCTCCCCTTGAATCCGGATCGGAATTGGTCTTCCTTTCCGGAGCCGGCGAACCTGTTCGTTCAATGCCCGAAAACGACTCATTTCCGACATCGTTTCCAGCGACAGGTGTTCAGGCTGAATCGTGGGAAGAATCCCGACTGCAACCAGGTTCAGGCCCATTTCCCGGGCAGCTTTGGAAGAACATTCCCACGTGTCGGAGAGTTCCCGTTCCATGGCCCCCAACCCGCCCGCCCGCATCCGCTGGTAAGGAACATTGAATTCGACATTGAACTTGGCCAACTCCGGGACGACATCCGGAGAGTCCACTTTGCGGAGGAATTCGACGTTGCGTGGTTCCGGTTCTCCGTCGGAGTTCGTCAGCCACATCTCCAGTTCCACACCAATACAGGCTCCGCCCGTTGAGAACCGATCATTGCGAAAATATTCGTGCAGCAGCGCCATCTCCTGAGCCAGATGCCGTTCGAACTGATGAAAATCAGTATGCTGAAAATGGCTGCTCGATATTTCCCGGCCCATGATCGCTCCAGATGCAAACTCCGCTGAGGGGACCATCAGTGAAAGGGCGCGCCGCAACAAAATTCAAAACGTCATGATTCAGAATTTCCACACCGGATCGGATGGAGACGAACAAAATGGGAGGAAATCACGTCCCTTCAGAGGCTGTCCTCGCTTCCAGGGACGGAATCTACTTTCCCACAGAAAGCCGGTTTCGCAAGATGGGGAATCAAGAAAGGAAGCCTTCAGAGGGCAGAGTGCTGATTGACCTTTTTTATGGCTTTGGGGGATCATTTTCAAAATGCCGAGAAAATGAATCAGGAAAAATGGATATTTTAGAAGATTTGAATCGTACGGTTTTTTACTATAGACCTCCCCCTGGATATCCTATGATACCTAAATCTCAAGGTTCTCCTTGAAGAAAAGTGAGTGGTCTCGTCACTTCGTCCGGACACGTCTGGAGCGGACAGGTTTGAGGCTCCAGCAACCGGGCCTGGAGATCGGGGCGGAGAGGATCAGGTGACTTCCGGTCGGACGGATCCCGCAAATGGCAGATCTGTTCACGGAGGAAGGAAGAGAAAACAACAGAATCGCGGTTGCGGACAGCCACTTCTGATTGATCGACAGAATTGCCGGGTTGCCTGCGACTGCTGTGGAATACTCGCCGAAACAATCGAATGTCAGGAGAAAAGTGATGAAACGTTTACTTGCTTTGGCACTGGTCTGCAGCGCATCAACGACATTTGCCCGTCCGCCGATGCTGGTTCCGGAGAACATTGGAAGAATTGAATATCAGGCCCAGTACGCTCCTACTCCCACTCCGGTGCCCGTTCCCAATTCGGCATTGCCTCCGGCTCCGGGCCAAGTTCCCGTCCCTTCAACGCTGGGAAGCGGCACCATCGTCTATCCGGGGCAGCCCAGTCTGGCTCCCGTTTCGCAGGGGCTTCCCGTCGCCGGCCAGATCATCTGCGATGCCTGTGATGGGGGCGCCATCCCGTTGTATCGGCGGGTCAAAGTTGTTCAGGCACGGAATATCGCTCCCTGTGCCGTGAGTAAAATTGTGTCGGTACCCGATCCGTGCAATCCATGCGGCGTCGTCTTCATTGAAATCTGCGTTCCTCCTTGTGCCTGTGAAACCATCGAATGCCATCCACACAAGAACCGGACCGTTTTCAATTACGGCAAATACGCCGTCAAAGTCACCGAGCGCCACGGCTGTCTGGTCGTGAATTACGATGACTGACTGACGCAGCCCCTAAACAGGGATGGTCCCGAAAATCGCTCTTGTGCCCTGCCAGGTTTGGCAGGGCTTCTTTTTTGGGGAGACTTCCGGCATTCAGAACGGGTTCCTCGGATTCGGGTCTGGAATTGGGGGCATTGCCCGCGTATCATGTTCGGACGTACAGGAGGTGTCCGCTGATCGCTCGCAATGCCCTGGCTCTGTTTCACCCGGTGATTCAGGACTGGTTCCAGTCTCGTTTCGCTGCCCCTACCCAGCCTCAGATGCTGGGATGGCCGGAAATTGCCGCAGGGGAACAGACGCTCATTGCCGCTCCGACCGGCAGCGGAAAAACGCTCACGGCATTTCTCGCCATCATTGATCGGCTGTTTCGTCAAGCTGTGACGGGAGAACTCCCCGCGGGAGTGCAGGTGATCTATGTCTCGCCCTTGCGAGCGCTTTCCAACGATATGCAGCGGAACCTTGAAGGTCCGCTAGCAGCGATTCAACAGACCGCAAAAGACTGGGGCCTGGATGTTCCCCCGTTGCGAACAGGATTGCGGACCGGCGACACGACCCCGTATCAACGTTCTCTGCTGGTGAAGAACCCGCCGCAGATTCTGGTGACAACACCGGAATCGCTGTACCTGCTGCTCACATCGGAAAAGAGCCGTGAAATCCTGCGAAGCGTCAACACGGTAATCGTGGATGAAATCCATGCCATTGTCCGGGATAAACGAGGTTCGCATCTGGCACTTTCCCTCGAACGACTGGAAGCATTGACGGACGGCCCCATCCAGCGAATCGGACTTTCCGCCACCCAGAAACCCATTGAACGGATCGCGGACTTTCTGATCGGAAGACGTTCCGAGACTACCATCCCTCCCGGGCAAAAGAACTCCCCCTCATCGTCACGAACGCCGACCAGCGGGAACGTGAAAATCATCAATGTGGGACATTCCCGGGAACTCGATCTGGCTGTCGAAGTCCCTCCCAGCGACTTGCAGGCCGCCTGTTCCCACGAGCAGTGGGCGGAAGTGAATGCGCGAATCATTGAGTTGATTCAAAGCCATCGCAGCACGCTCATTTTTGTGAATACCCGCCGACTGGCGGAACGGCTGACATTTCAATTGACACAACTTCTTGGCGAAGAAGCTGTCGGCAGCCATCACGGATCATTGTCCAAGGAGATTCGACTCAGCACGGAACAACGTCTGAAACACGGAGAACTGAAAGCGGTCGTCGCCACGTCATCACTCGAACTGGGGATCGATGTCGGTTACATCGATCTGGTCATTCAAATTGGCTCGCCGCGTGGAATTGCTCCGTTTTTACAGCGAATCGGGCGTTCCGGACATGCCCTGGGACTCGTCCCCAAAGGACGGCTCTTCGCCCTCACCCGCGATGAACTGGTGGAGTGCATGGCCCTGATCCGGGCGGTTCGTAACGGCCGGCTGGACGTGACGCCCATTCCGATCGCCCCGCTGGATATTCTGGCCCAGCAGATCGTGGCGGAACTGGCCTGCATGGAATGGGACGTGGACGCCCTGTATGCCCTGTTCGTCCGGGCATGGCCCTATTGCGAGCTGACTCGAGAAGTCTTCGAACAGGTGCTGGAAATGTTGAGCACCGGACTGACGGGAACCGAAGGCCGCGGCCGGGCGATGATTTATTACGATCGGATCAATGGCCGGGTGAAAGGGCGACGCTCTGCCCGGTTGCTCGCCTTGAGCAATGGCGGCGCCATTGCGGAAATCGATTCCGTTCGGGTCGTGCTGGAAGATGAGAACACCGTTGTCGGATCAGTGGATGAAGACTTTGCGGTGGAAAGTTCCAGCGGAGACATTTTTCTGCTGGGAAATACCTCGTGGCGGATTCAGCGGTTACGAGGAAACGATTTGATCGTCACCGATGCCCAGGGGGCTCCTCCCACAATTCCGTTCTGGCGCGGTGAGGCCCCCGGACGCACGATTGAACTCTCCGAAGAAATTGCCCGCCTTCGTGAAGAAGTCGAACTCCGGTTGATCGAGCTGGACCGGCTCGCGGAACACTCGGAACAAGGTTCCGCAGCGGGAATGGAGGACACGATTACACCGCCGGCAAAGTGGAAACCGCTGGCGGACTGGCTTCAGGAAGAAACCCATTGTTCCGAATCAGCCACCTGGCAAGTAGTGATCTACATGGCGGCCCAGCGGGCAGCCATTGGCCTGCTGCCCACGCAAAACCGCATCGTCTTTGAGCGGTTCTTTGATGAATCGGGAGGAATGCAACTTGTCGTTCATGCTCCGTTTGGCGGGCGGATCAATCGTGGCTGGGGCCTCGCATTTCGCAAGCGGTTCTGCCGATCCTTCGACTTCGAATTACAGGCATCCGCGGATGACGACGGCTTTTTACTGTCGCTGGGACCGCAACACAGTTTTCCCATCGAATCCCTGTTTCCCATGATGCGGACGGATAATGCCCGTAATCTGCTGGAACAGGCACTGCTCGTGGCGCCGATGTTCCATTTACGGTGGCGATGGAATATCAGCCGGGCCTTGTTTCTGGAACGAATGCGCAGCGGAAAGAAGGTCCCCCCCGCCCTGCAACGGTTTCGCTCCGAAGACATGCTGACCGCGGTTTTTCCCAAATTGACGGGGTGCCAGGAGAATATTGTCGGCGATCACGAAATTCCCGACCACCCCCTGATGCGGCAGACCATTGAAGACTGCCTGTTTGAAGCCCTCGATATTGACGGCTTGATTGAAGTGCTGGGAAAAATCGAAGCGGGAGAAATCACGCTGATCGGCCGGGAAACCCGGGAACCGTCTCCCTTTGCCTATGAACTGTTGAATGCCAATCCCTATGCCTTTCTGGATGGAGGCGAAATTCAGGAACGGCGGGCTCGGGCAGTCGCCACGCGACGATCCTTAAGCGTGGAAGGACTCCGCGACCTGGGGCGTCTCGATCCACAGGCGATTGCTGATGTCGTCGCGGAAGCACAACCGGAAATACGCGATGCCGATGAACTTCACGATCTGCTCGTCAGCCGGTTTCTGATCCCCATGGAAATCGGCGAGCCCTTTCCTGCCGGACTGCATCAACTTGGGTTAACCCTCACTTCGAATCGCTTGCATGAACAGGAAGGGTTTTTCCAGGTATTGCAGTCCGAAGGCCGGGCAGTCCGGTTCCAATGGAACGAGCCCACCAATGAAGATGGACAACCACGCAGCGCCTGGGCCGCGGCAGAATGCTGGGGAGCAATCTCCGCATTGTTTCCGAATGCGTTTCCGGAAGCGCCTGTCTCTCTTCCCGCTGCATTACAGAAGGACTGGGAACCGACCGGCGTTTTAATCTCCCTTCTCCGGGGCTGGCTGGAAACATGCGGCCCCGTCACCGCCATTCAACTGGCGGCACTGCTGGGACTCCCCATCCATCATGTCTTTGCCTCGCTGGAAGCGATTGAGGGAGAAGGGCTGATTCTGCGCGGCCGGTTTATCCGCATGGAAGGAGACATCCCCAGCGACGCTCCCGAAATCGAATGGTGTCATCGGCGGTTGCTCGCCCGGATTCATCGGCGGACCATTTCCGGACTGCGGCAGGAAATCGAAGCGGTGGAACCAGCGGTTTACCTGGAATATCTCGCCCGAGCCCAGGGGGCCTCGTCTGGATATCTCAAACAAGGGGCCGACGGCGTTCATGAAGTGATTTCTCAATTGCAGGGAATCGATCTGGCGGCAGGTGCCTGGGAAGAATTCATTCTCCCAGCCCGCGTGGAAGGCTACCGGAGCGCCTGGCTGGATGAACTCTGCCTGTCCGGAAACGTTGGATGGGGCCGTCTGGAGACCGCAAGCCGAAGGAAATCGACCGGCCGCCCCATGGCGTCCATTACCCGATCCATTCCGGTATCGCTGTTCCTGCGGGACGACTTCCCCTGGATCATTCGCAAAAACCGGGAACCATCTGCTCCCGTGACTGCCAAGAATCCCGCTCCTGTTCCGGGGAAACCCAACCAGAAAGAAGACCTGGCAACACTCTCACCCTCCGCCCGGGATCTGCTGGGGTTGCTACAGGAACAGGGGGCTTTGTTTTCGTCCGATCTCTGCCGGCGATTGCAAGTCCTGCCCAGCCAGTTGAACGATTTACTGGGCGAGCTGGTCTCGTGGGGCTGCCTCACCGCGGATGGCTTTGCGGGATTAAGGCAACTGATCCACTCCAGCCCGCAAGCATCGACACCAGGATTGCCGGCGCGTTATCGACGGGTACGCCCCCAGTCGTCAGGACTCGGACGCTGGACGGTGCTGAACACCGCGGCAACTGCACAAACCACACGTTCGGAAGAAGAAGAGATTGAAGAATGGGCCTGGCAACTGATTCGCCGCTGGGGAGTTGTTTTTCGTGACCTGGTCCTGCGGGAACCGCTCGCGCCGCAATGGTGGCAGTTGCTCAAAGTGTATCGCCGCCTGGAAGCCCAGGGAGAATTGCGGGGCGGACGATTTATTCGTAGCGTCAGCGGTGAACAGTTCGCCACCAGTGAAGCGATTCGGGAACTGCGTTCGGTCCGAAACGACGATGCGCCGCCGCAACTGCTGGTCATCTCCGGAGCAGATCCCCTCAATCTGACGGGGATTGTCGGATCGGGCCTGCGCATTCCAGCTCTGGCAGCACATCAAGTGGCCTACCGGAAAGGCCAGGTCGTCGGCTGGAAGAAAGGAGATGATCACTGGATCTTCTCGGATCTGTCCAACGCGGAAAAGCATCTGCTTGCCAGCCGATGGGGAACGCTCAGCGCCATCAGCGCTCCTTCCCGGACAGATCTGCATCTCAAAGAAACGGAAGCAACTGCTCCCGGAGAACGAAAATCTCCCACATCCACCACTCAGGAACTGGAAGCGGAAAAATCCAAACGCCGCCGCCCACCGCGCCGCTCCGGCGTCCCGAAGCCGTTTCCATTTTAACGATATACAAAAACAGCCTGCTTCTCTTTCGAGAAGCAGGCTGAATTGCTCTCAGGGGTTCTAAGAGACTTTTCGAATGGACAAAACGGCCCGTTTCAGACTTTCGTCACGCAAACGGACGATTAGAACTCACCCAGAACGGTCCCGTCACGAATGGCGATCAACTGGGCCAGGGTATTTCCAGCAGGAATTGGCCCACTTGCTGTTCCGCCAAAGCTGGTATAATTTGCAGGCAGAGCAAAGGCAATATTCTCACTGATGAAGCGGACGGCACCGTCACCCATCAGAAAATGGGCTCCTCCCGTATGGAAGCTGCTGTAAGTGCTCTGATCACCAGTTGTTCCGTTCATGTAATTAATCTTATTCGTCGTCCCCCCTAATGTGTCCGAATAGGCCACGGTTGCTGTCGGGGTGCTTGTCGCTGCCGGTACGGACTGCCAACCATTCATCAATGCCAATCCGGAAGAGGCTTGGTATGAAGTCGTTGATCCAACCTTGAAAGCACGCTCGCCAACAAGGATTGTGTTGCTCAACCCGTCAGTGACATCCCGAAAACCCGTTGATGAGTTCAACCCAAAGACACCAACAAATCCACTTGTTGGAGTTGTGGCATTGAACGTACTGACGTTCGTTCCGGCGGCCGCTGTCACGGCAGTGCCGGAACCGCTCAAGATTGTAGAAGCATTGTTTGATCCAACATAGCTGCTGGTGGCCACAGGAACACCTGCCACCTGACGATTCGTATTGGCTGAGGGGGCTGTATCCGATGGACACAAAAAGCTTGGCAACGGATTGCGAACAGCCTGATAGACGGCGCTTCCGGCAGGATAAGTTGTTGTATTGAGACAAGCCGCTGGAGAGTTTGTTCCCACTTGCAATGTGTTAAAAACGTTTGCTCCATCCGTCTGAGGCAGAATGGCTGCTCCCCAAGACCAGAACGGTGCTGTAGCGGCGATTGTCACTCCTTGAATTCCGGTAATTCCCGGCGGGAGCATATTGTAAGTTTCGTGGTAGTTGTGCATGGCCAGCCCGATCTGTTTCAGGTTGTTCTTGCACTGTGAGCGACGAGCCGCTTCGCGGGCCTGCTGGACAGCCGGCAGAAGCAGAGCAATCAGCACAGCGATGATCGCAATCACCACCAGCAGCTCAATCAGGGTAAACCCTCGACGCAATGACTTCATGAAAGACTCCAAAACCCCTTGAGAATGAATCAACGGCCAGCAGCACATGTGCCGACATCGTCTCTTTCGTAAGCAATTTGAAACGTGATTCGCATACGCAGTTCAACAAAAAATTTGTAAATTTTGTGAAAAGAATTACAAATTTATTCCAAGAACCACAACACGTTATTTTCAAAGCAATTACAGCAGAGAGAAACCATTCTCTTACGAAAAATGAAGACTGTCAAGTAATCGAAAACGCAATTGCCGAAAAGACTGGCAGCTTGAAGTGTGAACAAATGTTCCCGTTTTCGGGGCCTCGCACATCAGCAAGAACATGGTTGGAGAACGTGAACAAACATGGCGGGAGAGAGGAGAAAATCGTCCAGGCAAGCCTGGATGACCAAAGACGGCTGAACGGGGGGGCTTCTTTCTGCCCAGCCAAAGCCCGAGAAGTCACTCTTCCGTGCAACCCGACCAAATCTTCATTCGCACAGAATGCCAAAAGGTTTGCAAAGGGAGAGCCCTCGACGTTGCTTTGCACAAAAGTCGAAGGCGACCCACACACAGGAGCCACTGTGCGGACTATCCACAACCTACCGGAAGTGAAACGCCCCGTGAAGGTGGGTCAGCGGCCGTTCCGATTCCAGATGAAACCGCATTCCGGCAGAGCGTCTGATTTGCAGCAACGTTCTCCGTCCGGCCTCGACCACACCCTACGAACTGCGCTGGCTTACGTCACTTTGCACAAAAGTCGAAGACGATCCATACAAAAACAGCCTGCTTCTCTTTCGAGAAGCAGGCTGAATTGCTCTCAGGGGTTCTAAGAGACTTTTCGAATGGACAAAACGGCCCGTTTCCAACTTCCGTCACGCAAACGGACGATTAGACCAGTTTCGTCATTGTTCTATCACGCTCGGCCTTGAATTTCCTGTATTTCATCAGGATCGACGTGAGACACCATTTGCAACTCCGCTCTAGAATTCACCCAGAACCGAGCCATCGCGAATGGCAAGCAGCTGGGCAAATGTGTTTCCAGCGTAAATCATATTCGGAGATGGAGTCCCTGTTCCTGCTGAGTTTGCGGGGAGCATGAACGCGATATTTTCGCTGATGAAGCGGACCGCTCCATCCCCCATCAGGAAGTGGGCTCCTCCCGTGTGAAAGCTGCTATAACTGGAAATACTGGTTGTTGTCGTCGTGGTAGGATTGTAGTTGATTTTCACGTCCGCCACGGCCAGGGTGTCGGACATCGCGGTACCACTTCCGCTCGCACTTCCCCGCGACATCAGCGCCAGGCCGGAATTACACTGGTTATAGGTGCCAACTTTCCAGGCCCGCTCACCGACCATAATCGTATTGCTGGTCCCATCGGTGATATCCCGGAATCCATTTGAAGAATTAATACCAAACACTCCGACATATCCAGATGCTGGTGTCGTTGCATTGAACGTACTGGATGTTGCCGAACCAATCCCCATGTATCCACTTCCAGGATTCATCAGCGTATTCGAGCTTCCCTGGGTCGCACTTCCACTGTTTCCAACATTGTGGTTGGCAACATAGCTGCTGCTGGCCGCATTGGACCCGTTGGTGAATGTCAACCCGGTTGCTCGTCCCGTATTCAAAGCGGGAACGGTGTCCGAGGGACAGAGGAAATTGGGCATGGCGTTGGTCAATGCCTGCTGCTGCTGAGCCGATCCGCTGCTGGCCAGGTACGAGATCGTGTAATTCCCGCCGTTCAACACATTGAATGTATTGGCGCCATCCGTTTGAGGCAGAATGGAGAATGCCCAGGACCAGTAGGGAGTCGTTGTTGACGCTGCCACATAGGGCGTCATCGAAATCGATCCCGGCGGGAGCATGTTGTAGACTTCGTGGTAGTTGTGCATCGCCAGCCCGATCTGCTTCAGATTGTTCTTGCACTGTGAGCGGCGAGCCGCTTCGCGGGCCTGCTGGACAGCCGGCAGAAGCAGAGCAATCAGCACAGCGATGATCGCAATCACCACCAGCAGCTCGATCAGAGTAAACCCTTTACGTAACGATTTCATTAAATTTCTCCAGACCCCTTAAGAGTTGTTTCCACAATCAGCAGTCCAAAAGCTGCTGTAACGCTTCAAACGCAACGCGAGCGAACAATTCAACAGATTTTCCATGCTATTTTAAAGAGAAGAAGCGGCTCTCTTTTTTAAATGTCACAATCCCTACAGGAATCGGTGCATTTTATCTGTTCACCCGGCATTTTCTTATGATCAGCAGAACACTGCCGCGGAAGCATGTTGATAACGACTACATAACATGCAATATCGACAAATGTCATTATTAGTTAATGTTCAGCGTGATTGTTATTTTTCTGTCATCCGCTTTGCGGCAGGTCCATGAGCCTGGAAAAGCGTTCCAGAACACGAATCTTAAGAACAGCATAATTTTCGCTGTCGAATTCTCCCGAACCCACAACCCGCTCTGCTTCGTCGCGAGCCTGTTCCAATAACTCGGTTTCATTCAAATTAGACAGGGAACGAAGCGGCAAGGCCCCATGCTGACGGGTTCCCAGAATGTCACCCGGCCCACGGATCTCAAAGTCCTGCTCCGCCACTTCGAAACCATCGCCTGAACGTTCCAGAACGGCCAGACGGGAGGCCGATTCCGCAGATGACGATTCCGAAATTAAAAAGCAATATCCCCGAAATTTTCCTCGCGAAACCCGCCCTCGGAGTTGGTGCAGCTGTGAGAGGCCGAAACGTTCCGCATCATGGATCACCATCAACGTGGCATTCGGGACATCGACTCCCACTTCAATCACCGTGGTGGCGACAAGAATGTCGATCTCTCCTTCGCGGAACGCCTCCATCGTCACCTGCCGCTCCTCACGATTCATCTTTCCATGAACCAGCCCCGTCCGAAATTCAGCGAATTCGTTTTGTTGATACTCGGTGAAGACCTGTTCCGCCGCCTTGACAGCTCCGGGCGACTCTTCGCTGGCATCCACTAAAGGACAGACCACATACAATTGCCGTCCAGCTTTCAGTTGAGAAATGAGAAAATCGCTCACTTTTCGCCGGGCGGCGGGTCCCAGAATTTTGCTGGTCAGCACTGGTTGTCGTCCCGGAGGACGGTCCTTCACCAGCGTCAGATCCAGATCGCCAAACTGCGCCAGGCAAAGCGTTCGTGGAATCGGAGTGGCGGTCATCACCAGGATGTGAGGCGGCGGGCCCGAAATCAAATTGGAGAAACTGGCCCGCTGGGCAACACCGAATTTATGTTGTTCATCGATCACAACCACGCCCAGATGATGAAACCGGACGTCGGACTGAATCAGGGCCTGCGTCCCGACAACCAGTTGAATACTTCCATCCGCCAGACCCGCCAGGACTTCACGGCGGGCTTTCGCGGAGAGGCTGCCCGTGAGGAAGGCTCGTTTGACTCGGCTTCGTTCGAGAGCGGTTTCGATGGTCTGCCAGTGCTGACTGGCGAGAAGTTCTGTCGGCGCCATCACCGCTGTCTGCCAGCCATGGGCGACAGCAACCAGCATTGTGTCGAGGGCCACCACTGTTTTCCCGGCGCCGACGTCTGCCTGCAACAACCGGTGCATGGCGAATCCGGACCGGAGATCGCCAGCAATCTCTCGAACCGCCTTGTTCTGCCCCGTTGTGTATTCAAAGGGGAACAGGCGGCGAATCCGGGCATCAATCTTCGCGGTCCGTTCCAGCACGGGGGCTTGTGCCCGCGACCGCCAGGCCCGCCGTCGCAAGACAACTCCCAGTTGAAACTCGAACAGGTCGTCAAAAATGAGCCGCTTCCGGGCATTCACAAATTCTTCAGCGGTGGCGGGAACGTGGACGCTGCGCAGAGCCTGCGAGAGCGGCAAGAGTTTCAAACGAGTGCGGGCTTCCAGCGGCAGCGGATCGGCAATCTGATCACCGAGCGTCTCCAGTGCATTGGCGATGATCCGCCGCAGATCCGTCACTTTCAACCCCTCCGTGAGGCGATAGCGCGTCAGGATCAACTGGGCGGAATCGGGAGTTTCTTCCGGATCGAGCCATTGCACGCTGGGATGGGAAAATTCCCAGCGGCCCTCTCGAAATTTCGGTTTCCCGGAAAAGAGGACTTGCTGGCCACGGGTGAGCCGCTTGAGCATCCAGGGCTGATTGAACCAGACTCCGCGAACGAAGTCGGTCCCGCAATCCAGCAATACTCTGGTCATTGTCCGATGATGCTTCAGCACCCGTGCATCGGCGTCGTAAACGATTCCTCGAACCGTGTTCAATGTTTCCGATTGAAGTTCAGCCGGTTGGCAGATCCGGCTGAAGTCCAGAATGTCTCGAGGAAGATACCAGAGCAACTCTTCGAGCGTATGAATCCCCAGTTTGTGCAACAGCAGCAGACGTTCGGGACCGACACCCCGGAGAAACTGGAGATCACTCTGAAATGAAATTTCGGACATTTCACTGGTGTTGCGTCAATCATCATTGATCGCATTGAAGAATCAAAACGGAGGCCGCCAACGAACTCCACGAGTCATCCAGACATCAACGCCTGTTCAAACCCAGTGTACGCCATGCTGTGAAACGAGCGAAGCGAGTCTCTCAACCGGAGACGTCTGGAATGATCTCGGGCGCCGGGACAGAACGGGGCGAAACCGCGGATGTTCCCAGGGGATGGGACCACCCGGAACGGAAAAGTGGCCGATTCCCATCCCTTGTCTGCATCAGCACCTGCCGACGGGCGGTGATTTCTCCAATTTTTGTCAATGGAATGGAAATCACGGGCTGTTCCAGCAGTCGAGTTCCCGATTCCGGAGAGACACAAAACAGGAGTTCGAAATCCTCGCCATCGCCGAGAGCATGTTGCAGACGTTCTTCGGGATTCAGTTCCGCCGGAACATCGGGATGGATGGGAATGGCTGCGGCATCGAGAACCGCCCCCACCTGGCTCCGCTGTAACAGGTGAAACAGATCACTTCCCAGGCCGTCGCTCAGATCGAGCATTGCGTGGAGCGGCACGCAATTCCGCAATATGAGCGCTTCTTGAACCCGGGGTAAAAATGTCAAATGCCGTTGCGAAGGGAAAGAGCCTCCCAGGGCTCCGGTGACGAAAATCCAGTCTCCTGGGCGAGCCCCTTGCCGACAGATCGCCTGACCTTCTGGAACCAGTCCATGGAGCGTTACGCTGATCACCAGCGGACCATCCCAACTGTTCGTGTCTCCTCCCGCGATGACCACATTGAATTCATGCGCCATGGCGAACAACCCGGAGTAGAGCTGTTCAGACTGCTCGCGGGTATACGAACGGGGAAGCACGATTCCCACAAAGGCAGCACACGGCTCTGCTCCCATGGCAGCCAGGTCACTGAGATTGACCGCCATGGCTTTGCGGCCCACCAGCCTCAATGGGGTCTCGGCAAGGAAGTGAACTCCGGATGTCAGCACATCCGTCGTCACCACCCATTCCTGCCCGGATGCCGCGAGCACCGCGGCATCATCACCGATTCCCAGTTTCACTTCGCTGCGTGCGCCTGCCTGTTGAGCAATCCATTCAATCAGCGTGAATTCCGGTCGCGTTTCCACGGGCAATGATGACACTCCGGGACATCCCTTCGGCAGACTCCGCTTCATATCGGCAACATCAACACGATTCATCCCGTTCCATGCAGGAGAAGGGCGTTTATCAACCGATCAGCATTCCGGGCCATCGGGGAAGAGCTGCGAAACGCTGGTGCGATCATGAATTGACTGAATGGCTTCCGCGAACAACCGGGCGACGGAAACGACCGAAATGTTATGTGGCAACGGGTCGTTTTGCGGTTCAATCGTATCGGTGATGAACAGTTGCTTGATCTGGCTGGCGGCAATTCTGGGGGCGACTCCCTTGGACAGGGCGCCGTGAGAGACAGCTGCGTAAATATCGTTGGCTCCCCGGGCCTTGAGGACATCGGCCATGGCGATCAGGGTTCCGCCGGAGATGGTAAAGTCATCCACGATCAGAACGTTCTTGTTCCGCACGTCTCCGATCAGTTCCAGTACGTGAGCCTGTTCGGAATGATCTCGCCGGACTTTATTTCCGATGACCACCGGAACGCCCAGGTAATTCGCATACGCGGAGGCGCTTTTCGCAAAGCCGATATCCGGGCTGCAAACCACCATGTCGGGAATATTCAACGTGCGGATATGATCGCAGACCACGTAACGGGCATAGAGATGATCGACCGGAACGTGAAAAAATCCCTGGATCTGCGGTGTGTGCAAATCCATCATCAGACAGCGGTCGGCACCGGCAGCTTCAATGGCATCCGCACAGACCCGGGCCCGGATGGAGACGCGCGGTTCATCTTTTTTGTCTCCTTTTGCATAGCTGAAAAACGGGACAACCGCCGTGACCTGCTGCGCGCTGGCCCGTTTGAGCGCATCGACCCAGAAGAGCAGTTCCATGAAATTATCGTTCACGGGATGATGCGTCCCCTGAATGATAAAGCAGTCGCGGCCGCGGACATTCTCCAGGATGCGGACGAAAACATTCCCTTCGCTGAAGTAATGAGCTTCGCAAGGAATCAGGCGGACTCCCAGTTCATCGGCAACCCGCTGCGCAAGCAATTTATTTGCGGAACCAGCCAATAACGCCAATTCCCCTTGCGGAGGCTGAAATGCATGTGGTCGGGGACCGTGATTGGGACGGTGCTGCATTCGAAATGCTTCACGTGGATTCAGAGAAATTCCGATGGGTTCCGCCGGCGCGGAAGTCACTCATTCTCCGCATCATACCGACCGGCCCGACTGAGACAAGCGGCTCCGCCCGACTGGCCGTGATCGAGAAATTTCCCGGTGAACGATTCCATCGCAATCAGCGGATATGCCCTTTCTCTCCCGGAAATTGAAAAAATTCCCGGTAATTTGCGGACTCTTCGTAAAAAAACGGACCGGATTGTCAAACTGTTCCGGCCGAAGGGAACATTTCCACCGCTTTATTGGCTGGAAAATCAATTCCCATGGGTTCACGGCGAAAAAATTTCCGAATGATCTGCCAGTCCCTGAAGAGAAGGAATCCTCAGATGCGGCATCAATGGAGTGTAGCTGTCCTCTGTTTTGTGGCCGGAATGGTCAGTTTTTCGCCCCTGGCGGCTGGTCCCCGGGCGAGGTCGTCCGTCAACAATGGCCCCATAAAAAACATCAAGGCCTGCAATCTTCCCTATGATGATCAGACCAAGGCCATTATCTGCACCAACCGCTCCATTCCTCCACACTGGGTGATTGTCGGCGTGCGGCACGCGCCCGGATGTAATGGATTGTTCAACAATTCCTGGGTCATTCAGCGACTGCCGAACTACCCCGGTGCGGACATCGTCATTTGCAGCCAGCAGCCCATCCCTCCCGGATGGGCTGTCGTGGAAGAAGTGAAATCCTGCTATTGCGGACACGGCCTGCATGGCGTTCGAATCCGCAAAATGTAAGGCGATCGTCCTGTCATTACTGATCTTTTCGAGCCGGTTTCCCATCGGAAGGCTGAACCAGGCTGCGAAATTCATCGTCTGAGATTTTGACGGGAATTTTGCTGACGCTCCAGTCGAGCATCAACGTCTGATAGTCCGCCTGGCCGTCATCCGGTTTTCCCAGGCAACGAGTCGGATTTTTGGGATCGAACGGCAGCCCTCCCGGCTTGGTCCAGATATTGGCTTTATCATCTCCGGTTTCGATCAGCACAATGGTCTGAGCTGGATCGTCTTTCAATGAATCGACATCCGGAGCCTTACCGGATTTGAAGAGCGTTTCGTTGCCGACAAGCATCTGAATGCGGGTCTTTCCTTCCGCATTGGTCCCAAACACCGCTGGCATCTGGTTGATCAAGGCTTTGTTGTGCGGACTGTCCCATCGCTCGTCCAGGTGAAACTGTTGATAGAGCGTCTGTTCCCCCAGAAAGGGAAGTAAATACACGCGCCAACTGAGTCCGCGATTCCGGGCAATGGCGGCGTCAACTTTCTCTTCTTCCGAAGTCCGTTGCGGACTCCCCGGAACAAGCGCTGCCGGAGGGGGGGCGAAGTCGGAATTCTGACTGGGCGGCTGTTGATTCTGGCCAAACCTTGTGTTTCTGGACGATCTGGACTCTTTCGTCTTGGTCTCTTCTTCGCCCATTCCATTCGAAGCGGGAAAGTGTCCCTTCTCTTCCGAATAAGCCACAAGGGCTTTGGCAATACGTTCCATTGGCGGAAGTGCTTCCGCGGGCAAAGTCTGTTGCTGAATGGCCTTGATCTGCTTCTGAAAAGCCGTCACGACCTCTTCCAGATGTTTCGGCTGCTGAATGACCAGGGAAACCAGATTCCCTTCGCTGCTGACCGCCGCCCCGTTCATGACCTCGCTCAACAGTTCCGATTGAGCTTTTTGCTCCGGATCGTCCGGCTGCAATGTCCCTTGAAGTTGCTTGCCCTGAGTGAGTGCCTGTGCCAGCAGGCCGGTGGCGACACCGGAAAAAGTCTTGGCGACATCTTCCTTGGGAAATCCCAGCGACAGTCGCAGAAACTCCGCTGACTCCAGGTCAATGGCAACACGAATCGCGTTTGTTTCGGCAAGTTGCGGAGCGATCAGCATTACCGGTCCGGCTGCGGCGAGCAGTTGCTGCATGAATTCCAGCTTTCCGTTCTGCGGCGCGCTGGCAGCGAGAATGATCATGGCGGGAGACATCGCCTGAACTTCACCCACAACCCCGGCCGACTTCGGTTCGCCTTCAGGGGAATTTGTGGCTGTGGGAGCGTCCGCCCGCGGCGCGGTCATCTTGGGCAGCATCTCGTTTGTGGCCAAGATCGCTTCATGATCGCTGGGAAATGCGAGCGCAAATTTCAACCCGCGCAGCCAGACGTGAGGAATTCCATTGACAACTTCCACATCCACGTTCTCCGCGTTCGTCGCCGCTTCCTGAATCATTGTTTCCAAAGGGAGCGGAATGGCTGCGCGGAGATAGATCCCCGCCACCCCCGGCGGGAGTTCGCTGGACGGTTTCTGAGCGGCAGGCACGGGAGAAAATGCCGGACCGGCCCTCATGGTCGTATCGGGAATGAGCCGGATTTCTTCGGTAGCCTGAATGGGTAATCCCGCCTGCTCTTTCGTCAGTCGGCGCAGAGTCGCCGCCGGAGTTTCATCGGGAAGAGCGAACTCCTTCAGCAATGCCTGCGCAAACTTGCTTTCCAGAATTCGTCGTGGAGAAATGATGATGACCGCCGATGTGTCGGCCGGAATAAACTTGGGGTCGAACGTCTTATCCACAGCAACAAGGGGCGGCAATTCCTGGGGAATCGTTGCGAAACCGGCCTTCGCAGCCTGTTCGGTCTCTTTCAGAAAATCGGAAGAGATGACTTGCCGGTCCTGATGCTGAATCAGGTGGGCCAGCTGATCCGTGTCCGCCGGAATGCGGTGCAGAACGCCATCCGCCGTCAATGCGAGAAAACTTCCATCAATCTCTCCCAGGCATCGCGCGGGAGACTGCGGATCGAACTTCAAATCGTCCGGTTTTGTCCACTCCTCCGTCTTGTCCGGTCCCGCTTCCACAACCGTCAATGTAATGGAAAGGCCGTCCGTAAAATCCTTCAGGGCGGGAGCAACGCCCGCCTGAAAAGGAGTCCCTGGACCGGTCAGCAGATGCAGGCGGGTTTTTCCGGACGAATCATTGCCGAAGACAGAAGGCATCTTTTCGACAAGCGGTTTGTTATTCGGGCTGTCCCAGGCTTCGTCCAGGTGGAATTCACGGTAAAGCTGGTCGAATCCCAATTGTGGCAGAATCATCACTCGCCAACTGAGTCCGTTGGAAATCTTCGCTTCCCCCGGAGTGGCTCCTGGAAAGGGAGACGGTTTTGTTCCTTCTGGCGGCTTTCCTTCCCCATCAATGGTGGGAAAGGATTGGTTGTGCGTTTCCGCATATGCCGTGAATGCTGCTCCGATTTTCTTCATGCCATTCGCAACGTCGGCGGGGCCGGATGTGGCAGCCGCTTTGAAAATCCGTTCGACCAGTTGCGGATCAGCCTGGCGCGGAGGAGCTTTGGAAACGGTTGTTTCCGATTTCGCAGCCGGCATCTCCTGGCCAGGAGTTGCCGCTGCCGGCAGCGTGGGAGCCGCTGAATCGGTTTTCGCCGGAGCAGCCTCCGGCATGGGAATCGCCGCTGCTGGATCAGTCACAGCGGGGGCGGCTGGTGGTTCCTGAGGAACAGGGGCAGGAGCTGGGGTTGCAGGCGGCGGCACGGGCGGCGGCGGAGGAGTCTCCGGCTTTCCTCCACAACCTGCAAGAGAGACAAAAACCAGTGCAAAACCAACCAGCTGACTTCGAGACATCATGCAACACCGGAACGGTTTGGGATTCGGATTGTCGAGAAGGCTCTGATCATGTTCGAACGACAAGTATCGTCAACAGTGACCGATTCACGGCCCAGATAAGCCTGGCAGAAGAACTTCAACCGTAACCCACATTAAAGGAGTCGTTGCGAGGAGTCAAAGTCATGCCTGTTTCGCTCACCTGGAAAATGTCAGGAAATTTCATCCATGACAGGAAACACGATGGTCATGCGTGTCCCGCGGCCCGGTTCACTTTCGCAGAAAATTCGCCCTCCGTGCGCTTCCACAATTTTACGGACGGTCGGCAGTCCCAGCCCATTTCCGCTGTTCTTCGTCGAGAAAAAAAGTTGAAACATTTTGTCGGCAGCCGCCGCTGGAATGCCGCATCCCGTATCAATGATCTCCAGGATCACGCCCTGCTCTCCCCGATAACACTGAATTTCAATCAGTCCGCCATCGGGCAGCGCCTGCTGGGCGTTTCGCATCAGATTATGGATCACCTGTCGCATCAGCCGGGAATCGAGTTGCAGGACAGGCAGATCGGCAGCCAGATGCGGACGGATATCGATACGATGCTGCGCGGCTTCGGGCTGATAGAACTCGAGGAAATTCCGAATCAGGGCTGTCAGGCTGCATGGTTCCCGGGAGATTTCCCCCACGCGCGTAAACTGCAAAAAAGCCTCCAGGATTTCATCGAGATGCTCGCATTCTTTTTGAATCACAGCGAGCTTCCGCGTCATTCGCTGGGCAGCGGGATTTTGCAGGGCGGCCAGATCTTCGAACAGCAGATCCAGATTCAGACTGATTGTGGACAGGGGATTACGGATCTCGTGCGCCAGGCCTCCAGCCAGTGCCGCAATCTCCGTGTACTCCCTTGCCAGACGATCACGATCGTCCCGATCCGCCGGGGAAATTTCGAGTGGATCCGTCACGATGGAGTTGCTCATTCTGAAATACAATAAAAAACCGGGACGCATGTCCCGGTTCGGTACTTTCAAGAAGAGGACTTATTCTTCTTCATCATCCAGATCATTATCGTCCAGGTCTTCATCGTCGTCCGCCACCGGCGCCCGTTCGGCCAGCAGTGCCTTGCGGGAGAGTTTGACACGATTCTGATCGTCCACCGCGATCACTTTCACTTCAATGACATCACCCACTTTGACGACTTCCGAAACCGACTTGACATAGCCGTCGGACAATTCGCTGATGTGCAGCAGACCGTCTTTTCCCGGAGCGATTTCAACAAACGCCCCGAAGTCCTTGATCGAGTTGACCTTTCCGGTGTAAACCCGACCGACTTTGATCTCTTCGGTCAACGCTTCAATACGGGCCAGTGCCAGCGAACAGGCTTCTTTATTTGGTCCGGCAATGGTCACGGTGCCGTCATCGGAAATATCGACCTGCGTTCCTGACTCCTCTTGAATGGCGCGGATCATCTTGCCGCTGGGGCCGATCACCAGGCCGATCTTCTCTGGATGGACTTTCGTGCTGACAATTCGCGGAGCACTTTCCGGCAGTTCCGGGCGCGGGCGACGAATCGTCGTCAACATCAGACGCAACAATTCGCGACGGGCATTTCGAGCCTGATCGAGAGTTTTCCGAATGATCTCTTCGTTAATTCCATCGATTTTCAAATCGAGTTGAATCCCGGTAATCCCTTTCTGGGATCCCGCAACCTTGAAATCCATGTCCCCGAAGTGATCTTCATCCCCCATGATGTCGGTCAGGGTCACATACTGTTTCCCCTCTTTGATCAGGCCGATGGAGATCCCCGCCACAGGTTGTGTGATGGGAACACCGGCAGCCATCAGGGCCAACGTGGCACTGCATACCGAAGCCATGGAACTGCTGCCATTGGATTCCAGAATGTCGGAGATGACGCGAACCGTGTATGGGAAGTCCGCTGCGGCGGGCATCACCGGCTCCACAGATCGCTGAGCCAGTGCTCCGTGTCCGATTTCACGCCGCCCCGGACCCCGAATCGGCCGGACTTCGCCTACGGAAAATGAGGGGAAGTTATAGTGCAGATAGAACTGTTCGGATGATTCCTCGATCAGACTGTCCACTTTCTGGGCATCGCGAACACTTCCCAGGGCCACCGTTGCCAGCGACTGTGTTTCGCCGCGTGTGAACAACGACGATCCATGCACACGCGGAATGATATCCACCTGGCAATCGACTTTTCGCAGATCCGTCAGTCCCCGACCATCCAGACGTTTTCCCGCGAGCGTCAGTTCCCGGCAAATCTGGTTGTCAATTTCATGAAACGCTTCTTTGAGTTGAGCGCGAGTACGGCCATCTTCCGTCGCTTCCACCTTGTTCGGAAAATACTTCTCGAGCAACTCGTCCCGCACGGCACTGGTCGCGGCGGACCGGTCAGCTTTCCTGGGGTTCTGACGCGCGGTCCGAATCTTTGAAGCCGCTTCTTCGCGGACAATTTTGAGGAACGGGTTTTCTGCCGGCGGAACGAATTCCACCGCAGCCTTGTTGATCTTTTTCATCAATTCGGCTTGCAGATCGCACAGCACAACAATCGCCCGATGTCCGAACATCAGGGCATCTGCCATTTGATCTTCTGGAATCTGCTTACCGAAACCTTCGATCATGAGGATCGAATCATGGCTCCCCGCCACCACGAGATCCAGATCGCTTTCCTTGACCTGGGCAACAGTCGGCATCAGCACGAATTCCCCGTCGATCAGTCCCACCCGGACGGCGCCGATCGGCCCCTGAAATGGCAACGGAGCAACACACAGGGCGGCACTGGAAGCAGTGATCGACAGAACGTCGGGATCGTTATCGCCGTCGAAGGACATGACATTCGCCATGACCTGAACTTCATCGATGTATCCAGCCGGAAACAGGGGACGGATGGGACGATCGGTCAGACGCGAGGTCAGCACTTCCCGCTGAGTGGGGCGTCCTTCCCGTTTCAGAAATCCACCGGGAAATTTACCAGCAGCAGCGAACCGTTCCCGATAATCGCAGGTCAACGGAAAGAAATCTGTTCCCGGACGCGAAGGCCCCGACTGCACAGCGACGAAAATCGACGTTTCGCCATATTGTAAGAGGACGGCACCGCTGGCTTGTTTCGCCAGTTCGCCAGTGGAAATGGAAAGCGTACGACCGGCGAACTCACGAGAAACTTGAATTTTCACTGATTCTCCCTACCTGCAACAACGACAACTGGCTTTTGTAAATACATCGACGACAAAAGAGTTTCAACATGCCGACACCAATGCCGGGAACAATGAAGCCAAGGACACCGTTCCATCAACTCAAAAACGGGCGAAATCTCCCCTACCACTAAAAAACGCCGAGCCACGCAAGCACCGGCTCCAGCAACACAACTTATTCAACAACAGTCAGCCAGACCAACAACACGCCCCGCAATAAGCTTGCCAACCCCATTACCGACAAGGCAGCCCACAGCTAGCGATCTTCCCACAAAGACAACCTTCGCCGCCCAACACGAAACCACCGAGACAAACAGACAAGGAATCAGCAAGCCTCCCCCAAGCAGCTCTGACACTCCCCGACAACAAACAACTCCCATCCCCACCAGGCTGCCCAACAGCCAACAGAGACACCAAACACACACCGACAACAACGAGCGTCTCATCTCTCCCGCCGACGCAACACCCGAGACCACACCACATTCTGACAACCAGCAGCCCGGCGATTCGCCCCAAAACTTCTGGCCAATCGCCTCCTCAAGACCTACGACCCCAAAACCAGAGACACACAAAACTACTTGCGAATCCCCAGGCGAGTAATCAAATCAACGTAACGGGGAGCATCCTCACTTTTAACGTAATCCAGAAGGCTACGACGGCGGCTCACCATCATCAGCAGGCCACGACGGCCAGCATGATCTTTCATGTGACTCCGCAAATGTTCGGTCAACGCATTAATGCGCTCCGTCAAAACGGCAATCTGCACATCCGGCGACCCGGTGTCTTCGGTCGAACGCCGGAAGTCGTTAATCAGTTCTGTTTTACGTTCTTTTGTTACAGACATTCCAAAGGCTCCTGGCCACAATGCCGGTCACTCCGGCCAACACGTCAACTCTTTCCCACGTTGTGGTTTCAAGAGCGGACTTTACTGAGAATCCGACCTCAATTCAACGGATGCCGAACGGTCTGGAAACATGAATTTCAAACTTTCTCTCAGCGGATTGCATTTTTCAATTTCCCATCGAACATTTATTGCTGTTGGGGGGTACATTTATGGAATGGCAGGGGCCGCCATGCAGGCCTGCCATTGAGACACCAGCCAGCCAAACCTGACCCCCACACATGTTCGGCTCCATCTCCCCATCCATCCCTGTGCCACATTCAGGGATTGCCCCTCATTGATCAAATATGCATGGCAAGAATACCTCAACAAGAATTCCCTGGAAACACTTCCGCAATGTAACAGTCGGAGTTGATGCCAGGTTTGATTTTGTGACGCAACAGACTTATAATGAAATGACTTATGGGTATCCGTGACCGCTTCTCCAGCAGAAGGAGCGTCGGGACCATTAGGGTGGTATGCCTGGATTTCACAATTCAAGAACGTCCGCAATTCCATTTTTTTGCTGAATGATTTTTTCGAGACAAGCGTTTTCTTGCTGAGGGGTCCCTATGGTCCGGGGCTCCGTGCGAATTCAAAAGAGTGCAGGCCGGAATCCTTTCCGGTGGAGGAGTGTGGAAATGAAAGGCGTTTCGAATGAGAAATTTTCGAAAGATCTCCCTGCCTGGGGAATCAGCCTGGTTGTCAACCTTTCCGTACTCGCCTCCCTCCATTTCGTGGTGATGCAACAGGTGGCTCGTCCCGAGTTGAGCACGATTATCAGCGACGTCGCTGACTTATCGGACGAAGATCGCCTGAATTTCTCTGACCGCTCCACCGGAGATCAGATTGGGACCTCTGGCACCAATATGGCTCTGGCCCCCTCCACCATGGCTGTGACGGCTCCAGGAAGGGATGTGCCATTAAAAGAAAAACTGGAAGGGATCATGAATCCGGAAATTGCCGTCATTTCCGATGCAGCCATGCCTAAGCTGGAAGGAAGCGTCACAGCCTCCGTATCGATTAAAGGGGGAAGTGATGATGCTGCCGGCGGCGTGGAAGGAGCCATGGATCGCGTGGCCTTTGAAATCCAGCAGTCATTGAAACAGCGGCGAACGCTGGTGATCTGGTTTCTCGATGCTTCAGGCTCCCTGGCAACCCGCCGGGAAGCAATCGCAGATCGTTTCGACAACATCTATAAGCAACTGGGTTCGCAGGGAAAAACCGACGGCCTGTTTTCACTTGTGGTCAGCTATGGCGAGAAAACCGACATTCTGACTCCCGATCCGATTCAGGATGTGGCGAAGCTCAGCGACATCGTCCGCAACAAAATCAAGACGGACGAATCGGGTAAAGAATTTGTTTTCGGGGCACTGAAACTCGTCCTGGACAAATACAAGAACTGGGAACGCAATCGGGGCCCGTGGAACCGACTGGTCTTTATCGTCACCGATGAACGGGGAGACGATGCTCCGCAATATCTGGAAGAGGTCATTACTCAAGCCAAACGGACCCAGACCAAGGTCTATACGATTGGAAACGCAGCGATTTTCGGACGGGAAAAAGGTTACGTCCGTTATGTCGCTCCGGATGGATATACGACGGATATCCCCGTCGATCAGGGGCCGGAATCGGCATTTCCGGATGGGATTCAACTCCCATTTATCGGGAGTCCTTCCGACTGGAAGTTGAATCAGATGTCCGCGAGTTATGGGCCTTATGCCCTGACACGGCTCTGCGCGGAAACGGGGGGGCTGTATCTGATTACGGAAGAGAGTAAGGGATACGGGTTCGAGCGGTCGATTATGCGGCGATATGCTCCGGATTATCGACCGGTCCGTATTCAGGAACAGGAGATTTCGAAAAATGTCGCCAAAGCCGCGCTGGTGAATGTTGCCCGCATGACCTATGTCGACGCCTTGCCGGTTCCTTCCATGGAATTCCGTGCTTACAACGACAACATCCTGCGGACAGATCTGGCCGAAGCCCAGAAACCCGTTGCGGAAATCGACGTTCCCCTCCGCCGGCTCTATGAAGGGTTGAAGATGGGAGAACAGGGCCGGGCCAAACTTTCGGAAGACCGCTGGCGGGCCGCTTTTGATCTGGCCATGGGACGAATTCTCGCCATGCGGGTCCGGTTTGCCGGATATAATCTGATGCTGGCCAACATGAAAGTCTCGCCCAAATCATTTCCGAATGATCAGGACAACATGTGGCGGCTGGTTCCCTCGGATAAGATTGAAAGCGGTCCGGAAATGCGAAAAGCCGCGGAACAGGCTAAAGTCTACCTGAAACGGGTGATGGACGACCACCCGGGAACTCCATGGGCACTCCTCGCCGAAAAAGAATTGAGTACCGAAATGGGATGGACGTGGCAGAGCTTCAGCCGTCCCATTCCCGGAAGCAATCAGCTGCGGGGCAGTGAAGAAGAAGTGGCCCGCTTGCTTCTGGCCGATGAAACCAAACGCAAGGAAGAAGCCAAGAAACGTGCCGCAACCCCCAAACGGAATCTCCCCAAACTCTAATCCTGTTCCTCGAATTTCAAAACGGGACGTTTCCTCAGCGGTTCCCAGCAACCGCTGGACAACAACATATTTATTGATCCGGCAGCAATGATTTCAATGTCATTTCAGTGAATCCCGTCGAGACATCATGCTCGCCGCCTGGCCGCGCCAGTTATTATCACATTATTATCACAGCCAGATTTATTAACTGATTGATTGGACTGGAAACATGGGAAAACTCTGGATGCTGATACGGTCACAGGGAGGACCGTCACTGGCGATCTCCGCCTTGATCCATTCCTTCGCCCTGGCAGGACTGGCCTTTTATAAGTTCACAATAGCGGTTGCTCCGGAGAACGTTGCCGTCGAAACCGTGATTGCCGATGAGCGCTCCCAACAACAGTTTGACCAGGACCTGAGCCTCGACACCCGGGTATCGACGAATCTCTCCGTCTCCGCGGGAGGCATGGTCACAACGTCGATTGGTTCCGCAGCCACAAAAGCGATGGGGCAATCGAAAATCGCTGCCTCCGAAGTCATGAAAGGGCCCGCGCTCAGCGTCGCTACAATTGGAGATATTTCCATTCCCGGAGTGGGGGAACTGGGAGTCGATCTGGGAGAAGGGGAGGTCAAGGGGGAAACCGGGGCTCGCGTGGAAGGCTATGGAGCCGCCATGGGCCGCGTCACCCAGGAACTCTTCCGCCTGATGCGCAAAGAACCGGTGACGGTGGTCTGGCTGTTCGATGCTTCCATCAGCCTCCGGGACGACCGCACCGAAATCAGCGCCAATTTCAACAAGATCTATGAAGAACTGAAAATTGCCCAGACGGAAGCCAAATCCCGGAATATGAAATATTCCCCGCTGGAGACCATGATTTGCAGCTTTGGAGCGGACATTAAAAAGTTGACGTCCGAACCAACAGGCGATATCCCCGCCATTCAGAAAGCAATTGCCGCCGTTCAGGATGATGAATCCGGCAAGGAAAACACGTTTGCCGCCATTATCAAGACTATTGACGAATATGGCCTGAAGACCAGCCGCAGTAATCGCAAGCTGATTGTGATTGTCGTGACCGATGAGACGGGCGATGATGACAACCTTCTCGAAGATGCCGTGGCCAAGTCTGACAAATTCAAAGCCCCCGTCTACTTCATGGGCCGTGAAGCCATCTTTGGTTACCCCTATGCCCATGTGCTATGGATCGATCCTGCCACTGGCCTTCATCACTGGCCGCGCGTGGATCGAGGGCCGGAAACGGAGTTTCCCGAATGCCTGCAATACGATGGCCTGGGAGGCCGCTGGGACAGCGCCTCCAGCGGCTTTGGTCCTTACGCCCAGGTGCGTCTGGCCAAGGAATCCGGTGGAATTTATTTCATGCTCTCCGGAGAAGAAAAAAATCTGATCGGACGGGACGCGCGGGGAGGAAGGAAATTTGACGATCTGGCGATGAAGGAATACGAACCGCAACTTCTCTCCCGCCGTCAATATGAACAACAGCGCAGTAAAAGCGAATTCCGCCGGACAATCTGGCAGGTCATTGTCGCATTGAATCCCCATCTCGATTCGGAATTGAACTTGCGCCGGGAACACTGGTCGATGGACCGGGCGGAATTCCTCAAGCAGAAGCAGACGAATTTCAGCCGCTGCCTCCGTTCCCTGGCGAAGCTCAACGAAGGGATTCGGATCATGGATAAGATCGAAAAGCTGCGTGCCAAAGAAACTCAGCCTCGCTGGCGGGCGGCTTATGATCTGGCTTACGCCCAGTTATTATGTTATCGGGTTCGTCAGTTCCAGTATCTGCTGACGTTGAATCTCCATGACCGGGAAAACCCCACCCCGAAAGATCCCAAGTCCAATGAATGGAACATTACCAACGTCAAGGACATGCTCGCCCCGTCGGAAGAAGAAGTGAAGGCTTCAAAAGTTGATATGAAGGAACTGGAGGCCCAAAAGGCCCGGGCCATTGAATTGTATGACCAGGTCATCAAGAACCATCCCGGCACTCCCTGGGCTCGACGAGCCCAGCAGGAAAAAGGATGGGGCTTCGGCTTCCGTCTTGTCGACCGCTTCTGGGACCCCAAATACAATACCGTAAAAGTGGACATCCCGAAATTCTAGTCACACAGGTCAGCAGTCCGGGGGTGTGCGTCTCGAAAGTTGGCGGAAAATTCTCACCAGCGATTGATTTACGCTAAGAAGCATTACAGACGAGGAAGTTCAAACGACCGGACATGTTTGGCAATATTGATAACTCCCAACCCCACGGTCCCTTGCAGAGGCCTTCCTCATACCACCAGTTCTGCTGGTGGTTCTGATTCGCTTAATGATGAATGGCCGCCCTACGGGTAAAAAACTGATCAGCCCCTTGCCAAAATCTGCTGTGACATCATTTCAACGATGCGCGTGTGTTCCCTTGTAGTCCGGGTTGGCGATCGGCACGGCAGCTCCGGTCTCCTGCAGAAACTGGTCCATCAGTTGATCCAGCTCATGGACCTTTTCCTGATTCGAAGCAGCCAGGTTGTTCTTTTCCCCCAGGTCCTGCGACAGGTCATACAGTTCATGGATATTCGGAAAGCTGGGGCCGGTTTCAAACCAGCGGATCAGCTTCCAGTTGCCCGCCCTGACGGTGACGCCGGGAGGCTTGGCCGGGCCGCCGTGAGGAAAGAAATTGAAAATGGCCTTCCGGTCCAGCCTGGCTGCCGGGTCACGCAGCACTGATGCAAAGCTGATTCCATCGAAATGGACATCCTGTTTCGGAGTAACGCCGGTCAATTGGATCAAGGTTGGGTAATAATCTATCGAACCCACGATCTCCGATGATTTACGTCCGGCCGAAATCTTTCCCGGCCAGCGAACGACGAGAGGGATGCGGATACCCCCTTCATAGAGAGTTCCCTTTCCTGCACGAAGCGGTTCGTTATTGGTGGGGGCATTGAATCCCGCATACTTGCGGTAGTCCGCGAGGACTTTCGCTCTGGGATGATCAGCAGGAAGATTTTTATTTGTGACATCTTCCTCGGTATTGCTATGCACGTTTCCGCCGTTATCGCTGGTGAAGAGAATAATCGTGTTGTCGGTAAGCTTCAGCTCATCCAGCTTGGCCAGAATCCGTCCCAGGCTTTCATCGACGCTGCGCAGCATGGAAGCCATGATGGGATTCTGGTGTCGGCCGGTCGGATCTTTCTTTCCCACAAACTCCCTGGTGTATTCCTCTTTGTGCCCCCACGGACCATGAACACCGAACTGCCAGATGCTCAGCAGGAAGGGTTGCTCCTGATGCACATCAATAAATTTGCAGGCTTCATCCGTCAGTTGGTCGATGATATATGTTCCATTCGCAGCCGGCACGATCGTTCCCGCCTTGAAGCTGTACGGAGCAAAATATCCGTTTGGCGACGGCGGCCCGGGGTCCGGCTTACCATGCCATGCAACTTGATAACCTTGTTGATCAGGCCAGTGCGGTTCCGTCAGCCCCAAGTGCCATTTCCCGAAGTGGCCGGTGGCATATCCGGCATCACGCAGAGCTTCCGCGAGCGTATATTCGGCAGGATCCAGAAATGTCCGGCTCTCCGGAAGCTGCAATGGACGATTGGGATTTGCCTTCCTGTAGGCCACAGGACCAGAAGGTGACGGCGGCCTGTGTCCCACAGCACTCGTCATTCCCAGACGGGCGGGATATTTTCCGGTCAGGAGACTGGCCCGGGTCGGTGAGCAAAGTGGATTCGCGGAGTAGGCGTCGCTGAAGACGATCCCTTGCGCCGCGAGCGCATCCATGTTTGGTGTCTCATAGTATTTACTGCCCAACGGAGCTGCGCCGAAATCGGTCCATCCCATGTCATCGACAAGAAAGACAATGACGTTTGGCGGACGATCCTTGGCTTCGACTGTTCGCCAGGCGATCAGTAAGACCGTCAGGCCGGCACAGATGACTTTCCAACGCCGCTGCCGTCCGGTGAATCTGAATTGCTTTCCATTCAACATTGAAGTCTCCTCTTCCGAAACGGATGATCGCTCGATGATGGTGATGCGATTGGTTTGTGTTTCCGGAGTTTGCCGGGCCAGTTCCAGAGAAACGGAACTCTCAAGACCTCTTCACTGATTCTCATGATTGCGGATGATGAAGGCTTCCGCTGCATCCCGTCTGCACGTCGATGCGGAAACGGGGCTTGTTAAGTGCTTCTCCTTCAGCGGCAAGCGACTCTCCCTCGAAAGTGGACGGAAAGAAAAGACAGACAACCGTCAATTCCATCATTTTCAATTGCTGTCGCATTTCGGGATCCCCTGCTTTCATTTCGTACTTAACTCAATATCAACCGTTCCTCCATCAGGAGGAATTTCTGCGGTCAATTCACCAGGCTTGGTATATCTCTCGGACAACTTCACCCCCTGGGGAGGGACGGCGAACCCATGAGCTTTGAGATCCTTTGCATCCTTGGCGCCGGGCAATTCGACAAAGACGTTGTTCTTCCCAGGCATGGCTCCAAAGGTGTCCCGGGAAATCTTCAAACGGTATTTCCCGGAACCGTCCGATTGACCGTATGCTGCACTTCCCCCTTCAACGAGCGGCACAAAGGTCAACTGCGCTCCCGGCAAAGGTTCTCCGTCCAGGCGGACGATGCCGGTGACTTTGACGAGTTTCACCCCGCTTTTCTGGCCACATCCGCAGAGAATTGCCGGAACGACCAGCAGCACGGCACACCCGAAAATCGAATGGAACATCTCGATACTGTCCTCTTCTAAGTGTTGTGCCTTGGCATCGCCGTCCGGCGATGCTCCCCGACCGGTGCTGATGAGACCAGTTTGGTCATTGTTCGATCACGTTCGGTCTTGAATTCCCTGTCATTCATTAAGATCTACGTGATCCATCATTTGCAACTCCGCTCTAGAATTCACCCTGCACCAGTCCATCGTCACGACCGTGAAGCCGCTGATAGAGACCTGGCGTTTCCGGGGTCGAAGTCTGAGCCGCCACCTTTGGATTAAAGATGGAAAAGGCGTATTGAGTTTCCGTATGGGCGATGGTATCGCTGACAAAACGGACGGAACCGTCCAGCATGAGAAATTGACCGCCGCCAACATGCCGGCTATGAAATGCCTGCCAAGCCTGTACAGCAGGAATATTGATTTTGTAGCGGGCGCATCGCAGATGATTCCAAGGGCCCCCGATGACATTCCGCACGTTGACCTGAGCCTGTCCACCATCCACGACCGATCCGTATAGCGTGTTCCGATCCGATTGTCCTCCAAGTGCCTGCGGTCCCCATGTCATTTCGCCAACGGCAATCGTATTGCTTAACCCATCGGTGATGTCACGGATTTTGCGGCTGACGTTGATCGTGAAAAGTCCGCTCGTCATTCGCGGATCTGGACCTGGCGGAGTTCCCACGCCCGGTTGGGCATCGAACATCCCCACGGAACCCGCATAGCTGCTGGTCGCGAGAGTGCTCTTGTCTGGATCATTAAAGAACACCGTGGTGGCGGGCTTCACATCCGTGGGGCAGGAAAAAACAGCCAAGGTCTTACGAATCGACGCGATATTGCCAGGCGAACTGAGCGGACCATGGGGATGAACGTTCAAATCGAACGAGTTGAAGAGCGCTGTCTGTTCCAGTTGTGGCAGAATCATGACCTGCCAGCTCCAACCGCCATCCTGGACACCCGCTGCGGTGCTGTTGTCTGTATATCCGATGGGGAATACCCGAAAGGTCTCTTCGTAGTTGTGAAGCGCCAGGCCGATCTGCTTGAGATTGTTTTTGCACTGACTTCTACGGGCTGCTTCCCTGGCCTGCTGGACCGCCGGCAAAAGCAATGCGATCAGGACAGCAATAATCGCGATCACCACAAGAAGCTCAATCAGCGTGAAGCCTGGGCGCTGGCGATGGGGAATGCTGGTTTTCATGGAAATGTCGACTTTCTTGAACTGTGAACGAGGCACACCCTAAGCGCCCCCGTTCAGGAACACGGGGAATACGATTGTTCGCAGACAGGCTGATGCCGCGATTAACGAAGGCAGTCTTCTAAAGGCTCAGGCCAGCGATAGCAGAGACTGCTTCGAGCCAAGAGGCCAAACAGCAAAATTCAGAGCCGTGTCAGGTTCAACAACAGGATGCCGCAGACGACACCGGACCGTGAGAAACCTTGAAAGCAAACAACCTGCAGAAAGCGGGGATCATCGAGACCATGCAAAACCTCACGGCTTGCGTGATGCCTCTAGAAAAATCCAGTCAGCACCGAGACGAGTGACATTGAAGAGATGGCAAAGCCCGGCTTGTGCTCGCGGCTATTTACTACCACCTTGATCGTGATTGAATATCGGCGTTTTCCAGACTCTTGTCAAGCCTGACAAACGACAAAAACAAAAATTTCCGTCGCATTCGATTTTGAATGTCTTTTCTGCTGCACTGGCCCGTGCGGCTTCGCCGGGATGGAACGACCTCTTTTTCATCCTTTTTCGTTAAGATTTTTCATGAAATCTCCTGAAAATAATTGACATTGAAATAATAAATCCGTAATTTCTGTGCAGTTCATTTCTTATTGCTTATCTGGTTATTTGACGAGTCTTTTCGTCTGGTCTTTCCGTCAACACGCTTGTGGGTTCTGGTCGGGAATTCATGTTCATGTGCGTTCGCAGCGAGGATATTCCAAGTTGCGGCTCGTAAGTTCCTCTGAACGATGACGGCCCACGAGAGCCTGAAAAGGCCTCTTCATGCTTCGCTTCAATCGTCCACGCGGCTTTACGCTGATTGAACTTCTGGTGGTGATTGCGATCATCGCGGTCCTGATCGCCCTGCTTCTTCCCGCCGTGCAGCAGGCCCGCGAAGCCGCTCGCCGCAGCCAGTGCAAAAACA
>Ga0182738_1000748_pt1 | contig 43502 bp, 36 predicted proteins | sample eDN5th30CBELigMG_FD_128876 | JGI IMG/M metagenome (GOLD analysis project Ga0182738, IMG submission 128876) | Enriched Miracle-Growth compost microbial communities from Emeryville, California, USA - eDNA 5th pass 30_C BE-Lig MG (version 2)... ...
CCACGGCCTCAACATCCACTTCGGTCTCATCACGGCTCCCGAGAACGTGACCGTCGCGATGGTCGCCCCCAAGGGCCCCGGCCACCTCGTGCGTCGTCAGTTCGTCGACGGCAAGGGCGTTCCGGCGCTCATCGCCGTCCACCAGGACCCCAAGGGTGAGGGTCAGGCGCTCGCGCTGTCCTACGCCAAGGGCATCGGCGGCACCCGCGCCGGCGTCATCAAGACCACCTTCAAGGAAGAGACCGAGACCGACCTCTTCGGCGAGCAGGCCGTGCTCTGCGGTGGCACCGAGGAGCTCGTCAAGACCGGCTTCGACGTCATGGTCGAGGCGGGCTACGCCCCCGAGATGGCCTACTTCGAGGTTCTCCACGAGCTCAAGCTCATCGTCGACCTCATGTACGAGGGTGGCATCGCCCGCATGAACTACTCGGTGTCCGACACCGCGGAGTTCGGCGGCTACCTCTCCGGCCCGCGCGTCATCGACGCCGGCACCAAGGAGCGCATGAAGGAGATCCTGAAGGACATCCAGGACGGCACCTTCGTCAAGCGTCTCGTCGCCAACGTCGAGGGCGGCAACACCGAGCTCGAGGGTCTGCGCAAGCAGAACGCCGAGCACGGCATCGAGGTCGTCGGCAAGCAGCTGCGCGACCTGATGAGCTGGGTCGATCGCCCCATCACCGAGACGGCCTGACAGCCACCTGATCCGGTCACGGCGGCCCGGTATCCCTACGGGGGTGCCGGGCCGCCGTCGTCGGTGCGCGTGAGCGATGTCGCAGTCACGGGCCGAGGCCGCGGAGGATACTTGGCTGATGTGGCTCCTCGCCGCGTTCGGGCGGCTCCCGGGTGTCGCCACCGCACGGTCCTACCGGCGGGGGTGGTTGCGGGGCGACGTCACGGCGGGTCTCGCGCTCAGCGCCCTGCTCGTCCCCACCGGCATGGGATATGCCCAGGCGGCGGGACTGCCGCCCTACACCGGTCTCTACGCGACAGTGGTGCCGATGCTCGTGTACGCGGTGGTCGGTCCGTCCCGGATCCTCGTGCTCGGACCGGATTCCGCGCTCGCCCCGCTCATCGCGGCCGCGGTGATCCCGCTCGCCGCCGACGGTGATCCGCAGCGTGCGGTCGCCCTCGCCGGTGTGCTCGCCCTCCTCGTCGGGGCGATCCTCCTCGTCGGCGGGATACTCCGCTTCGGATTCCTGACCTATCTGCTCTCCACACCCATCCGGGTCGGTTTCCTCAACGCGATCGCGATCATCGTCATCGTCGGGCAGCTCCCGCTCCTGCTGGGCACCTCGGCCGACGAATCCGGTGTCGTCGCCGAGGTTCTCGACGTCGTCGACGACGTCTTCGAGGACGGTGTCGAACCGGTCGGACTTCTCCTCGGCGTCGGCACCCTCGCTGTGATCCTCGCGCTGCAGAAGGTCGTTCCCCGCATACCCGCGGTGCTCGTCGCGGTGGTCGCCGCCTCCGCGGCGGTCGAGGTGTTCGGGCTCACCGATCGGGTGGAGATGGTGGGGGCGTTGCCCGCCGGGATCCCCGCGCCCGTTCTGGGCGGTATCGAACGGGGAGACGTGATCGAACTGCTCGCACCCGCCGTCGCCGTCGCCGTCATCGCGTTCGCCGACACCGCGGTGCTGTCGCGCTCGTTCGCGCTCCGACGGGGCGAGGACGTGGACGGCAGTTCCGAGATGCGCGCCCTCGGTGTGGTGAACATCGCAGCCGGTGCGACGGGCGGATTCCCGATCTGCGGCAGCGGCAGTCGCACTCCCGTCCTCGTACAGGCCGGAGCGCGTACCCAGCTCGCGGGTGCCGTCGGAGCGGTGACGGTCGCGATCTTCCTGCTGGCCGCGCCGGGGGCGACGGCGTACCTGCCGCAGGCCGCGCTCGCTGCCGTCGTGATCGCCGCGGCGAGTGCGCTCGTCGATGTGAAGGGGCTCGGTCGCCTGTGGCGGGTCAACAAGATCGAATTCTGTTTGTCCTTCGCCGCATTCGTGGCGGTCGGTCTCGCCGGTGTGTTGAGGGGTGTACTCGTCGCGATCGCATTGTCGTTGGCGGTCGTGATCGTGCGTGCCTGGCAACCCCACCGGACCGAACTCGTCGAACTCGAGGACATCGCCGGATATCACGACCGGGAGCGGCATCCCGAGGGCCACCGCATCCCGGGTCTCGTGCTCGTGCGATTCGACGCCCCGCTGTTCTTCGCGAACGGTGTGATCCTCACGAAGTTCGTCCGTGAACTCGTCCGCGAACGCGAGGACCGTATCGAGTGGGTGGTACTCGCGGCCGAACCGATCACGGATCTCGACATCAGCGCCGTCGAAGAGATCGAACGTCTCGACGACTACCTCGCCCACAGGGGGATACGGCTCGCCTTCGCCGCGATGAAGGGGCCGGTCAAGGACAAGTTGCACCGGATGCAATCGGGGAATCGCTTCGGGGCCGGGCGATTCCATCCGACCGTCCGCACCGCCGTGGTGGCCTTCCGGCACCGGAACCAGCCCGGCATCGAGCGCAGTGTGCTCGACGCACCCCCGCAGGACATCGTCCCGCCCCCGCGGAAGGATCGGCCCGCACCACCGTGATCCCGGTCCCGGTGGCCCCGTGGGAGGGGCCGGGGCACTAAACTGTGGGCGGTCGCGGGTGCCCACGCATGCTGTCGGGCGCGAGCGCCGTCGACCACTCACACATTCACGACACAGGGAGTCCGCACGTGAGCCAGAATGGCCGTCCAGTAGTCCTGATCGCCGACAAGCTTGCGCAGTCGACCGTCGATGCGCTCGGTGACGGTGTCGAGGTGCGCTGGGTCGACGGCCCCGACCGCCCCGCCCTGCTCGCGGCCGTGCCCGAGGCCCAGGCGCTGCTGGTCCGCTCCGCGACCACCGTCGACGCCGAGGTGCTCGCTGCGGCGCCCAACCTCAAGATCGTCGGTCGCGCCGGTGTCGGCCTCGACAACGTCGACATCGCCGCTGCCACCGAGCGCGGTGTGATGGTCGTCAACGCGCCCACCTCCAACATCCACTCCGCCGCCGAGCACGCGGTCGCGCTCCTCATGTCCGCGGCGCGTCAGGTTCCCGCCGCCGACCGCACCCTGCGTGAGCGCACCTGGAAGCGGTCGAGCTTCAACGGCACCGAGATCCTCGGCAAGACGGTCGGCGTCGTCGGCCTCGGCCGCATCGGCCAGCTGTTCGCCCAGCGTCTCGCGGCGTTCGAGACCCACGTCATCGCGTACGACCCCTACCTGCCGGCCGCCCGCGCCGCACAGCTCGGCATCGAGCTCGTCGACATCGACGAGCTGGTCGCCCGCGCCGACTTCATCTCGGTGCACCTGCCCAAGACCAAGGAGACCGCCGGCCTGATCAACGCCGAGCGTCTGTCCAAGGCCAAGGACGGCGTCATCATCGTCAACGCCGCCCGCGGTGGCCTGATCGACGAGGACGCGCTGTACGACGCGCTCGTCGAAGGCAAGGTCCGCGCTGCCGGCCTCGACGTCTTCGAGACCGAGCCGTGCACCGATTCGAAGCTGTTCGACCTCGACAACGTCGTCGTCACCCCGCACCTCGGTGCATCCACCGCCGAGGCCCAGGACCGCGCCGGTACCGACGTCGCCAAGAGCGTGCTGCTCGCCCTCGCCGGCGAGTTCGTGCCCGACGCCGTCAACGTCTCCGGTGGCCCCGTGGGCGAGGAGGTCGCGCCGTGGCTCGAGCTCGTCCGCAAGCTCGGTCTGCTCGCCGGCACCCTCTCGCCCGAGGCCGTGCAGAACGTGCAGGTCGTCGTCAGCGGTGAGCTCTCGGCCGAGAACACCGACATCCTCGGCCTGGCCGCCCTCCGCGGCCTGTTCTCGGCGAGCAGCGACGAGCCGGTCACCTTCGTCAACGCCCCGAAGCTCGCGGAGCAGCGCGGCGTGACCGTCGAGGTCGAGAAGGTCAGCGAGGCCACCACGCACCGCAGCGCCGTCGAGGTCCGCGCCGTCGCGCCGGACGGACACGTCACCTCCGTCGCGGGTGCGCTCACCGGCCTGCAGCAGGTCGAGAAGATCGTCAACATCAACGGCCGCAGCTTCGACCTCCGCGCCGAGGGCCACAACCTGATCGTCCACTACCAGGACCGTCCGGGTGTCCTCGGAACGCTGGGCACCGTGCTCGGCAACGCGAGCATCGACATCCAGGCCGCGGCGCTGAGCCAGGACGCGGAGGGCCCCGGCGCCACCGTGATCCTCCGTGTCGACCGCGTCGTCGGCGACGCCGAGGTCGGACAGATCACCGAGGCGCTCGACGCTCGCGTCGCCCAGGTCGACCTGTCCTGATCCTTCGGTTCTCCATCATCCGGTGGCCGCGACCGTCTGCACGGTCGCGGCCACCGTCGCACAGGAAGTGAGTAGTGCTCATGAAACTTGCGGTCATCCCCGGTGACGGCATCGGTGTCGAGGTCACGGCGGAAGCTCTCAAGGTGCTCCGCGCTCTCGTCCCGGATCTCGAGACGACCGAGTACGACCTCGGTGCCCGCCGGTACAACGCGACCGGCGAACTCCTGCCCGATGCCGATCTCGCCGCGATCCGCGAGCACGACGCGATCCTCCTCGGTGCCATCGGCGATCCGTCGGTCACGCCCGGCGTCCTCGAACGCGGTCTCCTCCTGAACATGCGGTTCGCCCTCGACCACCACGTCAACCTGCGGCCGTCGCGCCTGTACCCGGGCGCGAAGTCGCCGCTCGCCGCCGACCACGAGATCGACTTCGTCGTCGTCCGCGAGGGCACCGAGGGCCCGTACACCGGTAACGGGGGAGCGATCCGCGTCGGCACCCCGCACGAGATCGCCACCGAGGTCTCGGTGAACACCTGGTTCGGAGCCGAGCGCGTGGTCCGCTACGCCTTCGAGCTCGCGCAGACCCGCCGCAAGCACGTCACGCTCATCCACAAGACGAATGTGCTGTCGAACGCCGGTGCGATCTGGACCCGCGCCGTCGAGACCGTGGGCAAGGAGTTCCCCGAGGTCACCACGGCCTACTGCCACATCGACGCCGCGACCATCTACATGGTCGACGACCCGTCGCGCTTCGACGTCATCGTCACCGACAACCTTTTCGGCGACATCATCACCGACCTCGCCGGCGCCGTGACCGGAGGCATCGGTCTGGCCGCGAGCGGCAACATCGACGCTTCGGGCACCAACCCCTCGATGTTCGAGCCCGTCCACGGCTCGGCACCCGACATCGCCGGCAAGGGCATCGCCGACCCGACCGCGGCGATCCTGTCCACCGCACTGCTTCTGCGCCATCTCGGGCGCGAGGAGGACGCTGCACGCGTCGAGCGGGCCGTCGAGACCGACCTCGCGAACCGTGGCACCGGTCCGATCGTGACCACCGAGATCGGCGATCGGATCGCAACTTCTCTCTGAACGCCGAGTTCTCTTCGAACACCGAGTTCTTCCTCACGACCGCGCGTGGCGCCGGCGGGCACGTCCCGTCCGGCGCCACGCGCGGTTCTTCGTGTCAGTCCTTGGGGACCACCGGGACCGCCGCTGCCGGAGCGATGGCGGCCAGGGCGAACGCGGCGGGGAATCCGACCGCAGCGATGAGCCCACCGAAGACCGGTCCGACGGCCGCGGCGAAGACGAACTGCCCGGTGTTCTGGATTCCGAGTGCGCGACCGCCCCAGAACGGGCCGGCGATCTCCGCGACGGCGGTGAACGCCAACCCGTTCGGCGCCGAGGTCAGGATCGACGCGACGAGCAGGACGCCCACCGCGATCGCCGAATCCGTCCACGCGGTGACGGACAGCGCGACCATCGACACGACGACCGATATTGCGACGATGCGCATCGGTCCCAGTCGGCTGCCCACCCGATCGGACCAGGCTCCGGTGACGACACGTCCGAGGGCGCCGAGGATCTGGGCGGCGGTGATGACGAGGCCGGCGCCGACCTCGTCCCAGCCGCGGTCGGCGATGAGCCACACCAGGGCGTAGGTCCACACGACGTACTGCGGAACGACGAGCAGGATCGACGCGAGATGGATGCGCGTGAGGGACATGGAACTCCGGTAGGGATTGCCGAGCACGCCTGCGCGCTCGGCCTCCGCCCGTCCGGGTCGGGGCGGATCCACCACGCCGACCGCGCAGGCGACGGCTGCCAGCCCGCACGCGAGCATGGGAAACGCGAGTGCCCAGGCGATCCCGTGGTCGCCCGCGAGAGTCGGGATGACGAGTGCGCCCGCGGCGACACCCAGCGGCACCGACATCTGCCGGATGCCCATCGCGAGGCCGCGCTGGTGCGGCGGGAACCATCCGACCACCACGCGACCGCTCGCCGAATTGGCGCTCACGGCGCCGGCTCCCGCACACATCAGCAACAGGCCGAGCAGCGCGGCGGAGGCGGTGCGGGACAGGTCCAGCGAGGTGGTCGCGCTCGCGAGTCCCATCGCGACGGCCGCGATCCCGAGTCCGGCGGCCAGCGCGAGACGTTCACCGAACCGGTCGGCGATCGCGCCCCACACGACGAGCGTGAACACGCCGCCGAGGATCGGTGCGCCGGCGAGGGTTCCGGCCTGCGCGAGGGTGAAGCCACCCTCCTGGTTCAGGGTCGGGATGAGGAAGGCGACGCCGTTGATGACGGTGGCCTGGGAGGCCTGGGCGAGGACGCCGAGGGCCAGGATCAGCCATCGGCGCCCACCGATGTCCGGAGTGTCCATGAGTCCCACTATCTGAGAAAGTCGTACCGTTATATGAAATCTCGGTCGGACTCTATACCCGCGGCACCCGGGCGTCGATCGCAGTGTGCGCGCACCGTTAGACTCCGGACATGCGCCTTGGTCGAATTGCCAGCCCGGATGGTGTCGCGTTCGTGAGCATCGAAGGGGAGGGGGAGTCCGCGACGGCGAAGGAGATCGCCGAGCATCCTTTCGGGAACCCCACCTTCACGGGCCGGAGCTGGCCCCTCGCCGACGTGCGGATTCTCGCCCCGATCCTCGCCACCAAGGTGATCGCGGTCGGTCGCAACTACGCCGCCCACGCCGCCGAGTCGGGCAACGAGGTCCCCGACGAGCCGATGATCTTCCTCAAGCCCAACACGTCGATCGTGGGCCCGGGCGCGCCCATCGTGATTCCGCCCACCACCTCGCTCGTCCACCACGAGGCCGAACTCGCCGTGGTCATCGGGCGCCCCTGCAAGGACGTCCCCGCCGCGAAGGCCCGGGAGGCGATCCTCGGCTACACGGTGGCCAACGACGTGTCCGCGCGCGACCATCAGCGCAAGGACGGCCAGTGGGGCCGGGCCAAGGGCCACGACACCTTCTGCCCGCTCGGTCCGTGGATCGAAACCGACATCGACCCTTCCGATCTCGAGATCTCGGCGGAGGTCGACGGGCAGATCCGCCAGCGCAGCCGCACCTCGAAGATGGTGCACGACATCCCGAAGCTCATCGAATGGATCTCCGGTGTCATGACCCTGCTGCCGGGCGACGTCATCCTCACCGGCACCCCCGAAGGTGTCGGACCGATCGAGCCGGGCAACACCGTCTCGATCACCGTCGAGGGCATCGGAACGCTCACGAATCCGGTCGTCGCCAAGGGATCCTGACCGGAGCTCGCTGCGGGGCGGATAGCCTGGGAAGGTCTCCCGTCGATCCTCAACCCTGAGCGAGTCATGACCACCAGCGAAGTACGCGTACGTTTCTGCCCGTCACCGACCGGAACCCCGCATGTGGGTCTGGTGCGCACCGCCCTGTTCAACTGGGCTTTCGCGCGTCATCACGGCGGCACCTTCGTGTTCCGCATCGAAGACACCGACGCCGCACGCGACACCGAGGAGTCGTACCAGGCGATCCTCGACGCCCTCCGGTGGCTGGGTCTCGAATGGGACGAGGGTCCGGAGGTCGGCGGACCGTACGAGCCGTACCGGCAGTCGCAGCGACGCGAGCTTCACCTCGAGATCGTGCAGAAGCTCGTCGACGCCGGTGAGGCCTACGAGTCGTTCTCGACGCCGGAAGAGGTCGAGGAGCGGCACAAGGCTGCCGGCCGCGACCCGAAGCTCGGCTACGACAACTTCGACCGCGACCTCACCCCGGAGCAGCGGCAGGCCTTCCTCGACGAGGGGCGCAAGCCGGTCGTGCGACTGCGCATGCCCGACGAGGACCTCACGTGGAACGACCTGGTCCGCGGCGAGACCACCTTCAAGGCGGGCTCGGTGCCCGACTTCGCGCTGACCCGCGGCAACGGCATCCCGCTCTACACCCTCGTCAATCCCGTCGACGACGCGTTGATGAAGATCACACACGTCCTGCGCGGCGAGGACCTGCTGTCGTCCACCCCGCGTCAGCTTGCGCTGTACGCGGCGCTGCAGCGCATCGGCGTCACCGATTTCACGCCCGAGTTCGGCCACCTGCCGTTCGTGATGGGGCAGGGCAACAAGAAGCTCTCCAAGCGCGACCCTGAGTCCAACCTCTTCCTGCACCGCGATCGCGGGTTCATCCCCGAGGGCCTGCTCAACTACCTCGCTCTGCTCGGCTGGGGTCTCGCCGACGATCGCGACGTGTTCTCTCTCGACGAGATGGTCGCGGCCTTCGAGATCTCCAAGGTCAATTCGAACCCGGCCCGGTTCGACCAGAAGAAGGCCGACGCCATCAACGCCGAGCACATCCGCCTGCTCGAGCCGGCGGAGTTCGCGACCCGGCTGAAGGCGTACCTCGTCGAGCACGGCCGGATCGGGGCCGACGTCGACGACACGCTCTTCCGGGCGGCCGCCGACCTCGTGCAGACCCGCATCGTCGTTCTCGGGGACGCGTGGGACCTGCTGAAGTTCTTGTTCGTCGACGACGCCGACTTCACGCTCGACGAGGCCTCTGCGGCGAAGAACCTCAAGGAGGATGCCGCGTCGGTGCTCGACGCCTCCGTCGCCGCCCTCGAGGGCGTGGCCGAGTGGACCACGCCGGCGATCGAGGAGGCGCTCAAGAGCGCACTGATCGAGGGGCTCGAGCTGAAGCCGAGGAAGGCCTTCGCTCCCGTGCGGGTCGCGGTGACGGGCTCGCACGTCAGCCCGCCGCTCTACGAGTCGATGGAACTGCTCGGTCGTGAGCGCACCCTCGCGCGCCTGCGTGCCGGGCGGGCCCGTATCGCCTGACCCCTCACGGGTCGCTCTCGGCCCGTCGTCGGCACCCGCCGGCGACGGGCCGAGCTCGTTCCGAGCTCGATTTCAGGTCTCTGACCAGCCGATTTGTAGTTGGTGGCGGGGTTGGTGCTAATCTTCTTCTCGGTTCGGAACGGAGGCCACAACGCCCGCAGGGCAGGCCGAAGGAACAAACCATTGGGGTATGGTGTAATTGGCAACACAGCTGATTCTGGTTCAGCCATTCTAGGTTCGAGTCCTGGTACCCCAGCTGAGACGCGGCGGTTTGCCCGCAACGTCTCGGCCAGCTATGCTGGCTGAGCTTCCTTCGGGAAGCGAAGAGAAGAAGTTCCATAGGCCCCCGTCGTCTAGCGGCCTAGGACGCCGCCCTCTCACGGCGGTAGCGTGGGTTCGAATCCCATCGGGGGTACAACGGACTACCCATCGATCTCCGGATCGGTGGGTGTTCTTCTCTCGGAGGCGTCGACTCGTCGATTCCTCGGAAAGTTCCAGGCCCCCGTCGTCTAGCGGCCTAGGACGCCGCCCTCTCACGGCGGTAGCGTGGGTTCGAATCCCATCGGGGGTACAACCACGAAGGCTCTCCGATCATCGATCGGAGAGCCTTTCGCGTATGTGCGGTCAGGGCGTGGCGGACGGAAGATACGCCGCCGTCGTGCCGCCGATCTCCATGGCGGGCATCCCGAGCTTGCGGTGATCCCATGATCGCACCCGTGCGGGCACCACACGGACGGCCACCCGCTTGTGCATCATCTGCTCCACCGCGGGGCGCGCCTCCTCCGTGTACGGGGCGGTGTACCGCTCCCACACGTCGCGGCAGACCTCGAACAGGCGGTCGTGGTCGTCCTCGATCTCCGCGCGCCCCTCGATCGAGACGCCACGCAACTGGTCGTAGGTGTCGCCGGCCTCGACGAGGACGGTCACGCGATCGTCGCGCCGGAGGTTGACGACCTTCTGCGATTTCGCCTTCGTCTCGAACCAGATCTCCCCGTCGAGCACCGCGTACCACATGGCGACGAGGTGCGGGGTGCCCGTCGGTCCGAGGGTCGCCAGGTTCGCGACCCGGCTGCGGTGGAGGAACTCGTCGATCTCCGAGTCCGTCATCGTGATGTCTGCGCGGCGGTTGGTTCCCATGCGAAGCACTCTGGCACAGCGGGAAGTGCACGGCTGTGTTCCTTCCCGCTCCTCGCGCAGGAGGGAACCTGCGTGCAGTCGGGCTCAGAGACGCTTCTGGAGCGCTTCTGCGGCGGCGAGGAGGTCCGCGGCCCAGCGGGCCCCCGGTCGGCGGCCCATGCGGTCGATGGGGCCCGATACGGAGATCGCGGCGATCACGGCACCGGTGCTGTCGCGCACGGGTGCGGCGACCGACGCCACACCGGGTTCGCGTTCGGCGGCGCTCTGCGCCCAGCCGCGGCGGCGGACCTCGACGAGCACGCGTTCACCGAATGCTGCCTCGGGGAGGATGGCGCGCTGGGTCGCCGTATCGGCCCACGCGAGCAGAACTTTCGCGCCTGAGCCGGCCGTCATCGGAAGGCGTGCGCCGACGAGGACCGTGTCGCGCAGACCGGTCGGCGGTTCGAGAGCGGCGACGCAGACCCGCTGGGTGCCCTCGCGGCGGTACAACTGCACGCTCTCGCCGGTGATCTCGCGCAGGCGGGGGAGGACGAGCGAGGCGGCCTCGACGAGGGTGTCGCCTGCGCCCGCGGACAATTCGGCCAGCCCGGGGCCGGGACGCCACTGTCCGTCGCTGTCGCGCATGAGGAGGCGGTGGACCTCGAGGCCCACGGCGAGACGGTGCGCCGTGGCACGGGGCAGGCCGGTCCGCGCGCACAACTCGTTGAGGTTGCACGGCTGTTCGGCAACCGCATGGAGGACTGTCATCGCTTTGTCCAGCACTCCGATCCCGCTATGCTGTCTCATAGGTCGATACCTCCGTCTCGCATAATGGGAAGCATATCGCATGCCGAGAGCGGTGGGGACGACGCCATACGCGGCCGGACAGCCCCCGGGATCCCGCGTTCGTCACGTACGACAAGGTGGAGAAGATGGCTGGAAAGACTCTGGCGGAAAAGGTGTGGGACCAGCACGTGGTCGTGCGCGGTGAAGGAGAGGGATCGGCGCGACAGCCGGACCTGATCTACATCGACCTGCATCTCGTACACGAGGTGACCAGCCCGCAGGCCTTCGACGGTCTGCGGCTGGCAGGACGCCGGCTGCGGCGTCCCGATCTCACGATCGCCACCGAGGACCACAACGTCCCCACGGTGGACATCGACAAGCCGATCGCCGACCCGGTCTCGCGCACACAGGTCGAGACCCTGCGCCGCAACTGCGAGGAGTTCGGTGTCCGTCTGCACCCCATGGGCGATCTCGATCAGGGCATCGTCCACGTGGTCGGCCCGCAGCTCGGTCTCACGCAGCCCGGCATGACGGTGGTGTGCGGCGACAGCCACACCTCCACCCACGGCGCCTTCGGCGCATTGGCGATGGGCATCGGCACCAGTGAGGTCGAACACGTCATGGCGACACAGACGTTGTCGCTGCGGCCGTTCAAGACGATGGCCATCAACGTCGACGGCACCCTCGCGCCGGGAGTGACGAGCAAGGACCTCATCCTCGCGATCATCGCGAAGATCGGCACCGGCGGTGGACAGGGCTACGTCCTCGAGTACCGCGGGGAGGCGATCCGCGCGCTGTCGATGGAAGCGCGGATGACCATCTGCAACATGTCGATCGAGGCGGGCGCCCGCGCCGGCATGATCGCTCCCGACGAGACCACCTACGAGTTCATCAAGGGTCGCCCGCACGCCCCGAAGGGTGCCGACTGGGACGCCGCTGTGGAGGCGTGGGAGCAGCTGAAGACCGATGACGACGCGGTTTTCGACGCCGAGGTCCACATCGACGGCAGCGCCCTGACGCCCTTCGTCACGTGGGGCACCAACCCGGGCCAGGGCGCACCGCTCGGGTCCACGGTTCCGGTACCCGCGGAGATCGCCGACGAAACCGAGCGGTCTGCCGCGGAGAAGGCGTTGCGCTACATGGATCTCGAACCGGGCATGCCGCTGCGCGATGTGAAGATCGACACCGTCTTCGTCGGCTCGTGCACCAACGGCCGCATCGAGGATCTGCGTGCCGTGGCGGATGTCCTGAAGGGCCGCAAGGTCGCCGACGGTGTCCGGATGCTCGTCGTGCCGGGTTCGATGCGGGTGCGCGCGCAGGCGGAGGAGGAGGGTCTCGGCGAGATCTTCACCGCCGCAGGCGCCGAGTGGCGTCAGGCCGGGTGCTCGATGTGCCTGGGCATGAACCCCGACCAGTTGGCGCCGGGCGAACGCTCCGCGTCGACCTCGAACCGGAATTTCGAAGGACGGCAGGGCAAGGGCGGACGGACGCATCTCGTCTCGCCGGCCGTGGCCGCCGCAACCGCGGTGCGGGGAACGCTTTCCGCACCGGCGGATCTGGACTAGACCACAGGACCGACGAGGAGAATTTTCGATGGAAGCCTTCACCACTCACAAGGGCATCGGCGTCCCGCTGCGCCGCTCCAATGTCGACACGGATCAGATCATCCCGGCCGTGTACCTGAAGCGCGTCACCCGTACGGGATTCGAGGACGGTCTGTTCGCCGCATGGCGCAACGACCCGTCCTTCGTGCTCAACACTCCGCCCTTCGATCGCGGCAGCGTTCTCGTCGCCGGATCGGATTTCGGCACCGGCTCCTCGCGTGAGCACGCCGTGTGGGCGTTGTCGGATTACGGATTCCGGGTCGTGATCTCGTCCCGTTTCGCCGACATCTTCCGCGGCAACGCCGGAAAGGCCGGTCTGCTCGCCGCTCAGGTCTCGCAGGACGACGTCGAACTGCTGTGGAAGCTGATCGAGCAACAGCCCGGACTCGAACTGGAAGTGGATCTCGAGAACCGGACCGTGACCGCCGGAACCACCGTGGTGCCGTTCACCATTGACGACTACACGCGGTGGCGTCTGCTGGAGGGTCTCGACGACATCGGATTGACATTGCGCCAGGTAGACGCGATTTCCGAGTACGAAAAGTCAAGGCCGTCATGGAAACCGAGTACCCTTCCGGCGCCCTGAAAACACCCCGCGAACGCGCCTTCTCCGGGCCCGGTCCGACGCTCCCGTCGGGCCGGGCCCGGAGGTTATTTGCATGAGAATCCGCGTGGCACATAGACTCTTGCCCGTTTGCGGGTCTACCGTGGACTGGAGTCGGTCTGACGGTGGACCGTGTATGTGCGGAGGAAATCAATGAACAAGGCAGAACTGATCGACGTTCTGACCGAGAAACTCGGTTCGGACAGGCGCACCGCCACCGCGGCCGTCGAGCACATCGTGGACGCGATCGTTCGCGCCGTGCACGACGGTAAGAGCGTCACCATCACCGGATTCGGTGTCTTCGAGAAGCGTCGCCGGGCGGCTCGTGTCGCGCGGAACCCGCGCACGGGCGAGACGGTCAAGGTCAAGCCGACCTCGGTGCCGGCCTTCCGTCCCGGCCAGTCCTTCAAGAACATCATCGCGGGCACCCAGAAGCTCCCCTCTTCGGGTCCGGCCGTGAAGCGCGGTGCAGCCGCAGCGGCCAAGAAGACCGCGGCAGCGAAGAAGGCGGCCAAGAAGACTGCGGCCAAGAAGACCACGGCGACGAAGTCGACTGCGGCGAAGAAGACCACCGCGGCGAAGAAGACCACGGCGGCCAAGTCGACTCCGGCGAAGAAGACCACGGCGACGAAGTCGACTGCGGCGAAGAAGACCACCGCGGCGAAGAAGACCACGGCGGCCAAGTCGACTCCGGCGAAGAAGACCACCGCCACCAAGTCGACCGCGGCGAAGAAGACCACCGCGGCGAAGAAGACCACGGCGGCCAAGTCGACTCCGGCGAAGAAGACCACCGCCACCAAGTCGACCGCGGCCAAGAAGACCGCGGCCAAGAAGAGCCCGGCCAAGAAGACCGCGGCCCGCAAGAGCACCAAGAAGTAACACCCACCCGCGATGCGGCTCGCACACGTGCGAGCCGCACAGGTGAGACGACGGCGGCCACCGGAGATCCGGTGGCCGCCGTCGTGCGTACTCGGGTCAGATGCTCTCGTCGTCCACCGGCGGGTGGCCCGTCGGAAGCGGACTGTCGATGTGGTCGGCCGCGACGAGACGATCCCCGCGCAGCGACAACACCCACATGCTCGCCTTCCGGTTCCGCGCCGGAGGCAGCGCGAGACCGTCGCGCTCGGCCCACCACTCCAGCAGCGGCGGGATCACCTTGCCCTGACTGCAGATCACGGGAGTGCCGGGACCGGACGCGATCTCCAACGCCCGCTTGCGGCCGCGGTCCGGATCGGCGCGGTACTCCTCCTCCGACAGGGACGGCTCGATCGCGATCTCGAGTCCGTGCCGGGAGGCGAACGGTTCGACCGTGGCGATGCACCGGGTGCGGTCGGCGGACACCACGCTGTCGCCGCCGAATGCCGTCAACTGCGGAACGAGAGCCTCGGCCTGCGCCCGTCCGGACGCATCGAGGGGCCGGTAACGGTCGTCGCCCTTGTACTTCTTCCGACTTCCGGCCTTGGCGTGCCGCACGATCAGCGCCGTGGTCGTGTCCAACGGCACCCGGCGGAACCGGCGCAGGACGCTGCGGTCCATCGGGTAGGACAACAGGTCGAATGCCTCTTCGGGGGACACCCAACGCAATTCGTCCACCTCGTCGTTGGGCGCGAACCGCCCGTCGAGGCAGCGCGCCGCCCAGTAGTCCACCCGCTTGAGTTTGCGGTGCCCTGGAACGGGGTAGACGACCTTCCCGAGGCTGCGGCCGAGCGCGGCGCGGAATCCGGTCTCCTCCTCGATCTCCCGCACCGCGGCGATCACGGCAGTCTCACCCGCGTCGAGTTTGCCCTTGGGGAAGGACCAGTCGTCGTAGCGCGGACGATGCACGAGCGCGACCTGCGCATCGTGCGGAGCGTCGTCCGCCGCAGGACGCCACAGGACGGCGCCCGCCGCGAAGATGTTGGCCTTCACGGGCTTGTCGCGTGATTCGGTCAACGTTCCCTCCACCTCAGGACGCGCGGCTACGCATGAGTTCGACCTGGTGGTCGCGGGCAGCGGTTCCCGGCTCCGGGGACGCCGTCCACGTGCCGTCGCCCTCGAGAGTCCAGCAGCGGGTGACCGGGTCGAGCGCGGAATCGAAGATGCCGTCCAACTGCGCTGCGAGCCGGGCGTTCTTCACCTGCACCATCACTTCGACGCGACGGTCGAGATTGCGGTGCATCATGTCGGCGCTGCCGATCCAGTACTCGTCGCTGCCCCGGAAATGGAACAACCGCGAGTGTTCGAGGAACCGCCCCAGAATCGAGCGCACCGTGATGTTCTCGCTCAGGCCGGGCACACCGGGCTTGAGGGCGCAGATCCCGCGCACGACCACCTCGGTCCGTACCCCCGCCCGCGACGCGCGGTAGAGCGCGTCGATCACCTGCTCGTCGACGAGGGCGTTGGCCTTGAGCCGGATCCCGCTGGGGCGACCGGCCTCGTGGTGCTCGATCTCACGCTCGACGCGTTCGATGATGCCCTTGCGGACCCCGTGCGGTGCGACGAGCAGATTGCGGTACTGCGCCTTCCGGGAGTATCCGGTGAGGGTGTTGAACAGGTCGGTGAGGTCGGCGCCGATCTCGGGGGACGATGTCAGCAGGCCGACGTCCTCGTAGAGACGAGCGGTCTTCGGGTTGTAGTTGCCGGTGCCGATGTGGCAGTAACGGCGGATCGTCGAACCCTCGCGCCGCACGACCAGGCAGGTCTTGCAGTGCGTCTTGAGACCCACGAGTCCGTATACGACGTGGACACCGGCCTGTTCGAGTTTGCGTGCCCACTTGATGTTGGCCTGCTCGCCGAAGCGCGCCTTGATCTCCACGAGCGCGACGACCTGCTTGCCCGCTTCGGCAGCGGCGATCAGGGCGTTGACGATGGGGGAGTCGCCCGACGTCCGGTACAGCGTCTGCTTGATGGCGAGGACCTGGCTGTCGGCTGCGGCCTGCTCGATGAACCGTTGCACGCTCGTGGAGAACGAGTCGTACGGATGGTGGACGAGGATGTCGCCTTCGCGCAGGGTGGAGAACACGCTCTTCGGTGTCTCACGCTCGCCGAAGGCGGGATGGGTCGCCGGCACGAAGGGGGCGTCCTTGAGATCCGGCCGGTCGACGGCGTGCACCTGCCACAGCGACGACAGATCGAGCAGGCCGGGCAACTGGACGACATCCACCCGATCGACGTCGAGTTCGCGCAGCAGGAGGTCGAGCATGTGTTCGGTCATGTCGTCCGACACCTCGAGGCGCACGGGAGAACCGAAGCGCCGCCGGGCGAGTTCGCGTTCGAGGGCCTGGAGGAGATCTTCGTCGCGGTCCTCCTCGACCTCGAAGTCGGCGTTGCGGGTGACGCGGAAGGCGTGGTGCTCGACGATCTCCATACCCGGGAACAACACGTCGAGGTGCGCGGCGATCAGCTCTTCGAGAGGGAGGAAGGCCGGCAGCCCGTGCGACGAACCCGCGCGATCGACCCGGACGAACCGGTCGACGTTGTCGGGCACCTTCACACGCGCGAAGTGTTCACCGGACGACTGTGAATCCTTGACCGTGACAGCGAGGTTGAGGGACAGGCCGCTGATGTAGGGGAAGGGATGGGCGGGATCGACCGCGAGCGGCGTCAGGACCGGGAAGACCTGCTCGGCGAAATACTGTGTCAGCCGTCGACGTTCGTCCTCGGTCAGATCCGCCCATCGGATGATCGAGATGCCCTCGGCCGCCAGGGCGGGCATGACCGAGTCGAGGAAGACCTGCGCCTGGCGCCCGGCGAGTTCGCGCGTGCTCGACGCGATGAGCGCGAGCTGGGCCCGCGGGGACAGGCCGTCCGCGGACCGGACCGACAACCCCGTCTCGGCGCGACGTTTCAGCCCGGCGACCCGCACCATGTAGAACTCGTCGAGATTCGACGCGAAGATCGCGAGGAACTTGGCGCGTTCGAGCAACGGCTGCGAGGTGTCCTCCGCCAGCGCGAGAACGCGGGCGTTGAAATCGAGCCAGCTCTGCTCCCGGTTGAGATAGCGGTCGACGGGAAGCGTGTTGTCGTGATCGGTCCTCGACTGCAGTCCCGTCGCGGCCGGAGGCGCGCTGGTCGCGGTTGCCACGCGGCCGGCAGGTCGTACGACGTTGGACGGTGCCGCGTGCTCGGAACTCGTGGGATCGGGGGAATCGCCGTTGGTCACCAGTTCATTGTGGCAGAGCGACGGCTCCCTGCAGCGCTGTCGCAGCGGTGGCGCAGTGGGAATTCGACCGTGTCGAGCACGGCTGCGGTGGCCGATCCGACACCGAGTCGCAGTGCAGCGGCAAGATCGTCCGGTGTGTCCACATCGAGTCGCAGTCCGGGGAGCGCGTCCGGTACCGGATATGCGCCGGCGTCGATATGGCGGCCGGCCGACCCCGGTCCGAACGACAATGGCGGCAGGGTACCGCTCACGCAGTGCAGCAACGCCGTCGTACCGCTCGCCGTGTGGTCGACGACGACGGCTGTACCCGTTCGCCGCGCGGTCTCGCGGGCTAGCGCGAACTCCTCGGCCCGCAGGGCCGGTAGGTCGGCCTGCAACGCCACGAGTTCTGCGCCGGGTGTGTGCTCCCGCGCCCGGCGGGCCGCTGCGAGCAGCGCGGAGTTCAGTGGGTCGGGGGAGCCGGGACGGATCGGGTCGGGGAGGACGTCTGCGCCGCAGTCCAGTGCGGCGGCCGCGACGCGCTCGTCGGCGGTGACGACGGTGACCGTCACGTCTCCGACGGACAGCGCCGCCGTCACGGTGTCCTGGAGCATCGCGAGCACCAGCGATTCCCGTGCCGCCGGGTCGAGGACGTGCGAGAGCCGCGACTTCGCCAGGCCGAGGGCCTTGACGGGAACGAGCACGTGCGTCGCGGGCATTGCCCGATTGTGCCATCAGCGATCGATCACACGGTCGTGCGAGGTGACGAACCGCACGACCGCCCGCTGCGACCGGGTCGTGTGCGGTCCGTCCTCCGACCCGGCGCGGCGTCGGTGGCGCCTGCGCGATACTGGGTGCGACCGTGGGTGGTGACCGCCCGGACCGAACCGGTCGCGACCGCCCGCTCCGGGCCGATCGCGAGCGTGAGTGCCGGGCATCGGACGAGAGTGAGGATCGCGTGACCACAGCAGCAGTACTGGGCGCGGGTTCGTGGGGGACGGCGTACGCCAAGGTGCTGGCCGACGCCGGAACGGACGTGACGATCTGGGCGCGGCGCGAGGAGGTGGCGCGCGGCATCGCGGAGCGGCACGAGAACTCCGACTATCTGCCCGGTGTGGAACTGCCGCACTCGCTGAAGGCGACGGCCGATCATCGGGTGGCCCTAGAGGGCGCCGATTTCGTGGTCCTCGCCGTCCCGAGCCAGACCCTGCGCACCAATCTCGAGGCGTGGAAGGCGGATATCGGACCGGACGTGACACTTCTCAGTCTCGCCAAGGGAATCGAGAGCGGCACCCTGATGCGCATGAGTCAGGTGATCGGTCAGGTCACCGGCGCCGAGCAGAATCGCATCGCCGTGCTGTCCGGCCCCAACCTCGCCCGTGAGATCGCCGAGGGACAACCGGCCGCGACCGTCATCGCGTGCCCCGACTCCACCCGCGCCATGGAGATCCAGAAGTCCTGCGCCACAAAGTATTTCCGACCGTACACCAATTCCGACGTAATCGGCTGCGAGATCGGTGGCGCCTGCAAGAACGTCATCGCCCTCGCGTGCGGCATGGCCGCCGGGGTCGGGCTCGGTGAGAACACCGTCGCGAGCATCATCACCCGCGGTCTCGCCGAGATCACCCGGCTCGGAACCGCCCTCGGGGCCAAGCCGGCCACGCTCGCCGGTCTCGCCGGTGTCGGCGACCTCGTCGCCACATGTACGTCCCCGTTGTCCCGCAACCGTTCGTTCGGCGAACGACTCGGCCGCGGTGAGTCCCTCGAGAGCGCGCAGGAGGCCACCCACGGTCAGGTGGCCGAAGGGGTCAAGTCGTGCACCTCGGTCCGCGCCCTCGCGGCGAGCTACGACGTCGAGATGCCGCTCACCGACGCCGTGCACCGCGTGTGCCACGAAGGCATGTCGGTGCGGGACGCGATCGGGCAGCTGCTCGGACGCCGGATCAAGCCGGAATGAGCGGCATGACGGGCGATTCGACTCGCTGCGTGAAGGCAGTTGCACACGAGGGTGTTCCGGGCTCCCCGCTGCAGGCGGGACCGGTCTTCGCGGCGCCGTATCTCCTCGGGGAGGACGAACGCGACGACATCGACACCTATGCGCGTGCCTCGAATCCCGGCTGGCGCGCACTCGAATCGGCGCTCGCCGACCTCGAGCACGCCTCGGCCGCCCGCGTCGTCGGCTCGGGAATGTCGGCGATCACGGTCGCGCTGCGATCGCTCGTGAGACCGGGCGGCACGGTCGTCGTCCCCTCCGACGGTTACTACCAGGTGCGCAAGTTCGCCACCGAATATCTCGCGCCGCACGGCATCGACGTCCACGAACTCTCCGTCGCCGAATTCGGCGACGGCTCCCTGCAGCGGGTGCTCGACGGTGCGGGCCCCGGTGCGGTGGTCCTCGCCGAGACGCCGTCGAATCCCGGTCTCGACACGGTGGATCTTCGTGAGACCGCGCAATCGTGCCGTCGCACCGGGGCGTTGCTGCTCGTCGACAACACGACCGCCACCCCGCTCGGACAGCTCCCGCTCGACCTCGGGGCCGACGTCGTGGTGGCGAGCGGAACGAAATCGCTCAGCGGACACAGTGACCTGCTGTTCGGCTACATCGCCGTCGCCGATCCCGAACTGCTGCCCGCGATCGACCGGGAACGACTGCTGTCGGGAACCGTGCTGGGACCCTTCGAGACCTGGCTCGCGCACCGCAGCCTCGGCACCGCCGGACTGCGCTTCGAACGGCAGTGCGCCAACGCGCTCGCCGTCGCCGGGATGCTGCTCGAGCACCCCGCTGTCACGGACGTCCGCTATCCCGGGCTCGCCGGCGACCCGGCCCACGCCGTGGCGGCCGGCCAGATGAGCCGCTTCGGCCCCCTGCTCACCTTCCGGTTGCCCGGGCGCGACGAGGTGCACCGCTTCGTCCGCGCGGCCACGCTCGTCGCACCCGCCACCAGCTTCGGCGGTATCCACACGACAGCGGATCGTCGCGCACGCTGGGGCGATGCGGTGTCGGAGGGATTCGTCCGGTTGTCGTGCGGAATCGAGGACACCGCGGATCTGCTCGCCGATCTCGACGCGGCGTTGAAGGAGACGGCCCTCCACTGAGGGAGGCGACCCTCCGGTGAGGGAGACCGGGGCCCGCGGAGACATAGCAGGGTGTCCGGTCCCACCCGCGTAGGACTCGCTCGACACGCGGAGATCGCCACCCGGTACGGTTCGACACGTGAGTACGCCCCGAACCCGGGTGGCCGTCGTCTTCGGTGGTCGCAGCAACGAACATTCCGTCTCCTGCATCTCGGCAGGGAGCATCCTGCGCAACCTGGATCCGGAGAAGTACGAGGTCGTGCCCATCGGCATCACTCCCGAGGGCGCATGGGTCCTCGGCGACGCGGACCCCGCCGGCCTCGCCGCGGCCGGTCGTGAACTGCCCGTCGTCGCCGGCGACGGCTCCGATCTCGTCCTCACCGCGGATCCGACCCGCGGTGGCGACATCGTCGCCCTCGACGAGGCCTCCTACGGCCGGGTGCTCGCCTCGGTCGACGTGGTGTTCCCGGTCCTGCACGGCGCCTACGGCGAGGACGGCACCATCCAGGGTCTGCTCGAACTCGCGGACATCCCGTACGTCGGTCCCGGCGTCCTCGCCAGCGCCGCCGGTATGGACAAGGAGTTCACCAAGAAGCTGCTCGCGGCCGAAGGCCTGCCGGTCGGCTTCCAGATCGTCCTGCGTCCCGGCACCGCGTCCCTCACCGAGGAGCAGAAGACCCGCCTCGGCCTGCCCGTCTTCGTCAAGCCCGCCCGCGGCGGATCGTCCATCGGCATCAGTCGCGTGGCCGACTGGGCCGCCTTCGACGACGCCGTCGCGAAGGCCAGGCAGCACGACCCCAAGGTCATCGTCGAGTCCGCGATCATCGGCCGCGAGGTCGAGTGCGGCGTGCTCGAGTTCCCGGACGGCGACGTCCGCGCGAGTGTCGTCGCCGAGATCCGCATGCCCGACACCTCCGGCGACCACGAGGCGTTCTACGACTTCGACACGAAGTACCTCGACGACGTCTGCGAGTTCGACGTCCCGGCCAAGCTCGACGAGGAGACCTCCGACCGGATCCGCGAACTCGCGGTCCGGGCGTTCCGCGCCCTCGACTGCCACGGCCTGTCCCGCGTCGACTTCTTCGTCACCGAGGACGGACCGGTGATCAACGAGATCAACACGATGCCCGGATTCACCTCGATCTCGATGTACCCGCGGATGTGGGAGGCCACCGGCGTGGAGTACGCCGAGCTGCTGTCGATCCTGGTGGAGACGGCGCTGGCGCGGGGGACCGGGCTGCGCTGACGGCACACGGCCTGTCGGGTTCCGCGAGGACCCGACTAGGCTGGACACATGACTGCCGTGACCCCCGACTCAGCTGCGACCGACGCCGGCACGGACACCCGTGAGGCCGTCCACGAGGCCGCGCGTCGCGCCCGCGTGGCATCGCGTCGTCTCGCGCTGCTCACCACCACCGAGAAGGACGCGGCTCTGCACGCCGCGGCCGACGCTCTGCTCGCCGCCGCCGACACCGTCCTGGCTGCGAACGCCGAGGACATCGAGGCCGCTCGTGCCGGTGGCACCGAGGAGGCCATCCTCGACCGGCTGCGCCTGACCCCCGACCGGATCGACGGGATCGCCGCCGGTCTGCGCCAGGTGGCCGGACTGCCCGACCCGATCGGCGGGGTGGTCCGCGGCTCGACGCTGCCGAACGGTCTCGAGCTGCGCCAGGTGCGCGTCCCGCTCGGCGTGGTCGGCATGGTCTACGAAGCGCGTCCGAACGTCACGGTCGACGCCTTCGGTCTCGCCCTGAAGTCCGGCAACGCCGCATTGCTGCGCGGCTCGTCGTCCGCGGCCCGCTCGAACGCCGCGCTCGTCGAGGTGCTGCGTGCCTCGCTCGAGAATCGGGGCATCCCCGCCGACGCCGTGCAGTTGCTGCCGAGCGCCGACCGCTCGTCGGTGACGCATCTGATCCAGGCCCGGGGGCTGGTCGACGTCGTGATCCCGCGCGGTGGCGCCGGTCTGATCGCCGCGGTGGTCCGCGACGCGACCGTCCCCACGATCGAGACGGGCACCGGCAACTGCCACGTCTACATCCACTCCGCGGCCGATCTGGAGATGGCCGAGAAGATCGTGATCAACGCGAAGACCCGCCGGCCCAGCGTGTGCAACACCGCCGAGACGATCCTCGTCGACAAGGCGATCGCCGACACCGCCGTTCCGAAGATCCTGCAGGCCTTCCAGCAACACAGCGTCACGGTCCACGGCGACCTGCCCGGCCTCGTGCCCGCGACCGAACAGGACTGGTCGGACGAGTACCTCTCGCTCGACGTCGCCCTCGCCGTGGTCGACGACCTCGACGCCGCCGTCGACCACATCGACCGTTACGGCACCGGTCACACCGAGGCGATCGTCACCTCGGACCTCGCTGCTGCGCGGGAGTTCACGACGCGCGTGGACGCCGCAGCCGTTATGGTCAACGCTTCGACGGCGTTCACGGACGGTGAGCAGTTCGGATTCGGCGCGGAGATCGGGATCTCCACCCAGAAGCTGCACGCCCGCGGTCCGATGGGTCTGCCCGAGCTGACGTCGACGAAGTGGGTGGTGTGGGGCGACGGCCACACCCGCCCCGCCTGATCGAGACCGGCCCGACGAAAGGAACCAGCGTGGATCGTGCGCTGCCCACCACCCCGCCGATCTTCGCGGACGTCCAGGACGTCGTCGATCGTCTGGCCGGTACCGGTTATCTCGCCGACAAGTCCACCGCGACCGCGGTGTTCCTCGCCGATCGCCTCGGCAAGCCGTTGCTGATCGAGGGACCCGCGGGCGTGGGCAAGACCGAGCTCGCCCGTGCCGTCGCCGAAACCTCCGAGGCCGAACTCGTGCGCCTGCAGTGCTACGAGGGCGTCGACGAATCCCGCGCGCTGTACGAGTGGAACCACGCCAAGCAGATCCTGCGCATCCAGTCGGCAGGAGCGACCGCCGCGGCGGGCGAGTCGTGGGACCGCACCAAGGAGGACGTCTTCTCCGAGGAGTTCCTGCTGTCGCGGCCGCTGCTCACCGCGATCCGCCGCGAGGATCCGACCGTGCTGCTCGTCGACGAGGTCGACAAGGCCGACGTGGAGATCGAAGGCCTGCTGCTCGAGGTGCTCAGCGACTTCGCGGTCACGGTGCCCGAGCTCGGCACCATCCGGGCCACCCGCAAGCCGTTCGCGGTGCTCACCTCGAACGCCACCCGCGAGTTGTCCGAAGCGCTCAAGCGCCGGTGCCTGTTCCTGCACCTGGACTTCCCCGACGCCGACCTCGAACGACGCATCCTCGCCAGCCGGGTCCCCGATCTGCCCGACGCGCTCGCCGACCAGCTCGTGCGCACGGTCCGCGTGCTCCGCGGCATGCAGCTCAAGAAGGTGCCGTCGGTGGCCGAGACGATCGACTGGGGTCGCACCCTGCTCGCACTGGGGCTCGACACCCTCGACGACACCGCGCTGCGCAGCACGCTCGGCGTGATCCTCAAGCACCAGTCCGACCAGATCCGCGCTGCCGCCGAGCTCCGGTTGAACTGACATGGCCGCCGCGCACCTTCCCGGATCCGAGGCGCCCCCGGCACCCCACGGACTGCCCGGGCACCTGGTCGGATTCGTCGAGGCGCTGCGCCGCCGCGGCATCGCGGTCGGGCCGTCCGAGACGGTCGACGCCGGACGGGTCATGACGGTGCTCGATCTCCTCGATCGGGAGGCCCTCCGCGAAGGCCTCGCGTGCACCCTGCTCCGCCGGTCCACACACCGGCCGACCTTCGACGCCCTGTTCGACCTGTGGTTCCCGCCAGCGATCGGACGCCGCGAGTCCACCGACCCTCAGGTGAGCATCCCGCGCACCCCGACGGGGGAGGTCGACTTCGAAGCCCTGCGCGACCTCATCGCCGAGCTGCTGTCCGACGAGTCGCCGGAGGCACTCGAGGCCTCCGAGATGCTCGTCTCCGCCATCGTCGAGGAACTCGGCCAGTATGCGTCGTCGAACGGCCCTTCCTTCTCGGCCTATCAGGCGCTGCGCGACGTCTCCCCGGACACCCTGCTCACGAAGATCCTCGAGGGACTGCTCGGCAACAGCACCCGCGAGGAACGCGACGACGCCGCCTACGAGAGCGAGGTTGCGCGGCGCACCGCCGCCCAGCGCATCGCCGATTTCCGGGCGATGGTCGAACGGGAGACCCGCCGACGCACCGCCGAGCAGCTCGGCCGCGAACGCGTCGAGAAGTACGGGGTGCCCAAGCTCGCCGAGGAGGTCGACTTCCTGCGCGCGTCCGACGCGGAACTCGTCGCGCTGCGCCGCAGCGTCATGCCGCTCGCGCGTCTGCTCGCGAGCCGTCTCGCGGCGCGCCGCCGGCGCGCTCGTGCCGGCGCCATCGACCTGCGGCGCACACTGCGCAAGTCCATGTCGACCGGTGGCGTGCCCATCGACCTGGTCAACCGCAAGCCCCGTCCGGCGCGTCCCGAGCTCGTCGTGCTCTGCGACGTCTCCGGTTCCGTCGCCGGCTTCTCGCACTTCACGCTGCTGCTCGTGCACGCCCTGCGCGAGCAGTTCTCCCGAGTGCGCGTGTTCGCGTTCATCGACACCGCCGACGAGGTCACCCACTATTTCGCCGCAGGGTCCGATCTGGGCGAGTCCATGTCGCGGATGCTGAAGGAAGCGGAGCTGATCACCTACGACGGTCACTCCGACTACGGACACGCCCTCGGCAGCTTCGCGGATAACCATGCGCATGCCCTCACCAGCCGTAGCTCGCTGCTGATCCTCGGCGACGGCCGCACGAACTACCGCAATCCGAACCTCGAGGTCCTCGAACATCTCGTGTCCGTCGCACGGCACGCGCACTGGCTCAATCCCGAGCCGAAGGGACAATGGGGTTCGGGGGATTCGGCCGCCAGGGTCTACAGCGAGGTCGTCACGATGCACGAGTGCCGGTCGGCGCAGCAGCTCGCAACGGTGGTGGCGAGTCTGCTCCCCGTGTGAACCCGTAAGCTGGACAACCGTGCATCAGCCAACGGATCGGCCCTCGGCCCCCAGGCGCCGCCTGGGCGTCATGGGTGGAACGTTCGACCCGATCCACCACGGACACCTCGTGGCGGCCAGCGAGGTCGCCGCGAGCTTCGACCTGGACGAAGTGATCTTCGTGCCCACCGGGCAACCCTGGCAGAAGACCGGACGCGACGTCAGCCCCGCCGAGGACCGCTACCTGATGACGGTGATCGCGACCGCATCCAACCCGCGGTTCTCCGTCAGCCGTGTCGACATCGATCGACGCAAACCCACCTACACCGTCGACACGCTGCGAGATCTCAGCAAGCAGTATCCCGACGCGGAGCTGTACTTCATCACCGGCGCGGACGCCCTGGGATCGATCCTGTCCTGGCAGGACTGGCAGACCCTGTTCGACCTCGCCCGCTTCGTCGGGGTGTCCCGGCCCGGATACGACCTGCACGCCGAACATCTGGCACCGCATCTGGACGAACTCCCGGCCGAGGCGGTGAGCCTGGTCGAGATCCCCGCACTGGCGATCTCCTCCACGGACTGCCGCAGGAGGGCTCGCGAGAACCGGCCGGTCTGGTACCTGGTGCCCGACGGAGTGGTGCAGTACATCAGCAAACGCCGGCTCTACCGCACGAATACGCACCTCGACGGAGATCCCGTCCCGGTGTTCGACGGAAACACCCCCGGCACCATCGAGAGAAAGAGCACGCAGTGAGCGCAACGGCAGAAGCCACGGAGATGGCCCGAATCGCAGCCCTGGCCGCCGACGAGAAACTCGCCACCGACGTCGTGGTGCTCGACGTGTCCGAGCAGCTGGTGATCACCGACTGCTTCGTCATCGCGTCCGCACCCAACGAGCGTCAGGTCAACGCCATCGTCGACAACGTCGAGGAGAAGCTGCGCGAGGCCGGCCACAAGCCCGTCCGCCGCGAGGGCACCCGCGAGGGACGGTGGACGCTGCTCGACTACGTCGACGTCGTGGTGCACATCCAGCACGAGGACGAGCGCAACTTCTACGCCCTCGACCGCCTGTGGAAGGACTGCCCGACCATCGAGGTCGACGGTGTGGGTGGCCCCCGTTCGGCGATCGACGCCGCCGACTCGCCGGAGGACGTGTGAGTCGTCCGGAGGAGGGTTCGCAGAGCCCGCGGGTGCGGCAGCTGGTGCTGCTGCGCCACGGCCAGACCGAGTACAACGCCACGCGGCGGATGCAGGGCCAGCTCGACACCGACCTCTCCGAGCTCGGTCGGCAGCAGGCGCTCGCCGTCGCCGACGCGATCGCCCGGTTCGATCCGCTCGCCGTCGTCTCGTCCGATCTGCGCCGCGCCTACGACACGGCGACCGCGCTCGGTGATCGCATCGGGCTGCCGGTCGCGATCGACACGCGGCTGCGCGAGACGCATCTCGGCGAATGGCAGGGCCTGACCCACACCGAGGTCGACGCCGTGGCCCCGGGCGCGCGCAGCGCGTGGCGCGCCGACGCGACCTGGGCACCGCCGGGAGGCGAGAACCGGATCGACGTCGCGCGGCGCAGCATGGCCGTCGTCGGCGAACTGCTCGACAAGTACGAGAACTGGAGCGATCGGCCCATCGTGCTGGTCGCACACGGGGGACTGATCGCCGCGCTCACCGCGGCCCTGCTCGACCTGCCCGTCGATCGGTGGCCCGTCCTCGGCGGTCTCGGGAACACCGGCTGGGTGCAGCTCAGCGGATACGGCGAGGTGCCGTCCTGGCGCCTCGACGTCTGGAACGCGTCGGCCACGGTGGCGCCCGATGACGTCCTCTGAACCCACGCCGATCGGGACCGACGCCGCCCCGCGGCGCCCGGTCCTGCTGGTGATCGGCGACTCGCTGAGCTACTACGGCCCGAAGGGCGGCCTGCCCGCCGACCATCCGCGGATCTGGCCCAACCTGGTCGCGGCCGAACTCGGATGGGACGTCGAACTCGTCGCCCGGATCGGGTGGACCACACGCGACGCGTGGTGGGCCATGACCCAGGACCCGCGGGTGTGGGCCGCGATCCCGCACGCCGGAGCCGTCGTCCTGGCCGTGGGCGGGATGGACACCCTCCCGTCCCCGCTGCCCACCGCACTGCGGGAGGGCCTGCGCTACATCCGCCCGCCGGCCCTGCGTCGCGCGGCGCGTAACGCCTACGGGTGGTTGCAGCCGCGACTGTCACCGCTCGGTCGACCGGTGGCGCTCCCACCTCGGGTCAGCGTCGAGTACCTCGAAACGATCAGGGACGCATTGGCATACATGCGCCCCGATCTGCCCGTCATCGGCACCCTGCCGTCGGTGCACCGCAGCGAGCAGTACCGGTCGGTGCATGCCGGCCGGCTCCCCGCGGCACGCGCGATCACCCGCTGGGCGGCCGAGAAGTCGGTTCCCCTCGTCGATCTCGCCGAAGCGGTGCGGGAGAACGTCTTCTCCGACGACGCCAATCCCGACGGGATCCACTGGGGTTGGGAAGGACACCGCCGTGTCGCCGCCGCTGTCGGCGACGCGGTCCGGATCGTGCATCGGGATGCGGAAGTCCCGGTGGAGGGCCTACGGTAGGCGTCGTGTCCGTCGTCGTCGTCACAGATTCGTCGAGTTGTATCGACCCCGAACTGATCCGTCGGTACGACATCCGTGTTGTGCCACTGCACATCATCGCGGGCGGACGCGACCTCCGCGAGGGCGTCGACGAGTTGCCGGAGGATCTGTCGACCGTGACGACCTCCGGTCCGTCTCCCGCAGAACTGACCGACGCCTACACCGAGGCCCTCGAGGACAGTGGGGGAGACGGCGTCGTGGCCGTGCACCTCTCGCGGGTGCTGTCCGGGACGTGGGACGCAGCCCGGCACGCCGCCGAATCGCTGGGCGACCGGATCCGGCTCGTCGATTCGCGGAACACCGCCATGGGTTCGGGTTTCGCCGTCCTCGAAGCGGTGCGCGCCGCACGGGCCGGAGAAGACCTGGCCCGGGTGTACGAGCGGGCCGTGGAGGTCGCGGCGTCCGCCCGGACCCTGCTCGTCGTCGACCGGCTCGACCACCTCCGTCGCGGTGGCCGGATCGGCACGGCCACAGCGCTGTTGGGTACAGCGCTCGCGATGAAGCCCGTGCTGCACATCTCCGACGGCAAGCTCGTCCTGCGGGAGAAGACCCGCACGATGACCAAGGCGATGGCCAAGCTCGTCGACGGAGCCGCGACCGATGTGGGCGACGAACCGCTCGTCGCGGTGCACCACCGCGGGGCACCCGAGCGGGCGCGCAGTCTCGCCGATCAGCTCGCACAGCGTCTTCCGGAAGGCACCGAGATCGTCGTGTCCGAACTCGACGCGGTTCTCGGCGCGCACGTCGGGCCGGGTGCGGTCGGTGTGGTCGTCGCCTCCGCGGCGACCGGTACCCCCGAGGACTGAAACCCCTTACACCACCTCCCGGTCCGGATCATGTCGGTGGAAGCCCGATCCGGGTACCCATCCACAGGGGCGCGGGTCATCCACAACCCCGTCCGGATCGGCGCAGGCACGGAATCCGGCGGTCGCGGACGAGGTTAGCGTCGCGGCATGGCGAGCAGTGACCATCGTGATCTCGCGCGCACCCGCCTCGGCGCGATCACACGTTCCTCGGCGATGCCCGCGGAACCGCCCTGGACCGACGACAGGTCGGCGAACGACCACCCCTGGGCGGACCCCGACGACGGTGACGAGCCTCTCCACCCCGGCCGGGAACGATTCGTCGATCGGCTGACCGCAGCGCGATGGGACACCGGACGACGCGGGACCGCTGCCCTCGCCGCGATCGGAGTACTCGCCGCCGCAGTGGCACTCGTCGTCGTGTGGCGCGACCGGCCGGTCCCCGAACCGGTACCGCCGCTGCCGAGAGTCGAAGTCGTGGACACGGCAGAGCCGTCCGCCGCGAGGGAGACGGACACGGCACAGTCGGATTCCACCGAGTTCGTCGTCAGCGTCGTGGGTGCGGTGACACGTCCCGGACTCGTGCGGCTGCCGGCGGGATCCCGTGTCGCCGACGCGCTCGACGCTGCCGGCGGTGCTGCCGACGGCGCCGACCTCATCGGCCTGAATCTGGCCCGGCGGGTGGCCGACGGCGACCAGATCGTCGTGGGAATCGCCCCGCCCCAACCCGTTCCACAGGCCAGCGGAATCGTCGGTGCGCAGACACCCGGCGATACTCCGCCGGATGCGGGCGGGCCGGTGGATCTCAACACCGCCGACGAGACTGCGCTCGACGCGCTGCCCGGAGTCGGTCCCGTCACGGCAGCGGCGATCGTCTCGTGGCGCGACACCAACGGACCGTTCACGGACATCGAACAACTCGGTGAGGTCGACGGGATCGGACCGGCGCGACTCGCGAGGCTGCGTGAACTGGTGACGGTGTGACCGGACGGAACGACGGGTCCGACGCCGCAACGGTTCTCGATGCCCGGCTGGTGCCGTGCGCGCTGGCCGCATGGGCCGTGACGCTTCTGGGGTTGTACACGGGATGGCGGATCGTGATCGTCGTGGCGGTCGCGGCCGTCGTCGGGTGCTCCGTGACGGTCCGGCTCGTCGCGACCGGTCGCATCCCACGCGGAGGTGCGCGGATCCTCCTCGCCGCACTGGCCGTCGTCGCGGGATTCGGACCGGCCGCCGGCCTCCGGATGTGGGCCGCCGACCAGCACCCGATCGCCGCCGCAGCGGAGAAGGGATCCTGGGCCGGCGTCGTCCTAGTCCCCACCGACGACCCGCGGCACATCCGGGCCGCGGAATTCGACGACACACCCCGGGTACGCATCCCGGCACGGCTCGAGCACGTGACGGTCGGTGGGCGATCCGTGGAGACCGGGGGATCGGTGGTGGTGTTCGCACCGGCCGACTCGTGGGGAGATCTCCTGCCCGGGCAGTCCGTCACCGCACGTGTGCGGGCGGCGCCGCACACCGGGCCGGGCACCACGGTGGCGTTGCTTCGCGCGGAGACGGCGCCGACGACGGTCGGCCCGCCACCGGTGTGGCAGCGATGGGCCGGCACGGTACGCGACCGGCTCGCGCAGGTGGGTTCCGCGGTGCTTCCCGCCGATCGGGCCGGCCTGCTGCCCGGTCTCGTGGTGGGCGACACCACGGCGCTGACCGACGAGGTGCGGGAGGACTTCCGCGTGGCCGGACTGACGCACCTGACGGCCGTGTCCGGAGCCAACGTCAGCATCGTCCTCGGAGCGGTACTGCTCCTCGTGCGTGCGGTAGGACTCGGACCGCGTTCCGGGACCGTCCTCGCCGGAACCGCTCTCGTCGCCTTCGTCGTCGTGGTCCGTCCGTCGGCGAGTGTGGTGCGCGCGGCGGCGATGGGATCGATCGGGTTGCTGGCATTCGTGACGGGTCGTGAGCGACAGGCACTTCCCGCCCTGTGCACCGCGGTGGGCGTACTGCTCGTGCTCCTGCCCGACCTCGCCGTCGACGTCGGGTTCGCGCTGTCGGTGTCCGCGACGGCGGCACTGATCGTCGCCGCGCCACCCGTCGTGACCCGGCTCGTGGATCGCAGGTGGCCGCGTCCCGTCGCGGAGGTCACGGCGATGTCGCTGGTCGCGTTCGTGGCGACCGCACCTCTCGTCGCGGCGGTGAGCGGGACGGTGAGTGTCGTGTCGGTCGCGGCCAATGTCCTCGTCACCCCGGTACTGGCGCCGCTGACGGTCCTCGGTTCGCTGGTCGCGGTGGGCGCCTCCGTCGTCCCGTGGGTCGGGGAGGTGCTCGCGCGCGGCACCGGGCCGTTCCTGTGGTGGCTGATCACGGTGGCCGACCGGGCGGCATCGTTGCCGTCGGCCGAGCTCGAGGTGCCGGACGGGCCGGTGGGGGCAGTGGTCGCTGCGGTGCTGGTCGCGGTTGCGTGGTCGGTGGCTCGTCACCGACGGGTGCGGATCACCGGCCTCGTGATCGCGCTGGCGGTCGCGGCGGTGTGGCTGCCGGTGCGGATGCTGCGACCGGGCTGGCCCGGGGCCGGGTGGGTACTCGTCGCATGCGATGTCGGTCAGGGCGATGCGCTGGTGCTGGCGACGGGGGACGGGCGCGCGGTCGTCGTCGACACCGGACCCGAACCGGAACCCGTCGATCGGTGCCTGCGCCGGTTGAGGATTCGCCGTGTCGCACTGCTCGTCGTGTCGCACCTGCACGCCGACCACGCGGGTGGAATCCGCGGTGTCCTCACCGGGCGCTCGGTCGAGACGGTCGTGGTCGGGCCGGGCGCTGCCGGTGACGACGCGGCGGGTGTGCTCGACGCGGCGACCGGGATCGATGTCGTGGTGCGGGAAGTGGGTGCCGGTGCGACCCTGCGTGCGGGCGATCTCGACCTCCGGGTGCTGGGCCCGGCGGGGCGACGGACGGGTGGTTCCGAGAACGACGACTCGCTCGTCCTGGCGGTCGACACCGTCGTGGGCCGGGTCCTGTTGCCGGGAGACGCGGAGGAGGCCGCGCTCGACGCACTCCTGCGGTCGGGCACCGACGTGCGTGCGGACGTGTTGAAGGTGCCGCACCACGGCTCGCGCACCACACCTGCACGCTTCCTCACCGCTGTGCGGCCGAGCGTCGCCCTCGTCAGCGCCGGGCGCGACAACCTGTTCGGTCATCCGCATCCCGAGATCGTGTCCACCCTGACCGGGATGGGGACGCGGGTGCTGCGGACCGATCTGCACGGCGACGTCGCAGTGGTCCGTGCCGGTTCCGGGGCGCTCGCGGTGGTGTCGGACGTGCGTGGCACGATCGAACCGTGAGCGACGCGTCCCTGCATCTGATCCTCGGTGAGGAAGAACTGCTCGTCGACCGTGCCGTCGCGCAGATCGTGTCCGATGTCCGCACGCGCAGCGAAACTCCCGGCGATCTCCCCGTCTCCCGGCTCCGCGCCGGCGACGCGGGCGTACCCGAACTCGCCGAGCTGCTGAGCCCGTCGCTGTTCGCGGAAGAACGCATCGTGATCCTCGAATCCACCGCCGACGCCGGGAAGGACGCCGCGGCGCTGATCCTCGATGTCGCGGGCGATCCGCCTCCGGGCGTGACACTGGTGATCCTCCACAGCGGCGGGGGTCGCACCAAGGCGATGGTGCCCGCGCTGCGCAAGTGCGGCGCCGAGGAGCACATGTGTGCCGCTCCCGCGAAGGCGGGGGAGAAGGCGGCGTGGGTGCGGACGTTCGTCCACAAGGAGTTCCAGGCCGCGGGGGTGCGGGTCTCGGGCGATGTCGAACAGCTCGTCATCGAAGCGGTGGGTTCCGACCTGCGCGAACTCGCTGCGGCGTGCAGCCAGCTCGTGGCCGACACCGGCGGCAAGATCGATGCTGCGGCCGTGCGGCGCTACTACTCGGGCAAGGCCGAGGTGTCGGGATTCGACGTAGCCGAGAAGGCCGTGGCCGGCGACACGGCCGGTGCGCTCGAAGCGCTGCGGTGGGCGATGCACCGCGGTGTCGCCCACGTGCTGCTCGCCGATGCTCTCGCCGACGCCGTGCACACGATCGCCCGGGTCGGCTCGGCCGGTCGCGGCGACCCGTTCTCCCTCGCGTCGTCGCTGGGTATGCCGCCGTGGAAGGTGAAGAAGGCGCAGGCGCAGGCGCGCACGTGGGCGTCGGCGTCGATCGGGACCGCACTCACGGTGGTGGCTGCGCTCAACGCCGACGTCAAGGGAGCCGCGGCCGATCCGGACTACGCCCTCGAGCACGCCGTGCGGGTCATCTCCGAGCTGGCGGCCTGAGACTTCTCCGCGCGCCCGTGCCCGTGCTCGTGCCCGCGGCCGATTCCGGGCGGGCGGCATCATTTCTGTCGTTCAACGCCACGAAGGCCGTCCCCGGCGGGGGACGGCCTTCGTGAAGCAGAGCCTGCGTCTACTACCTCGGAGCGATGAACTCAGAGCTTGTTGGCAAGCTTCGCGAGAGCAGACTTCTTGTTGGCAGCCTGGTTGGGGTGGATGACACCCTTGCTGGCAGCCTTGTCGAGCTGACGGCTCGTGGCGACGAGGAGCTCGTTGACCTTGTCCTTGTCGCCGGCGGCCGCAGCCTCGCGGAACGAACGGATCGCCGTACGAAGCGACGACTTCACCGACTGATTCCGGAGTCGGTTGCGCTCGTTGGTGCGAATCCGCTTCACCTGGGACTTGATGTTGGCCACGCGTAAAATCCTGTCGTCTTGCTGGTAGCTGGTAGGAAAGCTCTGGGTGCATCTGAGCACCGATGGACAAGGCTACCAAGAATGGATCACAAAGCCCAAACCGGAGGCCGGATCACCCTCGTCAGCGCCCCTAATGTTTCGCACATGAAACGAATTTGTTTCGTCTGAGGTCATCCGCCCCGGCATGTAGAACGATTTCGGCATGATCAGCACGACCCCCCTCGAGCAGGGCGGACCCGCCCCCGGACGCGCCGGCACCGACGTGTTCGCGGGCTACCCCGAGATTCACGCCGGATCCGGCGACCCCGGCGCACCCACCGCGTACGACGAGATGTTCGACGTGGACGGACAGGTCCGCGAACCCTACCGACGGCTCTTCGAGACGCTCACGTCCAAGGGCGTCGACGACCTCGCGGCCCGCACCGAGGCGCTCGGACGCGCATTCACCAATCAGGGCGTGACCTTCTCGCTGTCCGGGCAGGAGCGGCCCTTCCCCCTCGACATGGTCCCGCGGGTGATCGCGGCCGCCGAGTGGTCCGAACTCGAACGCGGCATCCGGCAGCGGGTGCGTGCCCTCGAACTGTTCCTCGCCGACGTCTACGGCGAGCAGCGCATCCTGCGCGACCGGGTCCTTCCCCGGCGGCTCGTGACGTCCTGCCAGCACTTCCACCGCCAGGCCTCGGGCATCGTCCCGCCCAACGGAGTGCGCATCCACGTCGCGGGCATCGACCTGATCCGCGACGAGAACGGCACCTTCCGCGTCCTCGAGGACAATCTGCGCTCACCGTCCGGCGTCTCCTACGCCATGGAGAACCGCCGGGCCATGGCGCGCGTCGCACCCGATCTGTTCGCCCAGCACAAGGTGCGGCCGGTCGGCGACTACGCCCTGCACCTGCTGCGAGCCCTGCGTGCGTCCGCTGCCCCGAACGCCGCAGACCCCAACGTGGTGGTGCTCACCCCGGGCATCGCCAACTCCGCGTACTTCGAGCATTCGCTGCTGGCCCGCCAGATGGGTGTCGAACTCGTCGAGGGACGCGACCTGTTCTGCCGCGACAACGTCGTCTACATGCGAACCACGGAAGGCGAGCGGCAGGTCGACGTCATCTACCGGCGCATCGACGACGACTATCTCGATCCGATGCACTTCCGCCCCGACTCCGTCCTCGGCGTCGCGGGACTCGTCAACGCCGCTCGGGCGGGCAACGTGGTGATCTCCAGCGCCGTCGGTAACGGCGTGGGCGACGACAAGCTCGTCTACACCTACGTGCCCGAGATCATCGACTACTACCTCGGCGAGAAACCGCTGCTGCCCAACGTCGACACCCTGCGGTGCTGGCTCGACGCCGAACGCGAGGAGGTCCTCGACCGCATCGACGAACTCGTCCTCAAGCCCGTCGAGGGCTCCGGCGGTTACGGCATCCTGTTCGGTCCCGACGCCTCGCGCGCCGAACTCGACGAGATGATCGGCAAGATCCGCGAGGACCCGCGCAGCTGGATCGCGCAACCCGTCGTGCAGTTGTCCACCGTGCCGACGCGCGCGGGCGATGCGCTCGCTCCGCGCCATGTCGACCTGCGTCCGTTCGCCGTAAACAACGGTGAAGACGTGTGGGTTCTGCCCGGCGGTCTCACCCGGGTCGCGCTGCCCGAAGGATCGCTCGTCGTCAACTCCAGTCAGGGCGGTGGCAGCAAGGACACCTGGGTGCTCGCCGAGACCTCCGACACCGCAGCCGAACTGGGCGGCGAGGGCGTCGTCGCGGAGCGCGAGGACGTGAACCGTTCCGAGCACGGCCCGGAACTCACCACCTCACAGCAGCAACAACAACAGCAACAACAGAGCGGAAGGGACGACCGCTGATGCTCGCACGGAACGCGGAATCCTTGTTCTGGATCGGCCGATACGTCGAACGCGCCGACGACACCGCCCGGATCATGGACGTGGCAGTGCACCAGCTGCTCGAGGATTCGACCGTCGACCCCGACCGCACCTGCCGCCGGTTGCTGCGCGTGCTCGGATTCACCGAGCCCGAGGGCAGACTCGACGTGCGCACCGTCACCGAGATCGTGGCCTTCGGCCGGGACGGCGCGGGCTCGATCCTCGACACCATCGGGTTCGCGCGGGAGAACGCGCGCGGTGCACGCGAAGTCACCTCCACCGAGATGTGGGAGTGCCTCAACACCACCTACAACGGTCTCGCCGAATGCGAACGCGCGGCGAAACGGCTCGGGCCCCACGAGTTCTTCCGGTACGTCGAACACCGCGCCGCGATGTTCGCGGGCCTGGCCGACAGCACCATGTGCCGCGACGACGGGTACCGCTTCCTGCTGCTGGGCAGGTCGATCGAACGCGTCGACATGACCGTGCGGCAGCTGCTGTCCCGCGCGGGAGACGGCCCGACCTCACCGAGCTGGGCGACCGTGCTGCGGTCCGCCGGCGGATACGACACCTATCTGCGCACCTACTGCGGAGCGCTCGACGCGGGTCGCATCGTCGAGTTCATGATGCTCGACCGACTGTTCCCGCGATCGGTGTTCTTCGCACTCAAACAGGCCGAGGAATGTCTCGCCCAACTCGACGACCACGGCGACTACCGGTTCGGGGCACGCGACGAGGCGCAGCGTCTGCTGGGCCGTGCCCGCAGCGAACTCGAATTCATCGGTCCGGGCGTGCTGCTCGACGAACTCGCGACGCGCCTGTCGTCGCTGCAGGACCTGTGCCGCAAGGCCGGCGAGGCCATCGCGCTGCAGTACTTCCACGCCGCCCCATGGGTCGCGTGGGTCTCCGCACGGGACGCCGGCGCGGACATGGCGATTCTGGAGGGAGAACTGTGAGCTGGCGGATGCGTGTGGTGCACAAGACCGGGTACGAGTACGACGGTCCGGTCACCGCGTCGTACAACGAGGCCCGACTCACCCCGCGTTCGGACGGTCGTCAGACGGTGGTGCTCAACCGCGTCGAGACCACCCCGGCCACACGCTCCTACCGGTACACCGACTACTGGGGCAGTGCCGTGACGGCCTTCGACCTGCACGCCCCGCACACCTCGCTCGAGGTCGTCGGACTGTCGGTGGTCGAGACCGACCCGGTCCGTCCACCCGACGAGCCCGCGGGCTGGGACGTCATCAACGACCAGGACACCCGGGACCGGTACGACGAGGTGCTGGCCCCCAGCGCGTACGTGCCGACCGACCCGGAACTCGAGGCGACCGCCCGCGAACTCGCCCGCGGACTCGAACCGGTCGACGCCGTCGTCGCGGCCGCACAGTGGGTGTACGACCAGATGGACTACGTCCCGGGCACGACCGGCGTCCACACTTCCGCGTTGCAGGCCTTCGAGGAACGTCAGGGCGTGTGCCAGGACTACGCGCACCTGACGCTGCTGTTGTTGCGGCGGATGGGGATCCCCGCGCGATATGTCTCCGGCTATCTGCATCCGGTGGCGGACGCCGAGATCGGTGAAACCGTCGCGGGGCAGTCCCACGCGTGGATCCAGGCGTGGACGGGATCGTGGTGGGGATACGACCCCACCAACGCGAAATTCGTGAGCGAACAACACACCTCGGTCGCCATCGGACGGGACTACACCGACGTGCCGCCGCTCAAGGGCATCTACATGGGCGGACACGCCACTGCGCACGAAGTCGTTGTCGAGGTCACCAGGCTTGCGTAATCTGCGTCACAGCGCGAACACGAGTTCGCCGTAGCGGTACATCGACAGCGGTACATCGACTCGAAGTGTTCTACCACCAGGTTCCGCTTGCGTGCGGGGCCGCGAACATCGAGGTGACCCATGGAACCCCCACGCGATCCCGAGTCCCGAATCGACGAAGATCTCGCACGCCGGACGTCCCTGGAGATCAGAGACCCCGGTGAGTTCTCCGACCTCCGGAAGTATGTGGCGGAAGCGATCGGAACCTTCCTCCTGGTGTTCTCCGCGGTGGGTACCGCGGTGTTCGCCGGAACGTATGTCGGTCAGCTCGGCGTCGCACTGGCGTTCGGCCTGACCCTGCTGTTCCTCGTGTACACCATCGGCCCGATCTCCGGGTGTCACGTGAACCCGGCGGTGACGCTCGGGCAGCTCATCGTCGGCCACGTGACCCCGGTGCGCGCCTTGGGTTACTGGATCGCGCAGGTCGTGGGCGGTCTGATCGCCGGTCTGACGCTCTACGCGGTGGCGTCGTCGTTGCCGAGCTACGACCGGGCCGCCGACGGCCTCGGGGCGAACGGCTGGGGCGCGCACAGCCCCTCGGCCGTGCACGGTCCGCTCGGCGGCGTGCTCGAGAACGGCTACGGCATCGGCGCGATGATCGTCGTGGAGGTCCTGCTCACGGCCGTGCTCGTGTTCGTGGTGCTGGGTGCGACCGATCAGGTGGCCGACGCGCCGATCGCCGGCATCGCCATCGGCTTCACCCTCGCGGCGATCCACCTGATCTCGATCCCGATCGACAACACGTCGGTCAATCCCGCCCGCAGCCTCGCCGTCGCCTTCTACCAGGACGGTGCGCTCGGGCAGCTGTGGGCGTTCATCGTGTTCCCGCTCATCGGCGGAGCACTCGGAGCGCTCGTCTACACCTTCCTCTTCGGGCGGCGGTACGGGCTCCGGGCCTCCTGAGCGCCTTCGGTCGGGACGCGGCCCGATTCAGCTCCAACCGAAATCGGTACGGAGCCGGGTCGCGACCTGATCGAATCGTGCGCGGGGGAGGATCGCGCCCTCGCGGCGGATGCCGTCCTCGGGGACGTCGAGCACGCGATCGAGACGTACCCAGCTCGGGCGGTTCTCGGCGTCCCACTGCCCGGAGCCGATCCCGAGCCAGTCGCGGTGACCGTCGCGGTCGGAGTTCGACGAGAGCATCAGCCCGAGCAGCGTCCTGTCGTCACGGCCCACGACGAGCACCGGGCGGTCCTTGCCCTGCGTCGGATCCTCCTCGTACGCCACCCAGGTCCACACGATCTCGCCCGGATCGGCGCGACCGTCGAGGTCGGGGGAGTACTCGACGCGGCGGGCGCGCTGCGCCGTGGGCGTGGTGCGCGATGCCACCGGACGACCGGGGGCCGGGCGCTTCGTACCGGACGGGCTCTTCGCAGCACCGGGCTTCGGTGTGGCGGTCCGGTCCGCGCCGGGCTTCGGTGCCGCGGTGGTACCGCTCCCCGAGGTCCCGCTCGCGGTGCCGGCCTGGCCGGCCGCGTTCAGCGCGGCACGCGCCTTGTCGAGCGCTCCGGACTGCTGCAACTGCTGGTAGATCTTCGGACCCTGCTCGACTGCGAGACGACCCAGCTGCCTGCCCAATTTCTTCCATGTACCGGCCACGGGAACCGAGCTTAACCGGACCTGACCCGGGCGAAGTCCCGGCCGCCGCCCGACTTGGATATTCTGCAGGGTGACCGCGGTCTGCAGGCCGCTGCCAGTCCGAGTCAGGAGCACGACATCAGCACCTTCGCCGACACCACGTTCACGGACCCCGCAAAGATCCGGAACTTCTGCATCATCGCGCACATCGACCACGGAAAGTCGACGCTCGCGGACCGGATGCTGCAGCTCACCGGGGTGGTCGAGGAGCGGCAGATGCGCGCCCAGTACCTCGACCGCATGGACATCGAGCGCGAGCGCGGCATCACGATCAAGGCGCAGAACGTACGTCTGCCGTGGAACCTCGACGGCGAAGACTATGTGATGCACCTGATCGACACCCCGGGTCACGTCGACTTCACCTACGAGGTGTCCCGCGCGCTCGAGGCGTGCGAGGGCGCGGTCCTGCTCGTCGACGCCGCACAGGGCATCGAGGCACAGACCCTCGCCAACCTCTACCTCGCGCTCGACAAGGACCTGACGATCATCCCGGTCCTCAACAAGATCGACCTGCCCGCGGCCGACCCCGACCGTTACGCCGGCGAGATCGCGAACATCATCGGCTGCGAGCCGTCCGACGTCCTCCGGGTCTCCGGCAAGACCGGCGAGGGCGTCCCCGAGCTCATCGACGCCGTGATCCGTCAGGTGCCGCCGCCGGTCGGTGACGCCGACGCGCCCGCCCGCGCCATGATCTTCGACTCCGTCTACGACACCTACCGCGGCGTCGTGACCTACGTGCGTGTGGTCGACGGCAAGATCGTGCCCCGCGAGAAGATCAAGATGATGTCGACGGGCACCACCCACGAACTGCTCGAGGTCGGCATCGTCTCGCCCGAACCCAAGGCCACCGCCGGTCTCGGCGTCGGCGAGGTGGGCTATCTCATCACCGGCGTGAAGGACGTGCGTCAGTCGAAGGTCGGCGACACCGTCACCACCGCCCGCAACGGTGCGGAGGATCCGCTCACGGGCTACCGCGAACCGCGCCCGATGGTCTACTCCGGTCTGTACCCGGTCGACGGCTCCGACTACCCGGTGCTGCGCGACGCGCTCGACAAGCTCCAGCTCAACGACGCCGCGCTCACCTACGAGCCCGAGACGTCCGTCGCGCTCGGATTCGGCTTCCGCTGCGGCTTCCTCGGTCTGCTGCACATGGAGATCACCCGCGAGCGTCTCGAGCGCGAATTCGGCCTCGACCTGATCTCCACCGCCCCCAACGTCGTCTACCGAGTCGTGCTCGAAGGCGGCCAGGAGGTCGTCGTGACGAACCCGTCCGACTGGCCCGAGGGCAAGGCGCGCGAGATCTACGAACCGATCGTCAAGTGCACCATCATCGCGCCGAGCGAGTTCATCGGTTCGATCATGGAGCTGTGCCAGTCGCGGCGCGGTGAGCTCGGCGGCATGGACTACCTGTCCGAGACCCGCGTCGAGCTGCGGTACACGCTGCCGATGGCCGAGATCATCTTCGACTTCTTCGACTCGCTGAAGTCGCGCACCCGCGGCTACGCCTCGATGGACTACGAGGAGGCCGGCGAGCAGGAGGCCGCGCTGGTCAAGGTCGACATCCTGTTGCAGGGCGAGGCCGTCGACGCGTTCAGCGCGATCGTCCACAAGGACGCCGCGGCCGCCTACGGCAACAAGATGACGACCAAGCTCAAGGAACTCATCCCGCGGCAGCAGTTCGAGGTGCCCGTCCAGGCCGCGATCGGCTCGAAGATCATCGCCCGCGAGAACATCCGGGCGATCCGAAAGGACGTTCTCGCCAAGTGCTACGGCGGCGACATCAGCCGTAAGCGCAAGCTGCTCGAGAAGCAGAAGGAAGGCAAGAAGCGGATGAAGACGATCGGCCGCGTCGACGTGCCGCAGGAGGCGTTCGTCGCCGCGTTGTCGTCCGAGGCCTCGTCCGACAAGCCGAAGAAGTAGTCGCTCCTGCTGCGACGCCCACCGGAAGGATTCGCGTGCTCGACACCTGGCTCACCCGTGAACTCGGAATCTCCGTTCCTCTGCTGGGTGCGCCCATGGGTGGCCGGGCCGGTGGGCGGCTCGCCGGCGAGGTGACGCGGGCCGGCGGCCTCGGCCTGATCGGTGCCGCCCGGTACAACACCGCCGAGTGGATCGAGGGTGAGGTCCGCACCGCCCGCGAGATCGGTGGTGGGGCCGTGGGATTCGGTCTGATGACCTGGGCGCTCGCCGACGACGACAGCCTCCTCACCGCGGTGCTCGAGCACCGCCCGCAGGTGGTCACGCTCTCGTTCGGCGATCCCGCACCCTACGTCGAGCGTGCCCACGATGCCGGGGCTGTCGTCCTCTCGCAGATCAACACGATCGACGACCTGCGGGTGGTCGAGGCCGCGGGTGTCGACGCGGTGATCGCGCAGGGACACGAGGCCGGTGGGCACACGGGCCGGATCGGCACCCTCCCGCTGCTGCAGGAGGTACTCGAGTCGACGTCGCTGCCCGTGCTCGCCGCAGGCGGCATCGCCACGGGCCGCGGTCTGGCGGCGGTGCTCGCAGCCGGTGGACAGGGCGCCCTGGTCGGGACGGCTCTGCTCGCCAGCCCGGAGACCGTCGGCCCCGATTACGCCCGTGGCCGGCTCGTGGAGGCCGGCAGCGCCGACACCGTCTACACCGACGTCTTCGACAAGGCCCGGCACCAGCCGTGGCCGGCGCGCTGGGGCGGACGCGCCCTGCGCAATGCGTTCACCGAGGAGTGGCACGGCCGGGGCGCCGACGAGGACACCCTCGCCGCGGCGTACACCGGTGACGATCCCGACATCGGGGTGGTCTACGCGGGGGAGGCCGCCGGTCTGGTGCGGTCCGAGCGACCCGCGGGCGAGGTGATCCGGGGTATCGCCGAACAGGCGGAGACCCTGCTGTCCCGCTTCCGCTGAGCACTGCACCGGCACACGGACGTCCCACTCGGGTTAAGGTGAGCCTCACCTGAAATGGAGGTCGCCCATGCGCCGAGTCGTTCTCTCCGCGGTAGCGCTCGTACTGTTCGTCGCCCCGACCCTCGTGGCGTGTTCGTCGGACACCGATGACACCGCGACTGCCGGCGGCGAGACCGTCACCGTCGAGCACTCCTACGGCACGACGACGATCGAGGGCACACCCGAGCGGATCGTCGCGACCTCCAGCCAATGGCTCGACGCCCTCGTCGAACTCGGGGTGCAGCCCATCGCGTACTACAGCGCCGGCTCGTACGGCGACGAGCGCGGCCTCTATCCGTGGCAGACCGACGTCTCCCCGGATGCGGTGGCGCTGAGTGCGGCGGCGGAGACGTCGGTGCCCGTCGAGGAGGTGGCCGCACTCGAACCCGACCTCGTCCTCGGTGCCTGGCAGATCACCTCGCAGAACGACTACGACATGATCTCCGCGGTCGCCCCGACGATCGGGCCCCTCGGCGACACCGGGGTGGACCGCTGGGACGAACAGGTGCGCGTGCTCGGTGAGGTCCTCGGCCGCACCGACGACGCCGAGCGGATCATCGCCGACCGCAACGCCGAGATCGAAGAGGCCGCCTTGCCGGGCCTCGAGGGACGGACCGCCGCGCTGTCGCAATACGTCACGAACGAGCAGCAGGTCGTCGTGGTCGCCGATCCGGACGACGGTGCGGCGGCGCTGTTCACACAGCTGGGCATGACGCTGCCGCCCGCGCTGGTCGCGGAGGGCGGAGCCTCCCAGGGGCGGGTCGTCCTCGGTCCCGAACGCGTCGACGCCCTGGTCGCCGATCTGCTGATCATCCTGCCGCGCGGCGGAACCGAGCAGGACCTGATGGCCCTGCCCGGATTCGACAGGCTGCCGGCCGTCACCGGAGGCGGTCTCGCCGTCGTCGACTTCCCGACGGTCGTCGCGTTCAACACGCCCTCGTCACTGTCGATCGGCTATGCGCTCGACGTGATCCGGCCGCAGCTCGAGGCGGTCGCCAACGCCTGAGACCGGTTCACGGCCCGAGATGCGCGGGCCGGAAGTTGCCCGCTCCGATCTCCCGCTCGGCACGGATGACGTGGACGACGGCGTTGATGAGCGCCAGGTGGGTGAACGCCTGCGGGAAATTCCCCAGATGGCGTCCGGTCTCGGTGTCGATCTCCTCGGCATAGAGCTTCAAGGGGCTCGCGTAGTCGAGCAGGCGCTGGCACAGTGCGGCGGCCCGCTCGACCTCACCGATCTCGACGAGGGCCGAGACCAGCCAGAACGAACAGATGGTGAACGAGCCCTCCTCGCCCGCGAGTCCGTCGTCGGTGGTCTCCACCCGGTAGCGCAGCACCAGTCCGTCCTCGGTGAGTTCGTCGGCGATCGCCAGCACCGTGGCCCGCACCCGGGGATCGTCCGCGGGCAGGAAGCGCAGCAAGGGGATCAGCAGAGCCGACGCGTCGAGTGACGGGTGGCCGTACCGCTGGGTGAAGACACCGCGTTCGTCGACGCCGTGTTCGAGGACGTCGGCCTTGATCTCGTCGGCCATCGCCGCCCACTTCCGGGCGTAGTCGGGACGACCCTGCAGTTCGGCGAGTTTCGAGCCGCGATCGAGCGCCACCCAGCACATGACCTTCGACGACACGAAGTGCTGGGGCTCGCCGCGCACCTCCCAGATGCCCCGATCGGGCTTGCGCCAGTTGGCCGATGCCTCCTCGACCTGCCGGCGCAGGGTGTGCAAC
>Ga0182738_1000749_pt1 | contig 43437 bp, 42 predicted proteins | sample eDN5th30CBELigMG_FD_128876 | JGI IMG/M metagenome (GOLD analysis project Ga0182738, IMG submission 128876) | Enriched Miracle-Growth compost microbial communities from Emeryville, California, USA - eDNA 5th pass 30_C BE-Lig MG (version 2)... ...
AGATTGGAATGACGGGAACGCGGGCCGAATGCACAATATAGGCAAATCCCCGTCCGGCCGGCCCTAAACTGCCATCCCGCGAACGCGTGCCTTCGGGAAATACCGAAAGCGGGATGCCAGCTTTGAGCACTTTCAAAGCGCAGCGGATGGCGCTGCGATCTGGCGCGCCACGGCGCACTGGAAACGAGCCAAGTCCACGCACCACCCAGCCCACGAAGCCCTTGAACAATTCCGCTTTCGCCATGGTGCGCGGCACGCGCGGCAAGGCCAGATTCACCGCTGGCGGATCCAGCAACGAGACGTGATTGGAAGCAAAAATGACCGCTCCCTGTCGCGGCACGTTTTCCCGGCCATACACTTTTCGCCCTCCGATCCGGTAATAGATCCATACCAGAACCCAGCAAACGGGATAAACCAGCAAATGAATGCCGGGTAATTTACCCGTCGCAGAGGGGCTCTTTGATGCTGTGCCGGATGTAATTGGAGAAATCGATTCTGTCATAAAAGTACTTTTAAGGATACCAATGTTGGGCTAATTTCGGTATGAAGGAGACTTAGGCCGGTGTTGGAGTGGATAGACGTATTTGAAAGATTTTTCGCTGGAAAAGACTGGCAATTCACATTTTTGCGAGCGTGTCATTTCGACTGGATCGAGGAACGAGTGGAATGGAGAAATCTTGCCGTTACTCTCAGAAAGATCTCTCGACTTCGCTCGAGATGACACCGGGTGCATTAGTAGGTTTTATTGCCTTGCCGGGGCATCATAATCTCCGTGTTTGATGTGATGCCTTAAACTAAGAATCGTTTCTTGTGAGAAAAGTACTTTTAATGCGAAACCCGAGCCTGTAAACATGCCTGAAGAATTAACAAGTGAAGACATCAAGGCCAAAGCGCGCGAACTGGGGTTTGCGGCGTGTGGCATCGCTTCGCCCGAGCCGTTGCGGACGCAGGTGTTTTACCGCAGTTGGATTGAGCAGGGACGCCATGCCGATATGCAATGGATGGCGCGCGAGGATTCAATTGCCAAACGCGGCGATCTGAAACGGGTCTTTCCTGAAGTTAAAAGCGTGGTTTGCGTGGCCATGCATTATCGCACTTCCGGCGAGCTGGATAAAAGTACTTTTGGCGGCATTGCCCGTTATGCGCAGGGCAAGGATTATCATGATTTCATGACCAAACGCCTGCGTGCGCTGCTAGCATGGATGCAGGAACAAACTTTGTGCAACGGACGGGTTTATGTGGATACCGGTCCGGTGCTCGAACGCGAATTGGCGCAACGCGCCGGCATTGGTTGGGCTGGCAAAAACACCTTGATCATATCGCGTGAGCTGGGTTCCTATTTTTTGCTGGGAGAGATCCTGTTGGATTTGCCGCTCGCCTTTGATGAACCGCACTGGCAGGATTATTGCGGCAGTTGCACCGCCTGCATCGACGCCTGCCCCACCGATGCCTTGCGGCCGCATGAAATGGACGCGGGACGTTGCATTTCCTATCACACCATCGAAAACCGCGAAGGCGCGCCGCCTGAATTGGCCGCTCATTTCAAAGAATGGATTTTCGGTTGCGATATTTGCCAGGAAGTCTGTCCATGGAACAGCAAAAGTACTTTTACCAGCGATGAGCCCGAATTGTGGCAACGCGAGACAATGCCGGAACTCGACGAATGGGAAGATATCCCGCAGGAAGAATTTTCCACGCGCCTCACCAAAAGCCCCCTCAAACGCGCCAAACGCGCCGGCATGCAGCGCAATGCCAGAATCGCGGTGAGGAATAAAGAGAGAAGTTAGAAGTCAGAAGTCAGAAGTCAGAAGAATCCAGTCAAGGCTTGTTTTCCAAAAAACGCCGTCCCAGCACTATGGCGGCGAAATCATCGATGGCTTCGGGCGGCGCGAGTAGGGAAAGGGGCAAAAGCCGCAATAAGCCGTGGCGGGGGTTTTCCTGCCAGTATAAAGGGCGCGCTTCCAGGGTGGAATTGCGTTCATCCACGCCGTGGATCATAAAAGTACTTTTGAGGCCTTCCAGCATTTGCCGGATGGCGTCGGCGTTGGTGGATTGGCCATAAATGGCATGCGTGATGTTCCACTGCCCCAGCAATGCAGTCAGCCGTTGTGGCAATGCGCTGGTCGCGGTGATCTCCCGGAAAAGTACTTTTCCCTTACTATCGAGCACCGCCACGCCGCATTTGGCGGTGCCGGGATCAATGGCAAGAATGTTCATGAGGAAGGCAGAGATGGCATGGTGGGCGCCGGGCTGGAAACCTCGAATTGCACCTGCATCAGATCGATGGTGGTGATGTTTTGCGACGCCACCATTTTCACTTTGACAGGGCCGTTGAAACTTTGTATTGTTCGCAAGGCCTGGAAAGTGCGTTCATTGGTGCCGGTGGCATAAAAGAAGGGATTCTCCGCCGTGGTGATGGGCATGCTGCCTTTTTCGCGTGCTTTGGTTTCGCCCAGATTCATCAGATGCAGTAACTGGTTGAAGATGAGAGCGTCACCGTCGTTGGAGTTGATGATGCTGCTTTCCACCACTTCGCCTTTGGTGAAAATAGTGCGGATCGGCACTAGAATAAACCGCGTTGTGATGTTTTGTTCGCCCTTGGCGTGAGCGCGTGCCGCCACCAGCCGAACTGATACGGGAACATCAAATTGGCTCAGGCGTTGCGCCCAGTAATCGAGCAGTTTGTCGCTATCTGTATCGGAAAGCGGTTGATCGTTATAAAGGGGGCGCGGTGTGATGAGAGACAAGGTAAATTTGCCTTGCACGGCGCGCTGACCGGCTTCCAGCAACGCTTGAAGTTGCGCTCTGGCGATATTTTCCGGAGTCTTGGAAGGCACCAGCGTCTGCGAGAAAACCGTGCCGTAGGCGACTTCCACATTCCCTGTTGACACCTGGGAAGCAACAAATTCCAGACCGGCTAATTCCTGCTGGCGCAAATTGAGTTGCGTCTCCAGATCGTCGCGGCGTTTGCGCAATGATTCTACATTGCGGACGGCATCGCGATATTGATCCAGTGTCGATTTAACCTGGCGATCCACCAGCTCGAAGTTTTGTTGCACGGAAGCCAAACGTTTTTGAGTTTGCCCCAATTGCTCGTTGGCCTGGGTCAATTGCGTGCGCGCCTCATCGAAATCGTGATTGGTTTTCGCCAGAGATTGGTGTGTGGAGCGCAATTGATCCAGCGATTTTGCCAGCAAGGTGCGCGAGGTGTTGACTTTTTCCTGCGCCTCTTTCAAGGATTGGGCGACTTTGGAATAGCGCTGCGCGGCGGCTTGCGCTTTGGCTTTGGCATCTTTTTCGCCGGCTTTGGCCAGCTTCTCGGCGTGTGCGGTGGCTTTGAGTTGTTTACGCAAATCATCCAGACTGGCGCGCACTTTAGATAATTGTTCGACGGCCGCCTGGCGCTGGGCTGACGCCTTAAGCGAGGCTTTTTGCAGGGTTGTTAATTGCGTATTCAGGGCATCACGCTGGCTGCGCAAGCCGTTGATATTGTTCAACAATTGATTGTTTTCTTTCCGCAGTTTTTGCGCCGTGAGTTTGGCGCTATCATAACGCAGCAGGGCATTTCGCAAATTGGAAAACACCGCCAGCAACACGCCAACGGTCAGCAACATGATGGCCACGCTGCTCAGAATGGAAATAAGCGTCGCCGTTTGCTTGGGGCGAATGCCCAGCAGGGAGATGCGTTTCTTACCTAATTTTTTGCCCAGGTTATCGGCCCAGTAGGCGATGAACGATGTCGCAATAACGAGCCCCAGGATTAAAATGGCCAGTGTCATCAGGCAGTTTCCATTGCTATTGGTCTAAAAGTACTTTTATCGCGATTTCTGTTTTAACAAAACCAGCCCTGTCACCAACACAATCCCCAGCGGCAGATAAGCCAGGAAGAGCGGCGCTCCGGCGCCGCCTTTGCCCATGTTGCTGGCGGCGCTCCACACCAGGTAATAAATCAATAATACCAGCAAGGAGAGGCCGATGGAAAATCCGCTGCCCGAACGTTGTGGACGCACGCCCAGTGGCGCTCCCAGCAGAATCACGATGATGCACATGAGCGGCGTGGCGATTTTATCATGAATGCCATAGGTCAGGCTGTTGGTGCGTTTGACAATGGTAGCCTTTTCCTGATTTGTCTTGGCGGCGGTGAGGAATTGCGGCTGCTTGGCGCGATATTTCCATAACCCGGAAATAGGCACCATTTCATAATTTTGATCATCGAGGTTTTGCTGCAATGAAATGGACTTATCCGACATCGCCTTGGGATTTGGCAGCGTGTTGATTTCCAGATTGTCGAAGTGCGATGTCAGCGGACTGGGCAACTGATTGGGCTGGTCTTTTTTCGCTTTGGGGAAAAAATATTGGGTGCCGTCATAAAAGAACCATTTTCCGTGTCCCTCATCCCATTCGGCCTTTTGCGCCACGATTTGCGTTGCCAGTTGATGATCGGAATTCCATATCTGGATGCGCGGTTCGGTGAGCGTTTTGGTGGAAGGGTCAAATTCTTTGGCCGAAATAATGCGTTGCACCAATCCCTGCGAATCGCGATCAATCAGGTTGAAATCGGGCTGCGCGCCCATTTTGGAAGTGCTGTTATGGACGATTTGCTGGTAACTGCTTTCGCCCAGCGGCACCAGATTTTCCTGCAATACAAAGGCAACAACGGTGAGCAGGCATCCGAAAATCAGCGGTGCGCGCAACATGCGCAACAGGCTCATGCCGCCCACACCCAATGCCGTCAATTCGCCACTGGCGGACATTTCGGTAAAGGCCGAAACCGCCCCGAACAAGGTGGCGGCGGGCAGGGTGAAAAGAATCAATCGCGGCATCTGGCATGCCACCAGTTGCAGCAGGACAAGTGGTGGCAGGGAATAGCGCATGACTTTGGTCATGGCGCTCATAATGGAAAATACTAGCAACAACCCGCCAAACCACATCAACCCGCGTAGTGTGCCGCCAAAAACAGCGGACAGCAAATAGCCATCCGCGATCTTCAGCGGGAGATAGGTTTTCCAGCCGCGGCCAAAAGTACTTTTGGCCGCTTGCGGCGCGGAATCATTGATTTCTGGATGGCCGGTCGCGTCCAATTTTCTCTCCGAAATAGACTTCAATTGCATGTGTGTTATTCAGTAGTTCGCCAGACGTTCCCTGCGCCACGATCGCTCCCTCGGAGACGATGTAGCCGCGGTTGATGATTTCCAGCGTGTCATGCACATTATGATCGGTAATCAAAATGCCAATGCCACGTTCGCGCAAATTCAGCACGATGTTTTGAATTTCATAAACCGCCAGCGGATCAATGCCGGTAAATGGCTCATCCAGCAGAATGAACGCCGGATCGGTGGCCAGGGTGCGGGCAATTTCCGTGCGCCGCCGCTCGCCGCCCGATAGCGCGCCACCCAAAGTGTGACGCCGCGGCATCAAGTCAAGTTCTTCCAGCAGCTGTTCGCAGTGTTGCAACTGCTGTTTGGCGGAAACTTGCTTTAATTGCAACACTGCCAGTATATTTTCTTCCACCGTCAGCCGCTTGAAGACGGAAGGATCCTGCGCCAGATAGCCCACCCCATGGCGCGCCCGTTTCCACATCGGCCAGCGCGTGATGTTGGTTTCGCCCAGCATAATATGTCCTTTTTCCGGCTGCACCAATCCCATGATCATATAGAACGAAGTGGTTTTGCCGGCGCCGTTCGGGCCCAGAACGCCCACCACCTCGCCGCGGCGCACTTCCATCGAAATATCCTTCACAACCACACGCCCGTTATACGATTTGCGCAGGTGCGAAGCCTTGATCGAAGAACCCCGTTTGGATGGTGTGGAATCTGAAGACATAATAGTAGTTAATTGGCGAAAAGTACTTTTGATGGTGAATCGCGTAAAAGTACTTTTATTGCATATCAAAGGAAAGCCCCGGCGCGAAAATGGTTACCGGCTGGCCGGTGATTTCGGCATTTAGTCCGGTGGTGGGCGATTGGGTGAGCACGGCTTTATCGCCCGAGAAATTATATTTCTGGGGCGCTTTGCCGGCCGGCGCCAGGACATAGAATCCGGTGACATTGCCGGTGAATGTCAGGGTGTTTTGAGGGCGCGACACAATGGCGGCATCCGAGGTCACTTCGACATGGGTGGGTTTGCCAACAGCCGAGGCATCGCTCGCGGCGGCATCGGCGGGCTGGGGTGGAAGATCGATTTTGACCTGAGTTTTGCCCTGGGTGCTCAGCGTGTCGATATTGCCGCTGGCCGAACGCGTCAGGGTGAATTGCGGTGCGCGCACATCAAATTGATTGGCTCCGCTGGCGGAGGTGGCGTGGGCCTGGCCCGAAAAAACCACCTGTCCTTTGGCCTGATCGATGGAGGCGTTTTGCGCTGTGATGATGACCTCACCGAGCGCGCCGGGAGTATTGCTTTCGGGCGGAATGGTAAGTTTGACCGGCCCTTGCAACGATGCCGTGATCTGGCCATTATTCTGATTCAAAATGGCCTTGCTGCCGGCCAGCGTGGTGCGCGCGCCGTTGCCGGTTTGGTAGTAACCATCCACATTACCTTCCAGGATTAATTGGCGTTTGGTGGGGTTGAGCGTGGCTTTATCACTGGTAGCCTGCACGTGTGTTGTGGGTGCGCCGTTTTTGCCGGCCAGATCAAGGCGCAATTTCACCTGGCCGATGGCGCGCACCTGCTGAATCTGGCTGTTGGAAAAATCAAAAGCGATGGCCAGCGCCGTCACGTCCAGCTCCGGTGAGGCGATATGAGCGGGCTGAGCGGCCGTGCCATCCAGGCGTGCGCCGTTGGTGCGCAAAGTCACCTTAGGAGCCGAATAGGTGAAATCACCATTCTTCGCCGTTTGAGCGAACACTGCTATCTGGGCCAGCAACAAACCGCTGCACGCCATTAAAAGTACTTTTCGAATCATAGAGAAATCCTAAAACAATTTTTTCCCTGGCAGGATATTGATCTTACCTGAACCGGAGACTTCAGTCAGCACTGCCTGTTTCAGATTGAGATCAGCGGTCAGGGTTTTGCCCTTTTGAGTGAGATGATGTTCGGCGTCGCGCAACGTCACGCCGCCCCAGGCGTAAACCTCATTTTTCTTTCGGTCATACCGCGCTTGCGGAGCGCTGACGGTGGTGCCATCGCTATTGCGCAAAGTGACATTGCCCTGCAATTCCACTTTGGCGCCCGAGTCGTCGCTTTCCAGCCGGTCGGCGCGCAGCCGCAAAACGCCGCGTCTTCCGGAAACGCCGCCGGTCGCGGTGATTTTGCCTTTGTTATAAACCACTTTTTCGGCCGCCACCGAACCGCCATCCGGGAAATCTCCGTGCGCGCCGCCGCTCAAAGTGGCGTGGGTGAATGTATCATCCGCGGTAAGCCGTGCGCCGCGCAGCGTGTAACCGGCATGCGATAAACGCACATTGCCGCTGGCGCTGATTTGGCCGTTTTTCCAGGTGGCGCTGGCGGCGCTGGCGTTGCCCTGGGGATTTTGCAGCTTCACATCGCCGGTGCCGGTGACCGCAAAAGTACTTTCGCCCATTTTGGAAACGGTGGCCTTATTGGCCGTCACTTTGAGATCGCCGCGCACCACTCGCACTCCGCCCGTGGCAGTGGCATTTTGCATTTCGCGGGTGGTTTGAATAGATGTCGCATCGATGGCCGCGCCTTTGCCGCTCAAATGCACGCTGCCGCTGGCTTTCAGCTGGCCGCTGTCCCAATGATATACGACGGTGGAGGCATGGGCGCTTCCTTTCGGCGATTGCGCGGTGACATTTCCGGAAACGGTCACTGCATGCGCGTTGGTATCGGCTTTGAGATGTTGCCCGGTTAGCGTGATGTCGTCATTGTGCGCCTTCACGCCGCCTTTCGCGGTAAGTTCGCCGCTTTTCCAATTCCAATGTGCCTGCGGCGATGTCATGGTGCCGCGTGATGTTTTCGAGGTGACGCCGCCGCCCAGATCCGCGGTTTGCAGCGAAGTGTTGGCCAGCAATGTTTTGGAAGTCACTTTGATGGCGTCGCTGCCTTTGCCCTGCGTCGCTGTGACGCCATGGTCTGTCCACAGCTGGCGTTTTTTGATATTAATGCTGGCCTGCGGTGTGGACATTGTCACAGCGCCGCGTTGTCCGCTCCAGGCGCCTTGCGAAGTGGCGGTGACGCCGCCGCTCAGGAGAAGCCGCACATTGCCGTCTTCCTGATAGAGGAGGCGGATGCGGGGTGCTTTAAATTGCGATTCCGGTTTTCCCTCTGCATATAAGGTGGCGCTGGCGTCCGTTAATTCCGCGCTGGCAGGCATTCCGCCGGTTGTGCTGCCCTGCGCGTTTCCCAGAGCATGCACTTTTTTGGCAGAAACTTTCCACAGCGGGCGTCCCTGATCATCGGTGCCGCTCAGTTCGCTGCCGGTGATGGTGGCATTTTTGATTTTGTCGACCTGGCTTTGGGCCTTTTTACCGGTTTCCTTTAAAGCGTCCTGAGTGACCTGGCGGGACGAAAAATAGCCGCATCCCGGCAGCGTGCCGGCGCATAATCCCGTTAAAAGTACTTTTGTAATAAACCTGTATTTCATGAAAAACGGTATTTCAATAATGCCCGCACCGCGCGCCAGCCATCGCGCACGGCATGGATTTTTTTGCCTTCCAGCTCGGTGCGCGGTTGATACGAAATGGGAACTTCGCCCAAAACCCATTTCCGGCGCGCCGCCTGCCGGGCTAATTTGGCGGCAATTTCAAAATCGAGATCAAACCCGTTCGATTCCAGTTGCAACGCTTCGGCCACGGGCCGCTTCATTAGTTTATAACAGGTGGCAACATCGCTGATGGGAACCTGAAAAAGTACTTTGAAAAGCCATGCCAATCCCAGACGCCCAAAATAAAAAGCGGTTTTAGGCTGATGGCGGCGCGTTTCGCTGCCGGGCAATAAACGGGTGCCGAAAACCGCATCACATTGTTGCTGCGAGGCCGTTTCAAAAAGCAGCGCATAATCCTGCGGATCATATTCCAGATCGGCATCCTGAATGATAATCCATGCGCCGCGCGCTTCCTGCAGCGCCTTGCGCACGCTGGAACCTTTGCCGCGATTGCGATCCTGAAAAATCACCCGCAGCGGCGCGCCCGATCCCGCTTCACCCATTTTGCCCTGGGCGATCCATTGCTGCAGCAATTCGCGCGAGCCGTCGCTGGAGCAGTTATCCACGATGATGATTTCTTTTTCCAACGGCGCCTCTTGCACACGCCGCAGAATTTCTTCCAGGGTGGAATGTTCGTTGAAAACCGGCATGAGAACGCTCAATTGCATGAGAAAAGTATTGCGATAAAAGTACTTTTTGCTAATTTATTCCTGCGGCTACGGAGAAATTACATTTGTAATGCGCAACTTGCGTTAATTCAATAATCCCGGCACCAGCAACGCGAAAGCCGGAATGGCCGCTTCGAAGGTACTTCCATCCGGCCGCTCCATGGTGTAATGCCCGCGCATGGTGCCCCATTCGGTGGATAGCGGGCAATAGCTGGTGTAATCAAAACTGCCGCCCGGGCGCAGATGCGGCTTTTGGCCCACCACGCCTTCGCCTTCCACTGTTTCCATGCGCAGCAAAGCATCCTGAATAATCCAGTGCCGCCGCAGCAGCCGCACCGGAGTGAATCCATGATTTTCAATAGTAATGTGATAAGCAAAAATATGGCGCGGTTGCAGCGGATCGGCATTATCGCGCAGATAATCGGCCTTGACGCTGATGCGAACTCCTTCGGTTATCGAAATGGACAGGTAAATCACCTTCTAAAAGTACTTTTGTGGCGGGAATATTATCCCAGACGTCTCTTGCGGAAGAAGGGAGTCAAAAATAATCCCGCCACGGCTCCGCCGACATGCGCCAGATAGGCAACTCCGCCGGTATCGTTTTGCGTGACGGCGGAAAGTTGTCCCACGCCATTAATAAATTGTATGAAAATCCATCCCCCTATGACAATAAATGCCGATAATTCGATGATTCCCAGACAGCCCACCAAAACGCGCACTCGCTTGCGGGGAAAGAGCAGCAGGTAACCGCCCAGAACTCCGGCGATGGCGCCTGATGCGCCCAGCGTGGGAATGGCTGAATGCGGCGCCACGGCGATTTGTGCAAATGCCGCCGCCAACCCGCAGATTAAATAAAAAATCAAAAACCGCCCGTGCCCCATCGCATCTTCCACGTTATCGCCGAAGATCCACAGATACAGCATATTGCCGGCCAGATGCAAAATGCTGCCGTGCATAAACATCGCCGTAAACAGCGTTAGATAAATGGGCTGCGGCCCCGGCGCCTGCGGAATCTGCCCCACTTTGTGCACCAGATCCACGCCACTCAAAATCTCGCGTGGGATCACGGAATAGCCGTAAGTAAATTGCGGATGATGCAATTGCAACAAAAAGAAAACAGCCGCATTGGCCGCAATCAATAAATACATCACAAACGGCACATGCCGCACATTGCGATTGTCGTCTCCGATGGGAAAGAGTTGAGTAAAGGAAAGCATGAGCTAATTAAGAGTTAGGAAGTGTTTTTTCGGCGTTTGATGGTGACGAAAAAATTGCGGCGCGACTCATCCATTTCCGGCGTGGTAACAGTACTTTTTTTCATGTCGGCACGATGTATTTTATAATAATTGCAAAACCTCTTGATGGGACATATTAAACATTGCGGACCGCCGTTGCCATCAGCGCGACAAATGGCGCGTCCCAGCGCGATTAAATTGATATGCAAATCCAGCATCACATCTTTAGGCATGGTTTCTTCCAGGATTTCCTGTGCCTTTGTGGGCGTGCTTTTGAGCGGCACCCAGCCGAGGCGTTTGGTGACGCGATGAATATGCACATCCACCGCAAACGCCGGTTGCCCCAGAAAAAACATCTGCACCACGGAAATCGTCTTCGGCCCCACGCCGTGGAATTTTCCCATGAATTCCCGCGTGCGCTCCGCGCTAGCTTCAAACATCCAGCTCAAATCCAGATTGCCCTGATCGTCGTAAATTTCCTGCAATAACTTTTTAATGCGCGCCGCTTTTTGATTGGCCAGGCCGCCGCAACGAATGGCATCCGCAATATCTTTCACCTCCGCCAAAAGTACTTTTTCCCAGGTTGGAAAAAGTACTTTTAGATTGCGAAACGCGCGGTCGCAATTAAGATCATTGGTGGCCTGCGACAAAATCACCACAATCAATCCGTCCAACGGATCGCGCGGCGTGGGATCGACGTGGCCATATTCCTCCAATAAAATTTCATTGACGCGGCGAAAAGTGCGCGCGGATGGCGGGCCGGGATGTTGCATTTGTTGCAGTATATCCCAGTGGGGGCAGGCCTCCGTGCCTGCTCATCAAATGCCAGCTTGTTGACTCCTTATTTTGAAAAACGGCAATAAGGAATTAATTTCTATTTAAGCAGGCGCGGAGGCCTGCCCCCACTGGTTTTATCGATACATTAGAATTATCAGGGTATAAAAGTACTTTTACTTACGCGCCGCTGCCTCCCTGCCGCGTTTTTCGATATGCGCCGGGCGAAGCGCCGGTTACCTGATGGAACTGGCGGGCGAAATAACACAGGTCGTTATATCCCAATTGTTGCGCGATTGCCTTTAAGGGCAGGTTGGTGCCACCCAGCAGCGCGCGGGCATGCGACATGCGCATTTGCATCACATAGGTGTGCAACGCCGTGCCGGTGGCTTGGCGGAAGCGGCGGCGCAACGTGGAAAGTGCCATCCCATAACTGGCGGCCAGCCGTTCGTAATCGGGGGAAAAGTACTTTTCCCGTTGCAACTTTTCCAGCAAATCCTCCAGCCAGGGTTCGCGCGGCGCAGACTGGAGACGTGCGGCCGCTAAGTCCAGAAGAAATCCTTCCAACAAATTGACGGCGCGCAATTGTTCCCAGTGTCCGTTATTTTGCGACAGGCGAATTAATTCATCGAAAGGCGATATAATATCTTTGCGCGGTGGCGCGGATTGCGGCTGGCGCGGCAATAACTCCCGCGCCAGCCACAGATCGGCCAACGGCCCTTTGAACGCCACATAGCGATGTATCCAAGTCTTATCGCGGGCGGTGTGAAACCGAATGCGCGGGCCCGGATAAGCCGCCCAGAAACAGGGCGCGCGCAATGCGAAATGCTGATCTCCATAAAACAGATCGACATGTCCCCGTTCCATAAATTGGAACGAGCAATAGCCATCGAAATGTTTATCAACGTGTGCATTGCAACGCGGCACAAAACTGGAATGCAGGAAAAAGAGTTCCATGTCTATGTGATCATATTTTACAATAAAGTGAATAGATTCTTTATTTACGTATTGCGTCAATGATCTTACAATAGATATTATTGACTCATGTTACGCGGTAAAAGTACTTTTATCCCATGTGAATGGGCGTAGGAAGCGCTTCGACTTCGCTCATCGACCGTTCCCTGAGCGGAGCCGAAGGGAAAGCCGCATAACACGAGTTATTGATTTCTGGAGGTTAAAAATATGAGTGCAGAAGGAACACAGAAAAACGCGAACGCGGTAGCAAGGGATTTGAACTTGTCGCCGGGAGAGATCAGATTCTACAATGATGAAGGTTATCTCTATATTCCCGGGATGATCAAGGAAGAATATCTTGAGGCGTTGTGCAACGAAGTGCTGGAAGTGATGGCGGCCTGCGGCGCCACGCCGGAACGCCTGCGGCAGGCCGGCAGCGCGGGAACCGGCAAAATCAACGACAAACTCATCCAGTCGCATCAATATCTCGCCGGCAGCGCGCTGGATCGCCTGGTCAATGGTGCGGAGATGCGCGGCATCGCCACCCAGTTGATGGGTGGCGCGTCCACTTTATACTTGCCATTCACCGCTGTCAAAAGCGGTGGCGGCGGCGGATCATTTCATTTTCATCAGGACAACCAATACACGAAATTCGACGGGCCGGGCATCAATCTGTGGTGTGCGCTGACCGATATGACGCCGGAGAACGGCTGTCTGCAAATGGCGCCCCGCACGCATTTGGAAGGCACTCTCGCCGTGGTGAAAGAAAGCGGCGATCCGAAAAGTGACATGTATCGCATGCTGGCCAAAGACCCCGAACGTTTTCTGCCGGTGCGCATGCGGGCCGGCGATTGCGTGGCATTTTCCCGCCTCACCATTCACGGCAGCGGTCCCAATCACAGTAGCGAGCCTCGCATCGGATACGCGTTGCAATATCATCGCGATGACGTGCACCGGCTGACTGCGGACGGCCCGTTGTTGCTGAAGGATTTTCCGGTCTATACGGATATCGGTCCCAGGGAAACCTTGGAAATGCCAGTGGAGAAATCGCGCGATGGGTATTAGAAAATCGCGCGCGAATTTTGGGCGCCGCTTGCCCGCGCGCGCGGTTCTTCCTAAAATCATCTTATGCCAAATGACGCCAACCAACACGCATTCGATGCAATTTTAGATACGTTATCCCGCGGCGCGGACGCCGTGATTTCGCGCGAGGAACTGCGCGCCAAATTACAAAAAGCGGAAAAAACAAAAACGCCGCTGCGCATCAAGCTGGGGCTGGATCCCACTGCGCCGGATATTCATCTGGGCTTTGCGGTGGTGCTGCGTAAGCTGCGCGCCTTTCAGGACGCTGGCCACGAGGCGCATTTGATCATCGGCGATTTCACCGCGCAAATTGGCGATCCCACGGGAAAATCCAAAACCCGTCCCAAGCTCACACGCGAACAAGTGAAACAAAATGCCGAGACGTATCAGGAACAATTGTTCCGCATTTTGGATCCCCAAAAAAGCGTCATCTATTTCAACAGCGACTGGCTGGGCAAAATGAGTTTCAGCGATGTCATCGAACTGGCCGCCAAATATACCGTGGCGCAGACGCTGGAACGTGAAGATTTCCGCACGCGGCTGGAAGCCAATAAGCCGCTGGGTCTGCATGAAATTTTGTATCCGCTGTGCCAGGGGCAGGATTCGGTGGAAATCAAATCCGATGTGGAACTGGGCGGCAGCGATCAGCGCTTCAACAATCTGGTAGGCCGCGAACTGCAACGCGCCAACGGCCAGGAATCGCAAGTCGTCATTTTAATGCCACTTTTGGTGGGCACTGACGGCGTCAACAAAATGAGCAAAAGCCTGGGCAATTATATCGGCATCAACGAAGCGCCCGGCGAAATGTTTGGCAAGGTGATGAGCATTCCCGATAGCGCGCTGGAAACCTATTACGTGCTGTGCACTGATGTGCCGCTGGACGAGGTAAAAGTACTTTTATCCGGCCATCCCATGGAAGCCAAAAAGCGGTTGGCACGGGAAATTGTCACGATTTATCACGATGCCACGGCGGCGCAAAACGCGCAGGAAGGTTTTGAAAAACAATTCTCCCGTCACGAAACGCCGGACGAAATGCCGGAAGTTAGCGTGGTAGCTGCAGAAATTGGCATCGTGGAATTATTGCGCCAATGCTTTGACATGACCGGCGGGGAAGCTAAGCGGCTGGTCACGCAAGGCGGATTGAGCGTGGATGGAGAAAAAATGACTGATCCGCAACAGCAGATTTTGCCGATTGATGGACTTGTGATTAAAGCCGGAAAACGGCGTTGGGCGAAAATTGTAATATCAAAGTAAAGACGATACTATATCTCGAGAAAGGAGGATTGGAAAATGCAAATGGAAACAATAACTCAGCATCAAATGATAAATGCGCTTAGATCAATCGCGCAAAAAGACGATAATGTCTCGGCTGTTTTAATGTATGGTTCGTTTACAAAAGATGAAGGCGATATATATTCGGATATTGAGTTTTATATCTTCTTAAAAAGCAAAGAATCCTTTTGTTCGGAAAATTGGGTGAGTCAAATTCATCCCCTAAATCTGTATTTTATCAATGAGCATGGCAGCGAAGTAGCAATTTTCGAAAATATGATTAGAGGAGAATTTCATTTTTTGCCAACTAACGAAATTAACGTTATCAAATCGTGGGAAGGACTTGTTGAATTCAGCGAATCTGAAAAAATGAATCTGGTAGACAAAGAAGGCCTCCTAGCCGATACGCTTAATCAAATAAAAATTAAACAGCCAAACCGGAAAACCGAGGAAAATATCTTGTGGCTGTGCCAATCTCTCCTCAACGTTCTATTGACTACCAGTAATTTAATTAAACGACACGAATTTGCTCATGCTCACCAAAGTTTGGCAGGCACACAAAAATATTTACTCTGGCTAATCCGTATCGCTGCTAATCAAACCCAACATTGGGAAAGCCCTACTAAAAATTTGGAAACTGATATTGATGACAAGTGGTATTCGGAATTTCGATCGACGACGTCCAGCTTAGATTCGGAAGACATCAAAACAGCGTTTCACAATTCATTAAAACTATCAGAAAGATTATTTCGTGAATTGAAAGTGGGGTTACCGCTGACTAACTTATTAGACAAAATCGAATGACGATTCATCGTAGTTACAAAAGTACTTTTGTGCAATTCTACCGGAATAGTCATTCCCGAATGGCGTTATTTGGAATCCAATGTACGTATGGGCTTTGAAAAGTACTTTTATATATCCTCAAAATTCAATTCTCACGTAACGCCTTCACCAACTCTTCTTTATCCATCTTGCTGCGTCCATCGATGTCCTTTTTTTTGGCAAGATTATACAGTTCCTGCTTGGTGCGCTCTTCATAGGAACTATTAGGGTTTCCGCTGCCTTGTGTACTTTTGTTGGGTGTGCGTCCCTCTTTGCGGCGTTGTTTATTGACAGTGCGCGCCGCTATTTCTTCGGCGCGGTCGGTGGATTTGCCACGCTCTTTCACGCTTTCTTTGATATGTTCGTATTGATCTTCGTCTTTTTTGCTCCAGCTTCCACGTGGCATAATTCGCTCCTTTGCTGTCGTTCAATATCATCGGAGCAATTTACATTCCGGCACAAACCACTGTCTAAAAGTACTTTTGCAGGAAATTATCCAGCGCCGCATTAAACATTTCCGGCTGTTCCAACGCGGAAAAATGTCCGGCTTTGGGGAGCTTAACCAACGTCGAATTTGGCAAGCTTGATTGCAACGTTTCGATTACGTGTGACGGTGCCAGCGCATCTTCTTCGCCGAAAATCAATAGCGTGGGAATAGTGATTTGAGAAAGCCAGCTCGTGGCATCGGGACGATCGCGCAACGCTGCCAATGCGTCTAAAATGGCATGTTGCGATTGCGAAGAACCGATTTGCTTCACGCGTTCGATGAGTTCTGGTCGCGTTCGCAACGAAGTTTTTCCCAGCAGACCGGAAAGTACTTTTTCCACGATTTCCATCGGAGTGTGTTGCTGCGCGAATGCGATCATGCGGTTGCGACCGGCCTTGGTTTCTTCCGTATCAGCTTGCGCTCTGGAATCGCAAATCACTAATCCGCGCAGGCACGAAAAGTACTTTTGTGCGAATCGCAACGCCACATAACCACCGATGGAAAGGCCGCATAATATAATTGGTTCGGTGATTTTTAATTCATCCAATAATGCGTTCAGGTCATCGGCCATTTGTTCGATGGAAGGCGTTTGCGCGCCGAATCCATCGCTATTGCCAAAGCCTCGTAAATCGGGCGTGAGCACTTGATAACGCGGCGCAAAATGTTCCACCTGCGATTGCCATAATCGATGATCCATCGGAAAGGGATGGAGAAAAACGAGGGGCTGGCCGGAGCCGGTGAGTTGGTAGAAGATGGAAGTTTCAGGAGATATTGAGGTGCGCATGAGATGCAGTTTACAAGTCTCAAAAACGTCATTCCGGCAAAAGTACTTTTACGCCTTGATATTCTTTTGCGGAACAAGTTTGACTTGCAAGTTACAACCGACGGCTTCCGCGTATCGCCGCAGCGTTGAAAGTGAGGGCGTATGTTTGCCGGCGGATTCAAGCCGTGAAATCGCACTTTTCGAAGTGCTCATCCGTTCCGCGACGGCATCTTGCGTCAGCCCGGCCCGGCAACGGGCCTGAAGCATTTGGTGGATAATCTGATATTCCAGTTCCGACGCTTCATAGGCTTCCGTGAAGCCCTCGTGCTTGGACGCCCGCTCCAGGAAAGTGCGATGGTCGTGTTTGACGGGTTTGTAATTGAGATTAGCCATGTTGCATCAAGAGTTCTATTAAACGAGCATAATCCGCAAGGATATCTACCGGCCAGGATTCTATTTCTTTCAAGACACGCGGATGGAAATACTCAACCAGGTAAGCCATAAAACGAAGTTATCAAATATGATAACTTCAGACAAGGTTCATTATGAAAGCCGGGTGCCGCAATAAATGGCCGAAGGGCTGATACGCGGTGATTAAACTATTCTGAAAATAACTCGACTTGCTGCCTATCAACGTCATTCCCGCGAAGGCGGGAATCCAGTAAGACTGTGGTGGTAAAAGTACTTTTCTCCTTCAGATTCGCTCAGGGAACGGTCGCTGAGCGAATCTGAAGCGCTGGACTCCGCCTTTGCCGGAATAAGGAAGCCTTCTAAAAGTACTTTTTACTAATTGTTGCTCCACTACAAATACGGTACCCTTATTTTGTAATGATTACAACTCAGGAAGCAGATATCAGCGCTCCGCTGACGGCATCTCCAATGGAAGAAGTGCGTTGGGGATTTATTGGTGTGGGGAACCGCGGTCATCATCATATGAAGACCCTGTTGCAAATGGACAAAGTGCGTGTCACGGCGCTATGCGATAATTTTGCGCCCAATGTGGAGCGGGCTGTTGCTTCGCTGCGTGAAAAGACGGATGATGACGTGGTCACCTATGGTCAAGATGGCGATGATGATGCGTGGCGCCGTTTACTGGATCGTGATGATGTGGACGCGGTGGTCATTTCCACGGCGTGGCAGCAGCATGCGCTGATGGGTATCGAAGCCATGAAAGCCGGCAAACATGTTTATCTCGAAGTGCCCGGCGCGGTCACTCTGGAGCATTGCTGGGAATTAGTCAATACCAGTGAAGCGACCGGCAGGCATTGCATGATGCTGGAGAATTGCAATTATGGCCGCGAAGAATTGATGTTGCTCAATATGGTGCGGCAGGGCGTCTTTGGTGAAATCCTGCACGGCGAAGCGGCGTATTTGCATGAATTGCGCGGGCAGATGTTCGATGTGGAACACGGCTGTGGATCGTGGCGCACTTATCGCTATGCGGAAGAAGAGGGCAATTTATATCCCACCCATGGCGTTGGCCCGGTGGCGCATTGCATGAATGTCAATCGTGGCGATTATTTTGATTACATCGTTTCGATGTCTTCTCCGGCGCGCGGCCGCGAGTTATTTGCCCGTGAGCATTTTGAGGCGGATCATCAGTGGAATCAGATCAAGCAATGGCGTTGCGGCGATGTGAATACTTCCATCATCAAATTGATGTCGGGCAAAACGCTAATGGTGCAGTGGGATGAGACCTCGCCGCGGCCCTATTCGCGGCACAATTATGTGCAAGGCACGCGCGGTGCGTTCGGCGGCTTCCCCAATCGCATTGCATTGGATTATGCCCTGGACGATTTGCCCGAAGGCGTGCGTGCCAGCACTCCCAAGAAAGATGGCCGCACCGATTATCATGTGTGGGATAACCATTTGGAACCGTGGTTCTACACCTATGATCATCCCTTGTGGAAGAAAGTGGGCAAGATCGCGCAGGAACATGGTGGCCACGGCGGTATGGATTATGTGATGTTCTGGCGCGTGCAGCAATGCTTGCTGGAAGGCAAGCCGATGGATCAAAGCGTCTATGACGGCGCGTTGTGGAGCGCTATTACGCCGCTTTCCTGCATGTCGGTGGAAAATGGCAGCACGCCGCAGAAATTCCCCGATTTCACCCGCGGTAAATGGAAAGTCACGCCGCCGGTGGAAATCGAAAAATAGCATTGCCCCGAGCAGGCCAGCAAAAATCCCCTTGATATGAAATCATATCAAGGGGATTTTATTTTTTAAATATTATTTTAAAAAATGGAAGCGGCTAAAAGTACTTCTAGTGGACTTGCGCAGGCTAAGCTGCGGCTACGAGCGATTCCTACCTGTCGTTTAGCTGTCTTGATTGGCGTCGTCTTCGCTGATCTCCGACGCGCTACTGTAGGCCTCATCCCCGGTGTAATCGCTATCTTGCGGACTCAGCTGGGCTTTGCCATGTTCGAGACCAATTACCAGTTTGCGCATGACGGTTTCAGCCCGATCCAAAATGTCGTAGGCGTAGTTATCTGCCTGCTGGCGCAAATGATTGGATTCTTGAATGGCGGCTTGTTCCATCTGATCAGCAGCCTGCTGGGCGCGATTGGTAACGGCGTGTTCGGCCACTAATTGTTCGGCGTGCTGCTGGGCATCGGCGATGATGCGTTCTGCCTCACGGCGGGCATCTTCCAATACGCGATCAGCGCGGGTGCGGGATTCGGAAACGATGCGCTCTGATTGGGATTTGGCATCGCCCAGCACGTTTTGAGCTTCGCTCTGTGCCTCGGTGACGGTGCGCTGTGCTTCGGCGCGCGCTGTCACTACCACCTGTTGTCCTTCACGCGCCAGTTTCTCGGCTTTTTTGATATCTTCCGGCAACGCGCTTTTGAGGCGTTCGGTGAAGGTAAAAAAGGCATCATAGTCCACAGCGCGGCATTTAGTCAGCGGCAAACCTTTGCTTGTTTCCACCAGGTCTTCCAGTTCGTCAATTATGCGTAGAACGTTGATAAAAACCCACCCCCTTAATTCGTTTCCCTAAGTTTCATGGCGTTATATTTTTCTGAAAAAACGATAAATTCGATTCGCCGGCACGTCGCGTTTCCAGCAACTCGGCAGAGGCCGGAACTTGCAGCAACTGACGCTGTGGATGTTGCACCACTAACAGTCCTGAAGACGCGGCTTCCGTAACATTATCCAACAATGCAGCCGCTTTGTCTATGGTTGCCGCGAAATGAATCCATTCGTCGGCGGCATGAAACGGCGGGTCGGCGAAAATGATGTCGAATGCACATTTTTGCATGCTCAGTTTACGCAAAGCGACTGCTACCGGGCAAGGCCAAATTTCACCGGAATCTTTCCAACCGCATTGTTCCAGATTGCTACGGATCAGCGCCGCGGCCGGTTTACTTTGCTCCACAAAGGTGCAACTTGTCGCCCCGCGCGACAGCGCTTCCAGCCCCACTGCGCCGCTGCCGGCATAGAGATCCAGCACGCGCGCATCCGCAATTTCGCCCGCCAGAATATTGAATAACATTTCGCGGGTGCGGGCATCGGTGGGCCGCGTTGTCTGACCGCGTGGCGTTAAAAGTACTTTTCCCCTGGCGCTTCCTCCGGTTAATCGCATCAGCTCACCTGCACCAAGTCTAATTTATCTCCCCAGAAACGCCGCAAACCGCGGTGCAAAGGCGCAAACTGTGGGCCGTTCAAATGGGGATCCGCCGCAATTAAAGCGCGTGCCGTGGCGCGCGCCTGGCCGATGATTTCCACATCGCGAATTATATTAGCAATGCGAAAATCGGGCATACCGGATTGGCGCGTGCCATAAAATTCGCCTGGCCCGCGCAGGTTTAAATCATGCTCGGCAATTTCAAATCCATTCTGTGTTTTCGTCATTACTTTGATACGCGCTCTCGCTTCGTCGGTGCGTGGATCGGCAATGAGCAAGCACTGGCTCTTGCGTTCGCCGCGCCCCACACGGCCGCGCAACTGATGTAACTGCGAAAGCCCGAATCGTTCGGCGTTTTCAATCAGCATCACGGTGGCGCGCGGCACGTCAACGCCCACTTCGATCACCGTAGTGGAAACCAGCACGTCGCGCATGCCGCTGCGGAACAGTTCCATTTCGGCCTCGCGTTCGGCGGCGCTCATCTGGCCGTGCACCAGGCCGATTTGCAAACCGGCCAATTCATTATTGCGCAATTGCTCCGCCAGCGCCGAAGCCGCTGTGAGATGGGCCAGACTTTCCGACTCTTCCACCAGTGGACACACCACGTAAGCCTGATATCCCTGCGCCACCTCGGCGCGAATTTGTTCATAGGCGCGTTCGCGCTGGGTGGTTTTGATGTGCCGCGTTTTCACCGGATGGCGGCCAGGTGGCAATTCATCCAGCACGCTCACATCCAGATCGCCATAAACCGTCAATGCCAGCGTGCGTGGAATCGGCGTGGCCGTCATCACCAGCACGTCAGGTTGTGTTCCTGGTAATCCCTTATCACGCAAGGCCGCGCGCTGCATCACACCGAATCGATGTTGCTCATCCACCACTGCCACGCTGAGGCGAGGTATTTCCACGCCCGATTGGATCAGCGCATGCGTGCCGACTACAATGGAAAGACGGCCTTCATTGAGATCGGCCTGAATGCGGCGTTTTTCAGCGGGCTTGAGCGAACTTTCCAGTAACCCCACATCAATTCCCAACGGGCGAAATAAATGTTTGAGCGTGACGTAATGTTGCTCCGCCAGAATTTCGGTCGGCGCCATCAACGCGCCTTGATGGCCCGTCATGTGCGCCGTCCACAACGCGTAGGCCGCCACCACAGTTTTGCCGGCGCCCACGTCGCCGTGCAGGAGCCGGTTCATGGGATGTGGCCTGGCCAGATCGCGGCGGATTTCGTTCATGACGCGCCGCTGCGCACCGGTTAATTTAAACGGCAATGCTTGCACCATTTCCTTGATGACGGGAACGTCGACATTGTGGCGAATGCCTAATTCCTCCACATGCTGGCGTTGCTGTTTTGCGACCAGCGCCACTTGCAATAAAAATAATTCCTCAAAAACCAGCCGCCGCCGCGCGCGTTCTTTATTGTCCAATGAATCGGGATAATGGATTTGCCGCAGTGCCCAGTCCAGCGCGCAAAGATCGTTTTCTGCGAGCACTTGCGCGGGCAGCATTTCCTCGAGTTCCGCCGCGCCTTGCTCCAGCGCGTTAGAAATAGCGCGGCGCAGGGCATTTTGCTGCAAACCTTCTGTGGCCGGATACACCGGAATTAAACCGCCGGCTTCACTGTCGCTCTCTTCGCCGGTTTCCTCGAATTCGGGATTTTCGATGACCAGATTGCCCATGTGCGAAGTGGCGCGGCCGTAAATATATAACCGCGTGTGAGGTTGAATTTGCTTTTCGCGATAGGGCTGATTCCACCATTGCAGAGTGGCGCTGCCGGAACCGTCGGAAACGCGGGTGCGCGTCAGCACGCGATGGCTGCGTCCCACTTCGCGAGTCTGCGCGGGGAAAAGTACTTTTACGATGGCGGCGGCTTTTTCGCCTTCTTTCATTTCCGCCAGCGGCGTGAGATGGGTGCGGTCTTCATAGCGCACCGGAAAATGATAGAGCAGATCGCGCACCGTGCGCAGTCCCATGCGCGCCAGCATTTCGGCGCGCACCGGCCCCACGCCTTTGAGATAGGTCAGCGCATCATCGAGCATTTCTCGGCGGAGTGTTGGGTTTTGTGGCGGGCTTGTTTTCAGGAAGTTTGCTTTCGGAAAAATCGCGCGGCGCGCTTTCCACGGCGCGGCGATACACGGCGACATCGGTGACGGTGCGATTGGACAGCAAATGCAATCGCCCGCTGTGGCCGCGCAACCAGATGCCGCGCAAATTCATTTTTTCGACATTGCCTACATGGCCGTTAATTTCCACTGAATCGCCCGGTGCGATGGCGTCTTCGGCCAGCAGGACATATCCCTGCACCAGATCGCGAAAAATCGGCGCAATGCCGGCGCCCATCAATATCACCACCGCGCCCACGGCCAGCGATAACGGCAATACGGGCACGCCGAAAACATCGAAAATCAAGACCGCGCCGATGGTGTATAACACCGCGCGCATCATCCATTTGGGTGATTGCCGCAAGGTGGTGCGGCGGCGCACCCGCCAGGCGGCGGGCCGGCCGGCATCAACGGCGATATAGGGCGTTACCGCCTTTTCAATCACGCGTCCCAGCCACCACGCCATCAGTTCGATGGCAATGGCGATGAAGATGATATAAATCGCGTGCAGCACCAGTGACGACAACGCAAAGTTCTGTTTCAATCCCGACAAGACTGCTTCCCACGCCATACGCTTTTTCTCCTGAATGAAAATTTGTTGCTGATTTAATCTACCATGTTTGAGGTAAAAGTACTTTTACCGCGTTACTCCCCGCACTACCAATTCGCCGGATTGTATTTTGACTTCATCCAGCCTCCCGGCATCTTTGGTAATGGCACTGTTGATCTGGCGGGAGACAAATTCCGAGGCTTGATCACGCCATTTATCCGGCGCCGGAAAACCACCCAGCCAGAGCGATTTGGCCTTGAACTGAATCCTCGAATTCACCAGCGCCAGATTACCGGTCAAGGTCAACGTCACTGGCGTGCCGTGATAATTGGCCGTTCCCTGCAACGTTAACAAATCCGGTTCCAGCCGCGCGGCCAGATTTTGCACATCAAATTTGCCGCCTTTTTCCACCCCTTGTGCCAGCAGAGCATTGAGCTGCGTTTCGGAAATGCGCAATTCAAACGGCGCGTGCGCACCTTGACGCGCCTGGCGGTGAATGGTTTCCACCTGTTCGCGCAATTGCTGCACCGCGGCTTTTTGCCGGGCGCGTGCTTCGGGCGTGGTGGCTACAGAGGAGGCGATGGGCCGCGGCGGGCCCAGAAACCGCCAGGCCAGAAACGCACCGATGATGATAAGCAGCAATAAAATCCCACAGCCACAGGCAATTTTTTTCATATGTCGATAAAAGTACTTTTACGCCAGTTGTTCACTGCGCCAGCGTGTGTTGTTTTCACCGATGCCCAGATGATCCAATATACGTTCTACTACCGTATCCGCGACTTCTTCCACGGTTTGTGGATTGTGATAAAAATGCGGACAGGCCGGCATCACCAGCGCGCCCGCCTGCGACACGGTTAGCATATTGCGCAAATGAATTTGTGAGAGCGGCATTTCGCGTACCAATAAAATTAATTTGCGTTGTTCCTTGAGCGTGACATCGGCGGCGCGCGCGATCAAATCATCCGCCGTTCCTGCTGCGATGCGCGCCAAGGTTCCCATTGAGCACGGCGCAATCACCATGCCGTCGTGCGGATTGGAACCGGACGCGATCGGTGCGGCTATTTCGCGCGGCGCGAAATAGCGGATTTGATCCAATGTCCCCGCATCCGCTTCCCCCAGCATTTTTTTGAAATCCGGCGCATGCGCATTGAGCTTGATGCCGCATTCCACGGCCAGCGTGAGGCAGGCCGCTTCGCTCAAGCAAAGCGCCACCTGCGCCCGCGCCGCCAATACGCGCCGCAACAGTCGTAAGCCATAAATTTGCCCGGAAGCGCCGGTCTGCGCGAGGATAAAGTGCATGGGAGGTACGGGGTGCGTGGTCCCGGGTGCGGGGTAGGTAGTTGTCGTCATTAGGGTAAACGCGAAAAAGTACTTTTACCGCGATAAAAAAACCTCTAACCCGGAATCCCAAACCTTGGAGGTGCGAGATCCGTGGTTCCGGGTGCTGGGTAATTAGTTGCCGTCTTTAGGGTGACTCGAAAAAAGTACTTTTACCGCGATAAAAAAACCTCTAACCCGGAATCCCAAACCTTGGAGGTGCGGGGTCCGTGGTCCCGGGTGCGGGGTAGTTAGTTGTCGTCATTAGGGTAAACGCGAAAAAAGTACTTTTACCGCGATAAAAAAACCTCTAACCCGGAACCCGGGACCTCAAACCTCTCCTAAGGTATCACCTTGTTCAACGGATATTCGATGATGCCGGTGGCGCCGGCATCGAGTAGGGCCGGGATGAGGTCGCGGACGCGGCGTTCTTCGGCGATGATTTCGATGGCGATCCAGTCGGAATCCGTCAGCGGTGACACGGTGGGATTGCGCAGCGAGGGCAGCATTTCCAGGATTTTCTCCAGACTGGCGCGCGGCGCGTTCATTTTTAATCCCACTTTGGATTGCGCTTCCATGGCGCCTTTGAGCAGGGTGGCGAGAATTTCCATCTTGCGCTGTTTCCAGGAATCCGCGTAGGCGGTGTTGTTGGCGATCAGGCGCGTGGTGGAAGAGAGTAATTCGTCCACGATTTTTAATCCGTGGGCACGTAATGTGGAGCCGGTTTCGGTGCCTTCCACGATGGCGTCCACCAGTTGCGGCACTTTGACTTCAGTGGCGCCCCAGGAAAATTCCACATCCACATCGACGCCGTGTTTTTCAAAATAATTTTTGGTGACATTGACCAGTTCGGTGGCCACGCGCTTGCCCTGCAAATCTTTGGGGCCGGTGATGGGCGAATCTTTGGGCACTGCCAGCACCCAGCGATAGGGCCTTGATGATGCTTTGGAATAAATTAATTCCGCTACTTCGTGCACGTCGACGCCGTTTTCCACCACGTTGTCGTAACCGGTGATGCCGCAATCTAACACGCCATCTGCCACGTAACGGGGAATTTCCTGAGCGCGCAACAAAATAATGGTAAGTTCGTCATCGTTGACCGCCGGAAAATAAGAACGCTCGCTGACATTAATCTGCCATCCGGCCAGGCGCATCATGCGCAAAGTAGCTTCTTGCAAACTGCCTTTGGGAACGCCCAAACGCAGATTTTTCGTATTTTCTTCTTGATTCACGTTTAATCCTCTATTGCCGATTTTGTATTGAGGTGATAGTTTATATGGAACGGCTTTTAGCGGCAGAGACTATCTCAATCTGAGAACCCTACATGGTATACTCTTAGACGTGATAGAATAAAAGTTGCTCTGTTCGATGAATCCGCTTGTGGACTCATAGCCAAGGTTGCCTTAAAAGTACTTTTATTCATCATCTACGCTTATGGCCCTATTTGGAAAGAAAACTAACCCAAAAGAAGCCGCGCCGGATCAGGCGGCTGCACCTGTTGATGATTTTTCCCCCGAAGCGCTGGCTGCTTTAGCGGCTTCGATGGAATCGGAATCCGGAGCGTCCGCGGCAGGTGTTACTTCACAGGTGCGACGACCTGTGAGCTTTAAAAACGGCTCTGTGCTGGGACTGAATGTCGGCGCGGATTCCATTAAAGCAATCGAGCTCACTGCTAAAAATGGTTCTTGCGCCATCACCGGTCTGGGCATTGCGCCCACGCCGCCCGATAGCATTGCTAACGGTGTGGTGATGAGCGTCAATGTTCTGGGCGAAGCCATTAAGGATCTCCTTGCTAACAATGGTTTGAAGAATCGCAAAGCTGTTACCTCGGTTGCCGGCACCGGCGAAGTCATCGTGCGCGTCATTGAAGTTCCGACGATGACGGATGCCGAATTGGCGGAGAATATCAAAACCGATCTGGACCGCTATATTCCGTTTCCTCCCAGCGAAGTGCAGTGGGATGCCGCTGGAATGCGCGACCTTCCCACTGATCCCAGCGCTACCAATATGGATGTTTTGCTGGTGGCCGCACGTCATGAATTAATTGACCTGCACCTGGAATTATTGGAATCGGTAAAACTGGATCCGCGTGCTATTGACGTGGAACCACTGGCTGCGGCCCGTGCCGTTGCCGGCCCGTTGTCGGCGGAAAATCCCGGTTTGGTTGATTACAATGACGTTTGTGCTGTGCTTGATATCGGTGCAAGCTCCACGGAAATTTCAATCCTGCGTGGTGACGAGCTGGTCTTTACCCGCACTCTGCCCATTGCTGGCAACATGATGACGCAGGCGTTGATGGACCAGCTGAATTTGACGCACACTGATGCCGAGCGCATGAAGCGTGAAATGGGCGATGCTTTGCCACCGGAATCGGAAGCCCCGGCGGTACAAAATAATACGCCTGTTGCCGCTGCTGATGACAGTGATGCGCTGGCCGGCATGGATGAGACTCCGGAAGCGGCCGGTCAGGCTGAAGAAGCGACGGATCCTTTCGATATTGATATTTTTAATCAGGGTTCACAGGAAGAGCCTGGCGAACAGCACCAGCAAAAGGTGCCGGATGGCGAGGGCGCAGATGATGAAGCTGATCTGCCTTCCAAGTCGGCACCAGAAGGACCGCTGGAAGAAGAGGATACTGGTTTGCCGAGCAAGCAGGCAGACGCAGCGCCTGCGGGCGCGCCCGCCAGCGGGGCAATCGCTTCTTTCTTTGAGTTCGACGATGATGATTTAGATGAGCAAAGTGAGCAATTGCCCACCATTCAAGGACAGCCGCAACACACAGAAGCGCCTCCGCGCGAAGAGGATTCCCAGCAAATTGCGATGGATGACGATAGCTTCCTGCCATCGTTGACCACGCCCATTGAGCCCAATGCACCGGTGCCTTCTGCATTTGCTTTTCCGGGAGAATCGGTCACTCCGCCTGTAGTCACTCCCGGTGTTCCTCCTGTGGGAACGCCCCCAGACAAGACTTCTGAAAGTACTTTTGAGCCGCTATCTATCGAGAAAGAAGAGGCTCCAGTGCCTGACCTGCAGGCTCCCGTGGAAGAAGACATCGACTTGTCTGATATTTTGGGCGATGCGCCTACGGAAACACCTGCCATCGATGAGGTGGACGCAGGTTTGGGAAGCAGCGTGGAAGAGACGGATACTTCCGCGTTGGGCGATTTAACCGGAGGATTGGGCGCTGGGTTGGAAGTCGAAGATAGACCTCTCGATGAACATGCCGTAAATGCGGTGTTGAAGCCCATTCTGGCTGACCTGACGAGTGAACTGCGCCGTTCATTGGAATATCACAGCGCACGTTATCCGGATGTGCCAGTAACGCGGCTATTGCTTATTGGAGGCGGTGCGAAATTGCGTAATCTGGATGCTTATTTTACCCAAAACTTGGGCATTCCCACCAGTTTGCGAAATCCGTTGGAGCACGTGAAGTTGGATGCGCCACAGGTCAATCCGCAATTGGTGGAACAGCAGGGCAGTGCGTTCGCAGTGGCGCTGGGACTCGCTTTGCGGGAATTGATTAAGTAGCTTGTTATCTGTAATAATTATACGGTGAAGTCGCAATCGCACACAGCAGGAATTTAAATTATGCCAGTACGCATTAACCTTCTACCACGGTATGTTGTCTTAAAGAAAATCTTCCAGCGAGCTCTTATTGCTTGCGTGGCGGGTGTTGTTCTGTGGGCCCTGGTGTTATTGCTCGTCTATGCGAATAAGCAGGTCGAGCTGAGGACGCTGGAAGCCAGTATTCAGAATATTGAACCCGCGGCCAAAGCGACCGAAGCCGCTCAGGCTGCTAAGAAAAAGGCGGATGATGCCAAGGCCCCGCTGGATGCAAATGTGCAATTTATCCTTGATGCCAGTCAGAGTGGGGCAGAACGAAGTGCCTTGCTGGACTTATTCCGGCCCTATATCTACCCGGGGTCGGTGGTTTCGCAGATTGATCTTTCGGACGGGCAGAACGCCGTGATCCAGGGAATGGTCAAGACTCCGGATGATTATGCGCGCTTCATCACTTCGTTGCGACAGGGAACTGCTCCCAATGGCCCGCTCTTTGCTGATTTGCCGGTGGGAACGAATGGCGTTCCCGGGTTTCCCACCAAGAAGACTGAAAACAAGGATGGCGGTGGCGATAACAAGAGTAGCACTCAGTTGACCATGGTGGTGTTTCCGTTGAGCGTGCAGGCGAAAGGAAAGTTGCTGAATGCGATCACAGTGCCCACTGCTCCCGGTGGCGCTGCCGCTCCGCAACAAAATAATGGAATGGATCCGGGCATGGATCCCGGGATGGATCCGGGTGCGCCGCCCGCTCCGTAATAACTTTGTGTATTTGCCGTAAACTACCAACATCCGTTACAGATAAGGGAAAGGTTTAACGTGGAAGCAAGAATCCGACGCAATTTAATAATTCTGGCCGCCTCAACATTTTTGATTGTGGTGATCATTACCACCGCCTGGTTCCTACTGCTGGTTCGCCCGCAGAAGGAAAATCTCACCAAAACCCAGGCTAATTATGAGGCCCGAAAGACTTTGGCTGATGGTTTGACTAAGGCATTGGCGGCGCAGCGCAAATCGGAAGATGAGCTCGCCTATGCGCAAGCTCAGATGGATTTTCTTACCGGAACTGCAAAACGCCAGGGGCGTTTCCGGAGTCTCTACTTTGGTGATATCAACGGCACAAGTGATGCCAACAAGGCGGCGCGGTTAGTTACCTGGCATCGATGGTTGAACGAATATTATACCGGTTTCGGTCAGGCCTTATCTCAGGAGCTGATCCGCATCGCGCGAGTTTCTGGCGTCGTGTTAAAAACGGACAGCAAAATTCAGGTGGATGCACCGCCGCGTAATCCCGAGGATGTGAAGCCGCCCGCCCATAATTTCATGGTGCCCTTGAGCAATTCCAATGGGGGCGCGATTAATATCTCCGTCAGTGGGGATTTGCCACATATTTTGAGATTTTTTGATGAAATTAATCAATCATCGATTCTAATGGTAATTGGAAACGTTAAGTTGCAGGGCTATTCACCCCAGATTACTGCTACCTTCCCGCTGACGCCGTATTTGCTGGCCAGTGGGCCGGGGGCGGTGGTTAGCGGAGGAGGCGGTTCACCTCAGGCGAATCCAAATAACCCGCCTTCGCCTGATGCACCGCCTGGAGGCTTGGAGGATGCGCCCCCCGCGCCCTAAAGGTATGTAAAAAGAGACTAATTATGAATATGACCATTGGTGCTGACGATAAGAAAAAACTCATTGCGCTGGGCGTGTTGGTTGTTGCAGTGATAGGGGTTCTTATCTTTGTGTTTACGCGAGGTAAGTCCTCTTCTACGGAGACGGCGCAAGCTCCTCCGCCGGGGTTAAATCCCGATATGCCGCCTGGGATGCCTGGCGCTCCCGGTGATGCACCGGTTGAAAATGCTGCGCCTGCCGGTGGAGGCGGAGGGGGAAATGTGACGGCTGCGTCCTTTGCTTCATTGAGTGGGCCGCGAGCGGATCCCTTCACGCCTCAGTATATTTTGCCACCGCCACCGCCACCGCCACCGTTGCAGTTGCCGCAACCCGAAGCGTTGCCGACACCTCAGGGAGGGACTTATGCAGGCCTTGGCCTTCCTCCGGCATATGTCGCCACTAATACTTCGGCTAATGTAATGAAGGGTTTGCCGCCGATTATTATTCCAAAACTGCGTAATGTGTCGGCCAGCCCTCAGAAGTTTGAGGCGCCCAAGCAGTCAGGAGGAAGTTCCTTGGCTACGCCTTCATTTAATAAGCGTCTTTCCGGAGTGATCATCGGTGACTCGGTACATGCGTTACTGGAAGTCTCCGGTCCCAGCGGCACCCAGACGTTTGTCGTGCAGCCCGGTGACACCGTGGCGGGAATCCGTATCCTGAGCATACAGCGTGTCGATATGGGGGGCAAAACGGTGCCGCGCATGCTAATCAGCGAAAATGGCGAGCAGAAGTATGTTGATTTGCGCGCTTCGTTTAATCCGCAAACGGATATGCAGCCCCAGGGAATGAATCCAGAGGGAATGCCGGGAGGGTATCCAGGCAATCCTGCGATTATTCCTGCGCCTAATATTCCGCCGCAGCAAAAGCAGGCGGGGCACGGCACCAATCCATTCAGTGCATATTAAAAATGCCTGGCAAATGTGGAATAATACGAATAATTCCACGAACTGATTGAAAATATCGGTCTAAAAGTACTTTTGGTTGATGAGAAAAATTATTATTCTGTTGTGAATTGCTTGTTGATGGCCGGTGATTTCTGTACAATTAAGTACTAAGGGAAGTTAACTGGTTCGCCAGATGGCAGAATGTCATTTAAAAATGAGGAAGTGTTGCTATTATGCAAACGCACAAAAAGATGAGTCTTCGTAAAAAGCTGAATCAGCTTAAGAAAGCCGGTTGGGGAATTGCCATCGCGGGAGCTTGCATGCTGGGCGCCAGTTCCATGGCTCATGCCCAAACAGTTATCACCCCGGTCAGCAATAACCGGTATTACATTGAGTTGAAGGATGTCTCTCTGGCTGATGCCTTGGAGTTAATTTTTAAGGCAGCCGGGAATCCTGATCATACCATTGACGAAGCAGCCAAACATTACTTTATCAGTTCCCTGACCCTGACCAATGTTGCATGGGATGACGCTGTTATGCAGCTTGTCAATTCGAAAGGGTTTAAGTTGACGCGTCCCAATGGCAAGACCTATACCATTAAGGCCCCACCGCCACCGCCGCAGCAGATGCCCGGTGAATTTCCCGGTGAGCCAGGAATGCCCAACAATCCTTTCGGGGCTTCCTTGAATGACAGCCCTGAGGTTAACACGGTTGCCAATGCACAGTTTGGAGGCAGAGGGAACCGTGGTGGTCGTAACAGCCGGGGTGGTCGCAATAACCGTTCTGACCCCAATAGCCCGCCCTATGATATTGAAAACGGTACCTACCAGCTCTTGCTGGTCAACCATATTTATGTCGGTGGACTGGCCCGCTTATTCGATGTGGGAACGGTTGTTCCTACAGAGGAAATTGTTTACCCCGAATCCATTTTAAGTAGTGGTGGTATGAGTGGAGGTATCGGCGGAGGAAGCAGCTTCGGCGGCGGCATCAGTGGTATTGGTAGCAGCGGCGGTATGGGCGGCATGGGCGGTATGAATAGTGGTGGTTTTGGAGGCAGTGGCGGAGGTATCTCGAGCGGTGGGATGGGAAACATGTTTAGTGACCGTAACCTCAAAGAGAATTTTGCTCCCATCAATAGTAAGGATGTCCTGGAGCGGATTAGCCAGCTTCCGATCAGCACCTGGAATTACAAATTTGATGACACTTCGGTGCGGCATCTTGGCCCGATGGCACAGGACTTTGCGGCGGCATTTGGTGTCGGCACGGATGATCGCCACATTAGCGCCATTGATGAAGGCGGCATCTCGCTGGCTGGTATCCAGGCTCTTTATCAACTGGTGCAGGAACAATCCCGCCAGATAAAAGATCTGCAGCAGCAAGTGCAGGCATTGAAATCTCAAAATGGTAGTGCCGTGATAACCGATAGTGTTCAACCGTCAGCATTGCCTGTTGTTCCCTAATATCCAGTTGTTCAGTCGTCTTTCTTTGGAGTAACTATGCGCTTAAAATCGAATCTTAAATCCACGTATCGTTCCACCTTCGCAGCTGTTGTTGCGAACCCATGGGGCATTGCCTGCGCACTGTGTGCCATTCCCGCAGTCGCGTATGGCCAGGCAGCAATTATCCCTGCCAGTCCGGCATCCGCAGAGACTGCTTCTGTGCAAGAAGCAATGCCTCAAAAGGGTGGCTTGATCAACCTTGACTTTCGCGATGTGCCGGTGGTCCAGCTTATCACCATGATTGCCCAGCAAGGGAATGTGGGGATTATTATTGGCCCCGATGTGGATGATAGCATTCGTATTCCTTATATCAGTCTGAAAGAGGAAACTCCGCAGGACGCCATCAAAAAGGCAACGCTTTCAGCGGGCCTTAAATGGGAAAAGATTGACGATAAGACATACATGGTTGGCAAGAGCCTGCCGAACGTTGGAAATCAGCAGAGTCAGACCAATCCGAATACAGGAAGTGCGTTGCCGGTGCTTCCGTTCGGGGGGGCGGCGCAACAGCCTACTCCGAATACTCTCCCGGATATTCTGAATCAAAGAGCGCAGAGTGGTGCTGTTTACACGCGTATGCCTCAGTTGGAAGGCATGGATGAGGATGAGGCAAAAACAAATGATGATCAACCCACTTACGCAATGGTCAAAGTGCATAATGTGCGCCCGGACATTATTGCATACTGGGTTGACCCCGCTCACCAGCCGATGCCGCCGGAATTCCGCGCTGCCCAGCGTGGCATCGAGCAAGCCATTAACCAGCATCCGTTGCAGTCCGGTGTTGATCCCAATATCTGGTCGCAGCTGACGAGCAATAGCTATGGTGCTGGTAACCCTTACAGCGGCTATTCGGCCAATCCTTACGCTAACCCTTACGGAATGGCATCTCCTTTAGGATATGGAGCACAGCTTAATCAGCCCTATATCCAGGGATCTGCCCAGTTTGGCAGCCGGGGTGGCAATAACCGGGGGGGCAACCGTGGCGGCTTCGGAGGTGGAAGCAATAGTAGCGGTGAAGGTGTATTGGAAGCACCTAAGGGGATCGGAACGATTGTCTCTATCGACGCTCAGAATGCGTTGTTAGTCTATGGAACCGCTGATGGCGTTTCGCAGCTTCGTCAGATTATTGATTTTCTGGATCGTCCTATTCGTCAGGTGGAAATTGAAGCGCAATTCGTCGATGTGGGCACCACTGATGCCAAGGCTTTTGGCATGAGCATCAGCAGTCGGCATATCGGCGACGATAATGCTATTAGTAGCAACCTCGGAACGATTCCTTCTGTTGATGGAGGCAGCTCGTTAACAGCGCGCTTTGGATCTTATCAGGCCACTTTACGGGCTCTGGTTTCCAACAAGAAAGCGCGCATTGTGAACTCTCCCCGAGTTACAACTCTTAACAACCTCACAGCCTATCTGTTCTCCGCCACATCAACTCCCATTGTGTTGAGTTCGTCCACCACGGGCATTGGCGGGCAGGTTGGATCACAGCAAAATGCCTTCTTCCTGACAACCAGCATCGGTCTGGTGGTTACTCCTACGATCAACAACGATGATACTATTACCGTCTTCCTGACGCCGCAGGTGCAGGTGCAAACGCCCGTTCAGACCACCAACACCAGTGTTGGCGGCGATGATGATGATAACAACAATAACACTGCTTCCAGTATTCCGGCATTCACCTCGCAATATCTGACCACAGTTGCAACCGTCAAAGATGGCGATACCATTGTGTTGGGTGGCTTGCGCACCAAGAATGTCAGCTATACGGAAAATGGCATCCCTATTCTGAGTAAGATTCCGATCATCGGTAACCTGTTTAAATCCAAGCAGAAAAATGATGATGACCGTGAATTGGTGATCTTCTTGACAGCTCGCATTCTGCATCGCACGGATGACCTGGCGCCGTTACCTGGCACCTAATCAAGCGGCGCGTATCGAAAGATTCAAAGGCTGTCTGACATGCACTGTCAGGCAGCCTTTTCGATTGTTGCCCCAGTATTTTTGTATGCTCCGGGTTTTAAGTGTTACAAAAGTACTCTTAAAAGTACTTTTGCGATGACGGGGCAATACGTTAGACTGAGTCCGCATAACAGAGGGAGTTCTATTTGCGGCGTCAAATTTGCTCTTGCTGATTTTAACTTGATATTTAAAAAGGATTTTTATGGATTCACAGCAAATGGTCATTAGTAATCTGCCGGTCTGGACGATGTGGGTGGTGGCAATCGCTCAAATCATTTTTGCGGTGGCAACACTGGTTATCGCGCTTGTTTTGTTGAAATTGGTAGGGCAATTGGTGGAAACAGTCAATCATCTCAATCGTCATTTGCCGGGCATGCTGGTGGATGTCAGTGGTACCTTGACCAATGTCAAATCAATGAGTGATGATGCGCAGGGTTCGGTGAAGCAGGTAACGGGGTCCGTGAATCATGTGTCTAATGTAGTGAGTTCTGTCGCCAGCCGCATGGAATCGCCACTGATCAAGACGGTGGGGGTTGCTGCCGGTGTTGCTGCCGGGGCGAAAACATTTTTTGGTTCCGGCAAGAAGAAAAAAGATAACAGCAAAAAGGGCGGTGGTCTCTTTGGCAAGAAATAGCGAGGAATATTATCCCGAGAAAGTGGTCATTCTCCATGGCCCAACGCTGGGAACGTCATTGAAGCTGATTATCTTTGGCGCGTTATTGGGTTCGGCAGGCACCTTTTACTGGTTGCGGCAGAATGCCGATAATAAAACAGTGGAGCAGGGAACGCGCCGCGCCAGAGAGGTGTGGAAACAGGGCATGCAGCTTGCCAGCAGCGCGGCTGGGTTTGCTAAAAGTACTTTTCCGCAGTGGCAGGAAGCCGTTCATACAGCACGGACGACGGCGGCTCAAACCGAACAGCAATTACAACATCAAATCGACGATGCTGAGATCGAAGAATCGGATGTGTAACTGGGTGAGAAACAGGTAAAAAGTACTTTTATATATTTCCCATAAAAATAATTTACAGTTGCCGTAAGGATTTTTGTGATAATTTCTGAGGAACTTTTGATATAATTATTTCCCAGTGATGAAAGTAAATGTATCGAACCCCCGGTCGGGGGCAGCAAATGCCGTCATAGGAGCAACCGTGCAATTGGTGAAAAAACAAAATGCAGTCTATTCTAACGCTGTGACAAAGCTGGCGATGAGCGCTGGCTTTTTGTGTTTGTGGCTCATGGTGGCAGCGCATTCAGCGCAGGCCTCGGAAAGCGTCATGCTTCCCACCTTTGATACCAAATCAATCGGCATCGTTTATCTTGCCACCATCGCGGGCATATTATCCTTGCTGGCGGGCATTTACTGGTTGATAAAGATCAATCGCATGAGCGCCGGCACGGAGCAGATGCAGGAAGTGGGATCCGCTATTCGCGATGGAGCTTATGCCTATCTGCGCCGCCAGGTGAAAGCAATGTTGCCGCTGGTGATTGTGATTGCAGTCGGACTGTTCCTGATGTTTAAAGGCCAGACTGGCTATACACCGGCTTTGGCCTTTGGCGTAGCACTGGCCTTTTTGCTGGGGGTGGCGGCTTCCTATGCAGCGGGCTACATCGGCATGGGAACGGCGGTGAACGCCAATCAACGCACCGCCAATATCGCGCGCACCTCTTTTAAAGGTGCGCTGGAAGCGGCCTTTCAGGCCGGCGCGGTTTCCGGCATGATGACGGTGGGACTGGGCCTGCTGGGCACTTGTCTGATTTTCCTGGTATATAAAGAGACTGCCATGATGGTGCTGGTTGGTTTCGGTTTCGGTGGCAGTTTGGCGGCGCTCTTCATGCGCGTGGGCGGCGGCATTTATACCAAAGCTGCCGATGTGGGCGCTGATCTGATCGGCAAAGTGGAAGCGGGTATTCCCGAAGATGATCCGCGCAATCCCGCCACCATCGCGGATAATGTAGGCGATAACGTGGGTGACTGCGCCGGGATGGCAGCGGACGTTTTTGAAAGTTATGCCGTGACGCTGGTGGCGGCTATTATCCTTGGCGCGGCCATTGGTGGATCGCCTACGGAAGCAACTGCTGCCGCGGTGTTGGCTCTGGTGATGTATCCCATGATTGTGCGCGCCGTCGGTGTTGTTGCCTCCATCATCGGCGTCCTGGCGGTGCGCGGGCAGGAGAAAGCCGATTTCAACCCCATGACGCCAATCAACGTGGGATTCTGGGTTTCTTCGCTGGTGGCGGCAGTGATGTTCGGTGTAGGTGCCAAGTTAATGCTCGGCAGTGGCATCGAAGTGCAGACATCCGCGGGAACTGTGAATTATGAATGGTGGCGTTTTTTCCTGTGCACGCTGGCCGGTATTGTGCTGAGTTTGATCATTGGCAAGTTGACGGAATACTACACTTCCTCGGAAAAGAAACCGGTGACCGAAATCACGTTGTCCTCCAAGTCTGGCCCGGCCACCATGATTATCAGCGGTTTCGCCATCGGTATGGAATCATCAGTGTGGAGCGTTGTCGCTATTGTGTTGACACTGATGACGGCGGTTTTGCTCTTTCCGGGAAGCCCCTTGCTGGCGGCTTATGGTGTGGCGTTGATTGGACTGGGATTGCTAACCACTTGCGGTTATATTCTGGCAATGGATACCTATGGCCCCATCACCGATAATGCCAACGGTATTTTCGAAATGTCCGGCGTGCTCGAAGAAGATAAGGCCGATCCCAATTTCAAGCAAGGTGCATTACCTGGCGACCGCATTGTCAATCATTTGGATTCGGTGGGAAATACCACCAAAGCGCTGACCAAAGGTTTTGCCATCGCTACAGCTGTCATTGCCGCAGTGGCCTTGTTTAGCTCGTTCATGACCGATGCCAATTTGCAATTGGCCGATATCAGTTTGGGCGTGCCGCAGGTGTTTGTTGGCTTGTTGATTGGCGGCGCCGCGCCGTATTTGTTCTCGGCGTTTTCGATCAATGCGGTGGGGCGTTCGGCGGTGGAACTGATCGACGAAGTGCGCCGCCAGTTCCGCGAGGATTCAGGCATTATGGCTGGAACCAGCAAACCCGATTATGCGCGCTGTGTGGCCATTGTGACGGCGGCGGCGCAGAAAGAGTTGCTCGGCCCGGGAATTTTGGCCATAGCCCTGCCTATCGTGGTCGGTTTCGGTCTTGGCGTGGCGGCACTGGGCGGATATCTGGCTGGCGCCATTTTGAGTGGCCAATTGCTGGCTGTATTGCTTTCCAATTCCGGCGGCGCCTGGGATAATGCCAAAAAGAAAATCGAAGACGGCTGGTTTGGTGGCAAAGGCACCGAACATCACAAAGCCGGTGTGGTTTGTGACACTGTGGGCGATCCCTTTAAAGATACTGCTGGTCCGGCTTTGAACCCGTTGATTAAAGTGATGAACCTTGTGGCGATTTTGATTGCGCCTATTGTGATCAATCCCCAAATCACCACTGTTTCACGTATTGTTATTGTATCAATTGCGGTGATTGCTTTGGTTGTTGCAGTGATATTCAGCAAACGCGGCAGCAGTGCCAATGATCCGGCGGCAGTTGCGGAAGCAACCGCGCATCTGGAAGAAATCCATGGTGCTGATGAAGCGCCGCGTCTGTCTGCTTCGGCCGCATTGCACACCATGAGCGAGTCCGCCGAAGACGCATCCACCTAAAAAGTACTTTTGTGCCATACTGGAATATATTATTTAACCGTAGCCGCAGGTCTTTAGCCTGCGGAGTCATTATCGGCGGATTAAAAGTACTTTTAAAGGCAAAGGAATTTGTGTCATATGTCCCGTGTTTTAATTTGTGATCCCGTAGCTCCTGAGGGGGTCCGTCTGTTGGAAGAAGTGGCGGAAGTGGAGCAGCATCATGGTTTGAAAGAAAATGAATTGGTAGAAATCATCGGCCAGTATGATGCCGCCGTGGTGCGTTCTCAAACCAAATTTACCCGCCCCGTCATTGAAGCTGCTACCAAATTGCAGATCATCGGCCGTGCCGGTGTGGGCGTGGATAATATCGATGTTCCCGCCGCTACCGAACGCGGCATCATCGTGGTCAATAGCCCGGGTGGCAATACCGTTGCCGTGGCCGAATTGACCATGGGAATGCTGCTCGCCCTGGAGCGCCATATAGCTGCCGCTACACGTAGCGTTGTCGATGGTGAATGGAAGCGTTCGCATTTCATGGGGCATCAATTGTGGGGCAAAACGCTGGGCATCATTGGCGTGGGACGCATCGGTGTGGAAGTGGCCAAACGCGCGCAGATTTTCGGCATGAAAGTGCTGGGATACGATCCGTTTCTCACCACGGCGCGCGCCGCGCAATTAAATATTGAAGCGGCATCCATCGATGACATTCTTGCTCGCGCTGATGCCATCACCTTGCATGTGCCGTTGATCAAAGAAACCAAACATCTGATAAATGCCGAATCCATTGCCAAAATGAAAGACGGCGCACTGGTGGTCAATTGCTCGCGCGGCGGCATTATCGATGAAGATGCGCTTTATGAAGCGCTCAAAAGCGGCAAGCTGGGCGGCGCCGGCCTGGATGTATATCAAACCGAACCTCCTTCCGAATCACCGTTGCGCGAGTTGCAGAATGTGGTGTTGACGCCGCATATTGGTGCCTCCACCGAAGAGGCGCAGACCGAAGTGGCCGTGGATGTATCCCGCCAGATCGTGGAAGTATTGCGCGGCCGTCCGCCGAAAGCCGCGGTAAATATGCCGGCATTGCCGCCCGAAACGCGCGAATTCATCGCGCCCTATTTGCCATTAATGGAAAAGCTGGGCCGCCTGCAGGCGCAGGTTTCAGAGGGGCGCGTGGAGACGGTGGAGATTTCTTATTGCGGTGGATTGAGCGAATATGACGTTTCCACGCTGACGCGCGTTTTTCTGAAAGGTCTGTTGCAGCCGTCGTTCGACCATGTGGTGAGTTATGTCAACGCGCCAACATTAGCCGCCGAACGCGGCGTTGTGATCACGGAAACCAAATGCCAGAATCCGCGTGGTTACGCTAATCTGGTGGAAACCAAAGTGGTGCGCGATGATGACGGCCGCCAGCGCGTGCGCCAGATTGATGGCACGTTATTTAATACGGAGCCGTTCATCGTCGGCATTCAGGGGTTGCGTATTGATGTGCATCCCAGTGGCCATCTGCTGGTGATTTTCAATACAGATAAACCGGGCATGATAGGCACAGTGGGCGCGTTGCTGGGCGCGGCGGGAATTAATATTTCCGGCATGCATGTGGGACGCAAGGAAGTCGGTGAGCGCGCTGTGATGGTGGTTTCCGTGGAGCAGCCGGTGCCGGAAGATGTGTTGGCGGAATTGATGAAACACCCCGATTTGTTTGGCGCGCGATTAGTGGATTTGACGTAAATCAAAAGAGTAGGGACGCAGCATGCCGCGTCCCTGCAAGAGCAATTATGAAACTTTATTCCTGGAACGTAAACGGCATTCGCGCGGTGATCAAAAAAGGCACTTTCCAAACTTTCGTGGCTGAACATCAGCCCGATATTTTGTGCCTGCAGGAAACCAAAGCCCAGCAGGGACAGGCGGAAATCGATTTGCCGGAATATCAGGAATTCTGGAATTCCGCCGTCAAGAAAGGTTATTCGGGCACGGCGATTTTTAGCAAAACCACGCCCTTAAAAGTACTTTTAGGATTTCCCGAAGACATCATCGCCGAATTCGGCGTCACTGGCGACAGCTTTGGTGACCCTAATGCGGAAGGCCGTGTGCTGGCCGCGGAATATGAAAAGTTTTATGTTGTGACGGTTTATACGCCCAACAGCAAACGTGAGTTATCGCGTCTGGCCTTGCGCGAAAAACAGTGGGATCCGGCGTTTCTGGCCTATTGCAAACAATTGGAAAAAGACAAACCCGTCATTTTCTGCGGTGATTTAAATGTGGCGCACACTGAAATGGATTTGGCGAACCCCAAATCTAACGAAGGCGAACATGGCTTTACCCAACAGGAACGCGACGGCTTCCAAAATTTCCTGGACGCCGGATTCGTTGACACTTTCCGCATCTTCACCCAGGGCAATGGCCATTACAGCTGGTGGACGCACTGGGCCCGCGCCAGAGAACGCAATGTGGGCTGGCGTATCGATTATTTCCTGGTCTCCAGCGCGCTCAAGGATAAAGTCAAAAACGCCAAAATTCATGCCGATGTAATGGGTTCCGATCATTGCCCTGTCAGCATTGAAATTGATCTTTGACCTATGCCCATCAAACTTTGAAGCCTCCTCTATTACCGAATTGCAATGATTATCCTTTTGGTTAATATCTTGCTATGATGTATATGGAACGTAATTTTTAGTGGTCGCAGCACTTCCGGAGGGTGGTGAGCGACGAGTGGAAAGGATCATATGGCAAAGTTACAGGTGGCAATTATTGGTGCGTCCGGAATAGGAAAAAATCACGCCAAATGGTTTGATAAACATGGGTGCACGGTCAGTTCGTTTTTGGGGTCAACGCCCGCCAGCGTGCAGCGCACGGAAACGCTGTTGGCCGATGATTATGGTATACGAGCCAAAGGCTTCTGGGTGTTGGGGGAATTGCTGGAACAGCCGCTGGATATCGTTTGCGTGGCATCGCCGCCGGCGTTGCATTATCCGCATGTGAAGGCGTGTCTGGCAGCGAATCTCTCCGTGTTATGCGAAAAACCACTGGTTTATGATGTGGCGTTGGAGTCCGCTCAAATGGTGGCGCAGGCCAATGGACTGGTGGTATTGGCGGAGAACCGAAAAGTACTTTTGGGCACACAGATGCAATATGCCGTGGTCGCCGAGCATCTCCTGGAAATGGTGGAGCATGAACCGTTGCAACGTTTTGAGATGATCATGGAAACCAAGAATCTCAAGCCGGGTAGGGATTACGAACAGATTTGGATTGAATTAGCGCCACATCCGCTGAGTGTGTTGCAGCAATTGGGTGGGCCGCACGCACACATCGAAAATATCTCCTGCGAAATTGCGCGCCTCGAAACGACGGCAACCTTTCGCATGATATCGCATCGCGCGGATCCCATTGAGGTGCATATTACCGCGCGTTGTGCGCCAGAAACGAAGGTGCCATTACGCCAATTCAAATTGAACGATTGTAACATTGACTATTTTGGCCGCAATGACGAATTCGGGCAGTTCCATTCCTATCTTGTCAAAGATGGAAAAGAAGAGGAATTGCCGGATTTCGTGGATTTACTGGTAAAGAATTTTGTGGATGCCTGCCAGGGCCTGACGCCGCTCAAGGTCAGCGGCGCCATGGGCGCGCAGAATGTTGCCTGGATGCTGGAAATTTTAGATGTGGGCAAAACAGCATCGCAATAATTGTATAAATAGCCGCGCTGGAAAGTTACTCTTATACTCAAAAGTACTTTTATGAGCCCTTTCTCACGCTATTCTCGTTATGCGCTGGCATTTCTGGCCGGAGTGGTTCTCACCGCTGCGCTGATGAGTCTTGGCTTTTTATTGGGACGCAACAGTGCGGTCACACAGGTGCCGCATGATATCATTGGCGCATATTCCGATGAAGGCAGTGATGCCATCGTGCGCGCTGTGAAGCTGGTGGGACCGGCGGTGGTGAATGTAGATACGTCCATGCCGGACACTGCCGCGAAAAATAAGTTACTGCCCGGTCTTCCGTCCGCGCCGCGCGAAGGCAAAGGCACCGGTGTGATTTTCGACGCGGCTAAAGGCTTGATGCTGACCAATGCTCATGTAGTTACGGATCCGCAAACCGGCGAAAAGGCCAGCGGCATCCGGGTTAGCACACGTGAAGGCCGCGAATTCACCGGCAAAGTGCTGGGTGCTGACCGCTATTCCGATATTGCCGTTGTCAAGCTCTCTTCTACCCATCTCGCCGAAGCTAAAATTGCCCATTTCGAAGATGCCAATCAGCTCGCTATCGGCCAGTGGGTCATTGCCATTGGCAATCCTTATGCGCAGGAAAACACGGTGACGGTGGGCGTGATCTCCGCGGTGGGGCGCACTATCCCAGTGCCTGAACGCGGCGGCGGTGGGCCGTTTCGTTTAACGGGGATGATTCAAACTGATGCCGCTATTAATCCCGGTAATAGCGGCGGGCCGTTGTGCAATTTGAAGGGCGAAGTCATCGGCATAAATACCGCCATCATGCCCTGGGCTACCGGTTTGGGATTTTCGATTCCCATCAATCAGGCCATGAAAGTGGCGCGGCAAATCGTGGCGCGGCAGGAAGTGCGCCATCCCTACATCGGCGTGATGATTTTGAGCATCACGCCGGATTTGCGCCGGCAGCATGGGCTAAAAAGTACTTTTGGCGCTTACATTGATGGCGTTCAGCAAAATTCCCCGGCATCGCGCGTTGGTTTGCGGAAAGGCGATGTGATTACTCAAATCGATAACAAAAAAATCACCAATAGCGAAGACGTGCTCAATCTGACCGCGCGTAAAAATGTGGGTGACACCGTGAAAATCACCTTCACGCGTCAGGGGAAAACATTTTCCCGCACCTTGAAAATCGGTGACCGCCCCGATGAGATTGTTCCGGAAAAATCTTAATTCCTGATTAACCCTCCCGTTAAAAGTACTTTTATTTATGCTATGAAACCATTAACGCATACCAGAACTCAGCTCCGGCAGTTTCTGTTGTTGGTTGTTTTCAGTTGTGTTGTGTGCCTTGCTGCGGCGTCGGCTGATACGCTTTCGGATGCCCAGAAAATCAAGGCTGCAGATTGGCATCCTCGAAAAATCGCACCGGGCATTGTGCTCAAACAAGCCCATTTCGATGATTTGTTCGGCGCGCCACAGAGCATCAGCGTGGTGGAGGTGGATTTGAGCCGTAAAAAATTGATTCTGGGCATTGCCGCGGATCCGCAGTGGCGCATTGCCACCGGTGAATTCGCCCGCCAGCACGATGCCATCGCCGCTATTAACGGCACATTTTTCGATGTGAAAAATGGCGGTTCGGTGATGCTCGTCAAAAGTGAGGGCAAAGTGATCAATACCACCAGAGTGCGTTCCGAACGCGGCGGTGGCGCGATTACCTTCGATGGCAATCACGCGTCCATCGTTGCCGCTGACCCGCAGGATGCCCATTGGGACGAGCATTTATCTGCGCCCAATGTGATGGTTTCGGGGCCCGTGTTGATGCTGGATGGCAAGCCGTTTGAATTATCGCAGAAAGCATTTAACCGCCTTTCGCACCCACGCAGCGCCGTGGCCATCACGCGTGACTGTAAGCTGTTGCTGGTCGCCGTGGATGGCCGCAATAAACAGGCCGGCGGAATGAGTCTATTTTCCCTCACTACCTTGCTTCAAAATCTCAATGCCTGCAGCGCGCTCAATCTGGATGGCGGTGGTTCGACCGCGTTGTATGTGAAAGGGCAGACCAAATCCGGTATCGTGAACTATCCCAGTGACAACCGCAAATTCGACCATTTCGGTGAGCGCCGTGTGGCTAACGCGATCTGGATCGGCAGAAAATAGTGGTAAAAGTACTTTTGAGACGTGTCCCAAAAGTACTTTTTTGCAAATCATCAATCACACAAACGCTTCAATTGGAGCATCCGGCAGACGATTGGGCTCGCGTCGCGGATCGTCATGACGCGAGGGCCACACCGTTTCGCGCTGGCGCGATGTC
>Ga0182738_1000750_pt1 | contig 43434 bp, 35 predicted proteins | sample eDN5th30CBELigMG_FD_128876 | JGI IMG/M metagenome (GOLD analysis project Ga0182738, IMG submission 128876) | Enriched Miracle-Growth compost microbial communities from Emeryville, California, USA - eDNA 5th pass 30_C BE-Lig MG (version 2)... ...
AGGGAATGCCTCCTTATAGGCTTTGGCTAGAGGAACCTGATAGGCAGCGTGACTACCTGGCTGAACGACAGAGACAGGACCTTCTCCACCAGAAGAAACATGGAAGCAGTCTACACCTGCTGCTAAGTAGCGCTTGGAGATGTCGATCGCATGGTTGACATCATAGCCATCCTGCATATATTCCATCGCGGATATGCGGAATAATAACGGCATATCATCTGGCATAACGCTGCGAACAGCTTGCACGACCTGCTCACCGAATAAAGCGAGATCCTTGCCATATTGATCGTCGCGTTTATTAATCCCAGGGGAGTGGAACTGATGAATAAGGTAGCCATGTGCACCATGCAGCTCAATGCAATCAAACCCACAAGCAACGGCACGCTGCGCAGCTTCCTTGTAACGTAACACCATTTCTTCAACTTCCGCTGTCGTTAACGCATATGGTTTTGGCGTTGTATCGTCATGCGATACAGAGATGCTAGATGGCGCAACCGGAAGTGGTGCATCCTGAGCTTTACGACCAGCATGGGCAATTTGAATACCGATTTTTGCGCCATAACGATGCACCGTATCAACAAGGTTTTTGAAGGCTGGCATATGCTCGTCTGACCATAACCCTAGACAACGATTAGTAATTCTACCGCGTGGCTCGACATTGGTCATTTCGACAATAATTAAGCCCGTTCCACCAATGGCACGAGAAGCATAGTGAATGTTATGCCATTCGGTAGGAATACCGTCATTCGCTTCCACTGAATACTGACACATCGGCGCCATTACAATACGATTTTTTAATTCAAGACCTTTAATAGCATAAGGTTTATCGATATACGTCAAAAGAGTTCAGCTCCTTTATTTAGACTAAGAGAGTAAACAGTATTACAGTACAAAGTATATACGATATGTAAGATTATAACAAAGTTCAGCTTCACTCAAAGAGAAAGAGTAGCTATTCACTAGAAAAAAGCTGCCACAGCGAGCAGCTTTCTTTATGAATGAATTTAGAAGATGTGACAAAAATATGAACTGGGCATAAATGCGAAACGATTACATGGTGCTATCGTAAATAGATTGTTATAAATTTGACCAGTACATGAAGTAACAGTTAACAGATCATTAATCCTGTGCAGCATCTGCCTGTAGCTGATAGCTTTGCAAGGCAATGACCACATCACGCGAGCTTGGAAAATCACGTAAATTGTTAAGCATACCGATAACAATGGTATCTATTGGAGTGCTGGTTTGTAGCTGCTGCTGCAATATGATAAGCGACTCTTTCTCCAGCTTATCCTCTGCCTGAGAGATCGCTTTTTGGATCTTTTGTTGAATTTCCTCCATCGGTATCGGAACGGAGTGGCAGATGCCGCGTCTTTCGAACATTTCCTTCGTAACAAATGCTTTCGTCGAGTATTGTGCAAGCACATTAATTTTATCGACAAGGCTTTGTGTTAGGTTTGGTATATTAATGTCATGCTGTTGGAACAGTACATATTCGCTATAGCTTGTAAGCAGACCCTTCACACATAAAACGAGATCATATTTTGTCTCAGCAATCGCATCGCCGTACTGCGCTTCAAACAGTTTAAGAAAAGATTGAGAGAACTGCTTGTCATAGTAATGCAGCTTATGCAGCAGCTGATCTTCAACCTGACGAGGTCGCTCCGAGCTGAAAATTTTAGCTAAGCTGCGTTGTGAGAGTAAAAACTGGAATAGATGAGAAAAGTAAAAATAAAGCTTCTGCTCAGCATCTATATCACTTTTGACCACTTGGTCAATTGCGTTGCCAACTTCAACAACTACATGATCTATTATAGAAAGAAACAGCTCTTCCTTTGATTTAAAGCTTAAATAAAATGCCCCTTTAGAAATTCCGCAGAGCTCGGTGATTTCTTGAATTGACGTGGATTCATAGCCTTTTTTTGCAAAGAGCTCAATGGCCGCCTCGATAATTAATGCTTTTTTCGACATACTTTCACTCCTCGACCTAAGTCCAAGTTGACAACTGACTGATTGGTCATTATTATAAATAACAGATTAGATATAGTCAAGAAAGGATAGGTGGATTTGTGAAGTCTATTGTAAATTTTGTTGTACGCAATAAGCTAGCAGTTTGGCTACTCACCTTAATTGTATTATTTTCAGGGATGTATTCCTCCGCTCGAATGAAGATGGAGACGATTCCTGATATTTCAATACCTTACTTAATGGTGATGAGCGTTTATCCAGGCGCAACCGCCGAAAAGGTTATGAATGAGGTTAGTATTCCGCTTGAAAAAACGCTGGAGAATTTAAGTGGCGTTAAAACAGTAATGTCTAATTCATATTCAAGCATGGCAAGCTTGACTGTTGAATATGATTACGACACTGATATGGATGAAGCAAAGCGCGAATTGAAATCTGCGCTTGATGACATTGCTTTACCTGACAATGTTCAGGAGCCAATGGTTACAGCAATTAGTATGAATATGATGCCTGTGCTGGCTTTAAGCATTAGCAGTACCAATGAGGATATTGTGGAACTGACTAGTACAGTAGAGGATATTATTCTTCCTAAGCTACAAAAGATTGAGGGTGTTGCTTCTGCTACGATTACGGGGCAGCATATTGAAGAGGTAGAGCTTACTTATAATACAGAAAAAATGGAGAGCCTTGGTGTAACTGAGGAGACAATCTCCAATATGATTAAAGCAAGTGATATGTACACTTCGCTTGGATTGTTTGAATTTGCTGAAGCTGAGCAAGCGATTGCGGTAGATGGTAAGTTTACAACGCTAGAGCAATTGCAGGAGATGCTTATTCCAGTTACTCCGAATGAACAGCATCCAATGCCATTCACGAAGCTAAGCGAGCTTGCTGAGATAGAGTTGGTTGGTAAGGTTAAATCGATTTCTCGTACTAACGGTGAAGATGCGATCGCGATTCAAGTCATTAAAGCACAGGATGCTAACACAGTTACTGTTGTAAATGCTGTGAAGGACTTGATGAAGGATGAGCAAGAGCGATTGTCCGGACTTGTTGTTGAAACGACGCTTGACCAAGGTGAGCCGATTGAAGAGTCGGTATTTACGATGGTTGAAAAGGCTTTGTTTGGTGGTATCATTGCGGTTCTTATTATTCTATTGTTCCTACGTGATTTCAAATCAACGATTATTGCGATCGTATCGATTCCAGTTTCCGTATTTATGGCGCTGCTCATACTAAACTGGTTAGACATTACGTTAAACATTATGACGCTCGGTGCCATTACAGTAGCGATCGGACGTGTAATCGATGACTCGATCGTCGTTGTGGAAAATATATATCGACGTCTGCATCTCAAGGAAGAGAAGCTGAACGGTCGTGCATTAATTCGTGAAGCGACGATTGAAATGTTTAAACCGATCATGTCTTCAACGCTTGTAACGGTTGCCGTATTTGCTCCGCTTATGTTCGTAGGTGGTATGGTTGGTGAATTGTTCGTTCCATTTGCGTTGACGATGTCATTTGCATTACTTGCTTCCTTGCTTGTAGCGATCACGATCGTACCAGCATTATCGCATTTCTTGTTTAAGAAAAAGCTATATGCTGAGAAGCAAGAATCGAAGCATAAAGAAGCTGGTGCATTAGCGAATAAATACCGTGGTGCACTTGATTGGACACTACGTCATAAGGCGATTACGATTATTATCTCTTTAGTATTGCTTGGTGCAAGCTGCTTCCTGCCGTTCTTAACTGGTGTTAGCTTCCTCGGCAGTGATGAAGAGAAGGTTATGTATATTACGTATTCACCTAAAGCCGGTGAACTAAGAGAAGATACGATTAAGTATGTATCTGAGGTTGAGCAAACATTATTAGAGCGTGATGATGTTGAAATTGTGCAGATGTCTATTTCAGCAGCAGATAGTGCTGATATGCAAACGATGATGATGGGTGGCTCTGGCGGAGCGCTCATGTATATTATCTTCAAGGATGACATGAAAAACTTCCAAGAGGTTCGTGACGAGCTTGAGCAATATGTTGCTGAGATCGGACACCCTGGTAGATGGACAAGTCAAAACTTTATGATGGGCTCCTTCTCTAGTAATGAGATCAGCTACACATTATACAGTGAAAGCTTAGAGGATCTAGAGAAATCTGTGCTTATGGTTGAGGATGTGCTTAACAATAGCTCACATCTAACAGATGTATCTTCAACTCGTGAAGAAAGCTATGAAGAATTCGTATTTCATGTTGATCAAGCTAATCTATTACAATATGGCTTAACGACAGGACAAATTGTAATGATGCTTTACCCAGACAATTCAAGAGACGTATTAACAACGCTTGAAAAGGACGGAAATAAAGTAGAAGTCGTCGTACAAAAAGACGTGAACCTGCCGCAATCGGTTGATGATCTACTTGCAACTCCTGTGCCAACAGCAATGGGCACTGTGATGAAGCTAGGCGATCTTGTAGAGGTTGAAGAAGGCTATGCGTTAAATACTTTAGCACGTAGTAAAGGTCAATACTACGCATCTGTATCAGGTACAATTGTTGGTGATGATGTATCTAAAGCTTCGAATGATGTTAATAAGCAAATCGATGCGCTAGAGTTCCCTAAAGGCGTTGAGCTAGGTAGTGCAGGTGCTATGGCAGACATCCAAGAAACCTTTACTCAGCTTGGAGTAGCGATGCTAGCTGCGATTGCGATTGTATACTTTATTCTAGTTGTTACCTTCGGTGAAGGCTTGGCTCCATTCGTTATCCTATTATCATTGCCGTTTACTGTTATCGGGGTATTCGTTGGACTATATATTGCTGATGAAACAGTATCTGTACAGGTTATGATGGGTCTACTGATGTTGATCGGTATCGTCGTGACGAACGCTATCGTTCTCGTCGACCGAATTCTGCATATGGAACGTGATGGCTTAACATTGCGTGAAGCGATTCTAGAAGCAGGAACAACACGTCTTCGTCCGATTCTAATGACTGCTATTGCAACGATTGGTGCTATGATTCCGATGTTGTTTGGCGGTGGAGGCGGCTTGATCTCCAAGGGCCTTGCGATTACAGTAATCGGTGGTCTTGCGAGCTCAACATTGCTAACACTTATTATCGTACCAGTTATGTACGAGGTTCTATCTAAAATGTTAAAGAAAAACCGTCGCGAAGTGATGGATAACTAATTCTACAAAAAAACAGCTTCGTTCTCTTGCAGCCTGCAAGCAGAACGAAGCTGTTTTTGTATAGTGAAAGGATACGTTTCACATTGCAATGATTACAAATCAATGTTTAAACCTGCTGCTACCTTACGAATATGGGCAGCGGCTTCGCTGTACTGCTCATTACTCGATAAATGCTCAATGATAACCGGAATATCGCGCTGCAGTCCGTCTAAACGTTGCAGCAACACATCATAGCGCATATTACCGCGACCAGGAACAACCTCGTCAAGATGCATCGTAAGCTTAGGCTGCAGTAATACATCCTTGGCGTGGACATTAACGATATGCGCGCCGAGCTTGTCGATAAAATCATGGATTAGCACATCGCTGTTGTAATATGTATCGACGCTGTTAATGATATTAACGGGATCAAAGTGAACGGCAAATTGCGGTCGGTCAATAGCTTGTAGCAGCTTAACGTAGCTGTCTGCGCTGTTAGGGTAAACCCAAGGCATCATTTCTAGAGCGTATTTCGCGCGAGTCGGCTTCGCCTCGTCAATAATAGAACGCACCGTATCGACGATATAAGCGAAGGTATCTTCTGTTAAATTTAGCTCATGTGGTCCATCCCATACGTCTCCGCGCGAGCCTGCAAGGTTGACACAGACACGTGCTCCAATCTCATCAGCTAATGTAAGTCGTTCTGCACAATAAGTTCTTGCTTGCTTAGCTTTTTCCTGATCTAAGCTAATCGGGTTGCACCAGGCTCCTACCTCGGCAATGACAATGTCATGCTGCTTCGCAGCTTCAAGATATGCACTTTTAAGAGCAACATCTCGTCCGTCGAAAGGGCATGGTGCAGCGCGAAAGCCAGCTTTTTGCATTGCTTGAGTCCATTGCTCTGGGGTTGGATTATCGATAAATACTTGTCCACCTAATCGTAGCATAATCAAACTTCCTCCTCCTGTATAATGGCTTAATTACCTGAGTTAGCTGACATGATGTAATAGCTCTATCACCGACAGAATATCATAAACGCGTGTTTATGTATATGAAAAATATACTTTACTTATGAATTTTGGCAATAATTTTAACGCGCATTGACAATGGAATATTATAAGCTCTACAATCAGAATTGAACACGTGTTTATACAATCAGTAACTTCTAATCATAGGAGGATTCATTGAAAAAAGACAAGATTAATAGCAATGAAGTTGCAGCATTAGCTGGTGTTTCTCGTAGTACAGTCAGCAGAGTCATAAATAACTACTCCAATGTACCACCGAAAACACGAGAAAAGGTTTTGAAGGCGATTAAAGAGCTCAATTATTATCCTAATGTTTCAGCGCAAATGCTTGCAGGGAAAAACTCACGAACGATTGGCTTATTTATTATTACCTCCGCAGCTGTTGACGTTCTGACCAATATGATGATTGCTAGTGTGATGGAAGCGGCCTCGGATATGAATTATTATGTGCTCACCTATATCATTCGTGATATTAACGATGAGACTACGCAGCATAATGTTCGAGAAATGTTCCATCAGAGTCGTATTGATGGAGGAATATTTATTGCCCTGAAAAGAGATGAGCCCTTCATTAATGAGCTTGTTGCTGATGGATTTGTGATTGGGGTTTTTGATCAGGAGCGCAATGAGAAGCGGCTAGCTAATCATATTCCAGCTAAACTCAACAATGATTCTGGCATTAAGCAAGCAATCGCTTATCTAATTGGGTTAGGGCACAGAAAGATCGGGATCGTCAATGGTGATTTGAGTCGTCTATCTGGACTGCAGAGATATGAAGGCTTTTTGTCCACGATGGGGCAGTATGGTTTAGAGGTGAATGAGAGCTGGGTTCTAGCTAGTGATTTTAACGAGGCAGCTGCCTATGAAGCGATGGATTTATTTCTTCAAGGAGGAGCTAAGGAATTGCCAACAGCATGGATTGCAGCCAATGATAGTGAGGCATTCGGGGTGATCCGCGCCTTGAACAAGCATGGGCTACATGTCCCCGATCATATGTCTGTAATCGGCTTTGACGATCATCTGCTTAGTGAAAGATTTCTGCCACCACTAACGACGATTAGAGTAGATTTTAAGCAATTATTTACGGAGCTAATGCAGTTAGTGATTAAGCAAGTGGAGGAGCCAACCCAGCAGCTTCAAGAAGCGACCTGTGATAGCACATTAATTATTCGAGCTTCTTGCCGTCGTCTGGATGAATAAGCTAACGCAAGGCTGAGCAACAACACAATATTATTTGAGGAGAGATGAAGATGTCAGGATTATTAGGAAATCAGGTAGTAACGCAAATTGGGCTTGTGGTTCATGACGTGGATAAAGTAAGTAAGGCGTATGCACAATTTTTTGGTGTGGAGCAGCCGACAAGCTTCTGGACAGACGATTATGAGAAGGCACGTACAGAATGTAATGGTAAACCGACTACTGCTAAGGCGAAGCTAGCATTTTTTGATATGGGCTCGTTGCAGCTTGAGCTTATTCAGCCAGATGAGAATGAAAGCACATGGAGACATTACTTGGACGAGCATGGCGAAGGTGTGCATCATATCGCATTTGAAATTAAGGGTATGAATGAGAAGATCGATCTACTAGGTAAGGCTGGACTCCCACTTCAGCAGCGTGGTGAGTATACAGGTGGACGTTATGCATATATCGATACATTTCCACAATTGAAAGTCATTCTTGAGCTATTAGAAAACGACTAGGGCTAAAGGGGAGTGCTGCAATGAATATTTTTATTACAGGTGGAAATCGTGGTTTGGGGTTAGAGCTTGTACTAGAAGGAGCGCGCAGAGGACATCATATCTTTGCAACGGTACGTGGTGAGCAAGCTTCGGCACAACTAGAGCAGGCATTGCAAGAAAACTTACGTAGCGCTGTGACGGTATTACAGGCTGATGTACGTGATGAGGATTCCATTAAGGCAATTGCAGATCAATTGCGTCAAGAGGGCGTTAAGCTAGATAGCATTGTGAATAGTGCAGCGGTGCTGATCGGCAGAGAAAATGGGATAGAGGGCTTAAATATTAGCGATGTAGAGCTAAGCTTCGATATTAACTTGTACGGTCCTTTGCGTGTAGTAAAGCATCTGCTTCCATATCTAAGCGAAAATGAAGGTGGCTCGATTATTAACATTTCCTCCGAAGCGGGCAGCATTCATCGAGCGTATGGCGGTGATTATCCGTATGCGCTATCCAAGGTAGCACTCAATATGTTCTCGCAGCAATTAAAGCAGCTTCTCGCTAATCGCGGAATTGATGTATGGAGCATTCATCCTGGCTGGATGCGCACAGATATGGGCGGATCTAAAGCGCCATTATCTCCTTCAGAGAGCGCCACAGCGATTGTCGACATCATAGAACGTAAGGTGAAAGTGGAAGCTGAACTAAGCTTTATCGATTATCGCGGACACGCGATGGAACTTTAAAAACAAAAAGTTTGCAAAAAGATAACAAAGAAAACGGTTTCTACACTTTTTTATGAACAATTGTAGGATTACCATTTGTAATTCTTATTTAAAATGGATATGATTAATAAGTATAGTTTAGTGGAATCATGAAATGATTCACGAAAAGTTTTAGGAGGAATAATAATGGCATTGGTTTCAATGAAAGACATGTTAAACAAAGCTCTTAAAGAGGGGTACGCAGTAGGTCAATTCAACATCAACAACCTTGAGTGGACTCAAGCGATTCTTGCAGCAGCACAAGAAGAAAACTCTCCAGTAATTCTTGGTGTTTCTGAGGGTGCAGCTCGTCATATGGGCGGTTTCAAAGTTGTTACTGCTATGACTGCAGCGCTAATCGAAGAAATGAACATTACTGTTCCAGTTGCAATTCATCTTGACCATGGTTCTAGCTTCGAAAAATGTAAAGCAGCAATCGATGCAGGCTTCACTTCTGTAATGATCGATGCTTCTCATCATCCATTCGAAGAGAACGTTGAAACAACTAAACAAGTTGTTGAATATGCACATTCTAAAGGCGTTTCAGTAGAAGCTGAGCTTGGTACTGTTGGTGGACAAGAGGATGACGTTGTTGCTGACGGCGTAATCTATGCTGATCCTCAAGAGTGCTTGGAGCTAGTTAAACGTACTGGTATCGATACACTTGCACCAGCTCTAGGTTCTGTTCATGGTCCTTACAAAGGCGAACCAAACCTAGGTTTCAAAGAAATGGAAGAAATCTGCAAATTGACTAATATGCCACTAGTTCTTCATGGTGGTACTGGTATTCCAACTAGCGATATCCAAAAAGCGATCGCTCGTGGTACTGCTAAAATCAACGTTAACACTGAGAACCAAATCGCATTTACGAAAAAAGTTCGTGAAGTTCTTGCTAACAATGCAGAAGCTTACGATCCTCGTAAATATCTTGTTCCAGGTCGTGATGCAATTAAAGCAACAGTTATCGGTAAAATCCGTGAGTTCGGTTCCAGCAACAAAGCTTAATTAAGCTTACTTGAGCTGGACAAGCTGTCATGGCTGTCCGTCATACTGTTATGATAATAAGACCGCAGCTCCTATGATGAATACATCATAAGGACTGCGGTCTTTTTGTTAGATTGGATCTATCGCTGCTGTCGAAATTGTGTCTGCAGGTTTTGAATGAAGCTGAGATTATGGCTTAAGCTTAAACGTCGCTGTAACCGCGTGGTGATCGCTGCTAGCAAACTGATTATCCGTTGTATGAACACTGGTGTACTCAATGTTAGACGATATTAGAAAGCCGTCTATAATCGCCATAAAGTTCGTCCCTGGTTCATAAGGAATGTCTAGAGTACGGACAGTAGGAATTTTACCGTTGATCGCCCAGGTAAAGCCTTCAGGAGTAAAGTCCTCAGGTAGCTTCTGCAGCCATTCTGGCCATGATTGCTTTGAGCCATAGCTAAGAGGATCTGTGCCTGGTAAGGCATGATTCCAATCACCGCCAACGATAATGTAGTTGTTCTTGGCAGCTTCAGCCTTCAAATAATTGCTTAAATATTGCAGCTGCTGCTTACGAATTTCGCCACCTTTATCAAATGCGGATAGATGCGTGTTCAGTACAACGAGCTCCTTACCATTGTCTACAGGCATTCTTAGCTCGACGAAGGCACGATCAAGCTCGAATAGCTGTACAGGCCACTTCTCCTCGCCAGGCAGATCGTAACGAGTTTGCTTAGTAACTTGAAATTTACTCAGGTTTAATAAACCGCTTTCAACTTTACCCATTGGCTGAAATAGTGGAACAGGAACCCAGCCTACTTTATAGTTTAAGGCAAATACACTGCTATGCTCTTGAAAAGCCTCTTGAATAGCTGCAACCTGATCGACCGAATAGGAGCGGGATGCGTCTACATCGACCTCTTGTAATAAATAAATATCGGAATTCAATTCCGTTAACAATTCAGTTGTTGTTTGTAAATTTTTCTCCACCTGCGCTTCGCTCGCGGCTCTTGATGATTTACCACCATCCATAAAGAAATCCTGCCCTGCATCAAGTCCTGCATAGCCGATATTCATCGTAGTAATGGTGAACGGTCGAACCACTTCAATTATTTTATGCTGAGGGTGACGAAGCAGTAAGCTTTCTTGCTGCTGTGGTTTATAGTCTGTTACAGTGGCATAGCCAAGTAATGCTGCAAATAGTAAAATTACAATTCCAATCAACCAGCCAATGAGCTTGAATGAACGTTTTAGCAATAGATTCCCCCCTAAAATTTTCAAAGTATGACATGATTTCATTATAGCATTGCTCATTACCAAAAAGGGTATTTATATAGTAAAAGGTGGAGTAAATGTATATACTAAGGCGAGAAAATGAATATGCTCCATGAAACAGCCAACAAATAATGCAACTGCATACTGCTAGTGAAGGGGGAAATAAGGTATAATAGAAGTTACGCAAGCTGTACATCGAGGATGGAATACGGTATTAACGACTGTATAACATGTTGGATGCTGTGAAAAGTTTGAGGGGTGTGCCTAATGGAAAATGATCAATTTGTATTAACACAAGAAGGATATGATAAGCTGGTTGAGGAACTGGAGCAGTTGAAAGGACCTAAGCGTCGCGAGGTTGCTGCACGTCTGAAGCAGGCAATTAGCTACGGTGATTTACGTGAAAACAGCGAATATCATGCAGCTAAGGATGACCAAGCTTTTATGGAAACACGGATTAAGCAGCTTGAAAGTATGCTTCGTAAAGCGTCTATTGTAAAAGCGACTAAAGCATCGGGCGTTACAATCGGTTCAACGGTTGTATTGTATGATGAAGAATTCGACGAGAATGTTGAATATACGATTGTAGGTCAAGCAGAAGCGGATGTTGCTAACAATCGCATTTCCTTCGAAAGCCCACTTGGTAAAAGTATCATTGGCAAGCAGGTGAACGATATTGTTACTGTTGAAGCACCTGTAGGTAATATTGTTTATAAGCTGTTAGAAATTAAATAGCTGCTGATTACATAGCCGTGCGTGGTTGATTGCTTCGTGAAGAAGAGTCAATCATCACGGTTTTCTATATCTTCTTCTAGAACGCACTGAAGGGACTGTCCACTGCTGGACAGTCCCTTCTTTTAACGAAGCTCTATTACATTTTGGATGTTAAAGTACGCATTACTTTGAATAGCTGAAAGCGAGAGTAACGCGCGTAGGTTCGAATTGGACGTGGCATCCAAGACGATGAACCACCTTGACTGAGTGTATTATGAGCCAGTGCTAATATAATAATCAAAGTACCGCCAATCTCAAATGCGTTAATGCTATAGCCTTGGAACGCGATAATGACAAACGTTGTAATTGGTACGAAGTTGATAAACAAAACACCATGAGTAGAAGACAATAGCTGCAATCCTTTGTTCCAGCTTAGTAGCGCGACTAAACCAGGAAGCAAGCTCATGAATGCCATCTCATATTTAATCGTAGACAATGTTTCAAGGCTTGGTACGTCTAGCCAACCTGCTGCAGTACCAGAAGCAACAACTAAAAATGCAACGCCATTACCTAGTATACAAGTTAGAGTTGAGTAACGAAGCGTTGACCATGCTTTGAACTGAGCGCCGCCTAGGGAGTAAACCACCCAACCTGTTACGCCGATTAGAATCGACAGTAGCGGTAGAAATTGTCCGTTACCCATTGAGAAGAATGTAAAGTCTCCACGTGTAATAACAAATAGTGCTCCGACAAATGCGATTGCGATATTACGAAGTGTCGTACCATTAGGCTTGCGACGTGCAAATACCCAAAGCAGCACAATTGTAATGACTGGCATTAGCACTTCCATAATGGAAGCGATAATTGTTCCTGCTGTGCCCATTTTCTGTTGTCCAAGAAAGACACCCATATTATAAACAACAAACGCCATCGAACCGAAAAAGGTTAGCGCTAGGCCGCGACCTTCCAGACGAAATGCGCTCTTGCCCTCTTTGAAATAAAGAATAACCGCCAATAACACACCAACAACAAAGTAACGAATAAATGAGAAATAGAAAGGATCAATATGCTTTAATGCTTCGTGTGCAACTGGAAACATTGCGCCCCAAGACATACTAGCGATTAAACATAGAACTGCTCCAAGTAATACCTTGTTCTTTAACACGAGTAACTCTCCACCCTAATAGTTTAGTATATGTTATGTACGTGATATATCATATTAAATTGTATGTAACATGTAAAATGATTGAAAATAACATTTACCATCATTTATAATGATATCAAAAGCTAACGATAAGGAAGATTGAGATGGAATTGAATGACCTTATTATATTTCAGAAGGTTGCCGAGCATGGAAGCATTAGTAAAGCAGCAGCCGAGCTAAATTATGTACAGTCCAATGTGACAGCGCGCATTAAGCTACTTGAAAAGGAGCTGCATACTCCCCTATTTAGCAGACATAAGCGTGGAATGATTATTAATTCTGAAGGCAAACGCTTGTTAGAGTACGCCAAGGACATTACATCTAAGGTTGAAGAGCTTAAGATGAGCTTTCAGGACAAAGCGGAAGCTGGCGGGCTATTGAAAATCGGCATCGTCGAAACGGTAAACGCGCTACCACATATTTTATCCTCATTCAACGATCATTATCCCAATATTGAAGTATCGTTGATGGCAGGAGTAACCGATCAATTAGTGCAGGATGTGCTGGATATGAAGCTTGACGGGGCATTTGTTACAGGTCCGATTCGTCATCCCAATGTGGAACAGCTGTCTGTTATATCAGAACGACTAGTGCTGGTTGCGAAGCGAGACAACTTTACGATGGATCAGCTCACAACGACACCGTTTTTGCTCTATCATAAAGGCTGCGGCTATCGTGGCAGATTAGAGAGCTGGATGAAGGTTGAGGGCATTATTCCGCGCAAGGTGATGGAGTTTGGTACGTTCGGGACGATCATTGGCAGCGTCGCTGCTGGGATTGGGGTAACGGTCATTCCCCAATCGACGGTAACGGAGCTAGTGGAAAGGCAGGTTGTTGAAGAGCATCCCTTGCCAGAGCCGTATTGCGATATTACGACAATTTTTATATGGCGAAAGGATGCTTACATTACTCGTTCACTTGCCCATTTTATCGAGGAAATTCGTGTTCATAGTGAAAGATTAATGCCGAAAGATTAATGCGGAATGAGCTCACGTAAAATTTTAGTGTCGTGTTCGGAAATTGAATATAAGGTATGGGTATCCGAGGCATGCATAAGTGAGCCGAGCTGATCTTCTTCGCCTAGCCATAGGAAGTAGCTATACGCTGTCGTGCCAGCAACCTCCATGTAGTAATGTGGCGGCATAACATTGACAATTTCTAGTTCTCTAGTGGCACCATTTACGATATTTTTTAATTGAGCGATCACTTCTAGGTCGTCAATCTCTACAATGAACTCGCTGTATGATGTTTTGAAGCCAGCAGCCTTAGCGATCTTAGCGTGAAGTGTCGACGGCGTATTGTTGGTATCAGTTTGACAGCCTATTAATAGCACAGTGAGTAAACAGAGAGTGACGGTGGCAAACTAGCTTCTTCATTTATTGTACCTCCTAGTACGGCTTATTTAAGTTAGACGTGCTAGGATGGATGTTTCTTAATATTAACCCCCAGTCAGCATACATTCCTAATGATTTCACTCAACTATACCAATGCTCAATTACAATAAAAAATAAAGTAACTTGAAAATTTATTGAAATGAAGGCACAATAGATAGGAGATACTGTAACAATGATTGCGATGTATCTAGCTTGTTACCGAACATAATAGGAGTGATTCTAATGGAGCTTGGGATTTCAACCTTTGTCGAGACTAATCCAGATCCCCATACTGGAGAGCTTATTTCTCATGCTGAGCGTATTCGCCAGGTTGTAGAGGAAATTGTGCTCGCCGATCAGGTGGGGCTTGATGTATATGGAGTAGGGGAGCATCACAGACGTGATTATGCGGCCTCCAGTCCTGCAACAATTTTAGCGGCAGCTGCTGCCCGTACGAAAAAGATTCGCTTAACGAGTGCGGTAACGGTGTTGTCTTCAGATGATCCGGTTCGTGTATATCAGCAATTTGCTACCGTCGATGCAATATCTAATGGTCGAGCGGAAATTATGGCAGGAAGAGGTTCGTTTATTGAGTCGTTCCCGTTGTTCGGCTATGATCTTAATGACTATGATGAATTGTTTGACGAGAAGCTAGAGCTGCTTATTGAGCTAACGAAGAATGAAATGATTACGTGGAAGGGGACACATCGCCCTAGCATTAATAATCGCGGTATTTATCCTCGCCCTGTACAAGATCCACTTCCTGTTTGGATCGGCAGTGGTGGTAATCAAGGCTCTGTTATTCGAGCGGGCATGCTTGGTTTACCTCTTGTTCTAGCGATTATTGGGGGTAGCCCATATCATTTTGCACCGCTAGTTGAGCTATATAAGAGAGCAGCAGATCGCAGCGGACATGATAGCAGCAAGCTTCCAGTAGCTTCGCATTCACATGGCTTTATTGCAGATACGATGGAGCATGCCGTTGATCAGTTTTATCCTTCCACAGCAGCTGTTATGAATCAGCTTGGCAAGGAGCGTGGCTGGAGCTCTTATACACGTCAAACCTATGACTACGCGCGTAGCGTAGAGGGTGCGTTGTATGTAGGCGATCCTGAGTATGTCGCACAGAAAATTATTAATTTACGTAAGCATGTAGGAATTACACGCTTTATGCTCCATATGCCGCTTGGAACGATGCCACATGAGCAAGTAATGAATGGCATTGAGCTGTATGGTAAAGTAGTGGCGCCAATGGTACGTGAGGAAATAGCGAAGTGGGAGAAGGAGCAAGGGATTGAAGCCTAGGTTACTCCACTGCTAGTAATACGTCAGCTGCAACGTGACAATTCAAGAGCTTATTAATGCAATAGTGATGCTCCCCATAGTGTAGTAGGGTATCAATAACCTGCTACTGAGGGGGAGCATTTCATTATTTTAAATCATGATATTTTGTGAATTTTGTCATAAGTTCATTAGCAATATTAAGCCCATCTTGTCTATCCATAGCGGGTGCTACGATTAGACGACCATCTTCACCGCTCCAGCCGTTAGTGCGAGCTCCATCACTAGTATAGTAAGGAATAATTACGAGTCTTCTCATGTCTTTATCAACAAACAGTACTCCGTATTGCATTAGATATGGAGTGCCGTTCTCCCAGTAATCATATACCATATGCCCTTCGCCATCATTGTCGAAGGAAATGGTTATTTGTTTCTCATACTTTTCTGTAGGAGTAGTCTCTCCTTCGATGTCTATTGTTCCTTGGAAAGACTTAATTCGAAACCAGCTCTTCTTGATTGTGCCATTAAGCTTCACTTCTGTTTGGAAACCTTCCTCATTCGTACCAAGCTGAAATTGCGTACCTTGTAAAGTAATATCAATCTTCTTTGTCCAGCTAAAGTTAAATAGGATAAGAGCTACTACACAGAGAAAAAGGATGATTGCAATTACTTTTTTCTTCAAATTATCACTCCCGCATTAGTTTCTCTATAGAACGTTACCAAAATGTGTATGATATCTAATTATAGTATGTTGAAAGGAGGATTTCATTCAAATGCTAAAAAAATCGGTAGCAAGGCAAGATGAGACAATGAATTCGCCAATCATTGTTTATCCTTTTCTAGGTACAGCATTTGGTATATGGTAATTCGATTATATATTTAAGTATTAGATGTATAGGTCAGGCAGGACATCTATAGCCAGTACTTCGGATATTGCCGATTGTGATCTAAATTATTAATTACTAGCGCAATGACCACGATTAATATTGATCCAATGAGCACGGGATTCAGTAGAAATGACCACGAGCTGCCAGCCATAATGACGACGATTGGATTAGCACCAGCAGGCGGGTGAGTGGTGCGTGTAAGGTGCATTAAGGCAATCGCTGCCCCTACGCCTAGTGCGATGACCCAAAAGCCGTCTCCTAACAGATGATAGAGCAGCAAACCTACTGAAGCAGAAATAAGATGCCCACCAATAATGCTGCGAGGTTGTGAAAACGGAGCATCCCACGCAATAAAGGCCAATACGCAGCTCGCACCAAACGGCGCCATAAGCCACATTGATGAGGTGAAGCTGGTTAAGAAGGCTAACAATCCAATTGTAATAAACCCTCCAATAAAACCGATAGAAGCCGTTCTTGCTGAAACTTTTAGAGGATTGGTTCCGGCTCCCCCCATTTTAGAGAAAATATAAATCCAAGCTGTACGTCGTTCCATGTTCATCATCCTTTATTTATAATTACCTAGTTAACTATGAATATATGTATATTATGTTCTTGACTACGAACTGTCAATCTTTATTTAGGGAAACCCTTGTAATCATCTATTCCTCACTATACGGTGTTAAATAACCAAAGATATAGTAAAATAGATATTATAGAGCAAATACATGTGTAGAATGGAGCATCTCTATGAGCAAAGAGCTTTATTTAAAGAGTGACTCTAACTTGAATTTTAGTGTCAATACGCAAATTAAAGAGCAGCTAAAGTGGTTGGTCGGATTGGATCAGATTGTGCCTGGAGATATGCTGCCATCTGCTAATCAAATGGCCGATCTATTGAATTTGAATAGAAATACGATAAACCTTGTGTACACGCAGCTTCGCGATGAAGGCTTGTTTTCCATGCAAAAGGGACGCGGTACAGAGGTGAAGGATAACCGTGTTGTTGAGGAGTTGCGTAAAAAGCGACAAGCTATGCACGAGTTAACGGTTAAAAGCATTGAAGAAGCTAAGGCGCTTAATATTGAGCCGAGCGAGTTTTTTATTGCAGCACTTGCTTATGTATTAATGCATCATTCTCAACCAGTGAAAGGCTTGCGGATTGCATTTATCGAATGTCGTGAGCATGATTATATCTTTTATCGCAATGAAATCTCACGTCTAACCGGTGCTGAGGTGACGATGATTGATGTCGCAGAGCTGCGTTTGGCACAGGTCGATGTTATGGAACAGCTTGAGGCTGCAGAGCTCGTTATTACAACGCTCAATCATAGCGAGGAAGTGAAGTCTTTGCTGACATCTAGCGGCAAGCAGCTTTATGTAATAGGGGCAACTGTACCAACGACGCTGCTACTCGAAATATCTGCCATGCATAGCGGCAGTAAAGTAGCATTTGTATGTCTTGGTAAGGCAGGTGGGCAGTGGATGGCTTCTCATGTGCAGGTGGCTGGTATTAGCCAGATTGAAGCAACATCCATCGGAATGAACGAGCGTGAGCAAGTAATAGAGGTACTCCAGCATAGTGATAAGGTGTATGCTTCCAATGCAGTTTTCGATGAGCTGAAGCAGCTGTCACCTGATAAGGTTGCGCTTTATCCGATGCTGCTGGAGCGTAGCAGTGAAAGCTTACTTAAGGATATAGCAGCAACAACAGCTTCAAGTTAGCCCGATGCTACGCTGAAATCAATTAATATCGAATTTTGTAGAAAAAATGCAACAGTATAGTGCAATTCAATGCTATGATTAGTTATAGAACATTCCACAAGGAAATGAGGAGCGTGCTTGTTTTATTTACTTGGGGCATTGAGGAAATATTTAATGAAGCAAAAGCTGCTCGTATTTATCGTGATATTAGCGATTATGTTTGAGCTAGCTTTCGAATACTTCACATCTATGAGTATGAAGTACTTAATCGATTTTGCAATTGAACCGCAAAATATAACGATGTTTTTTATTATTCTTATTATATTTGTTGCAGGTGGATTAATTAGCTTATTTGTTGGGGTAGCGGGAGACTACTCATTAGCAAGATTAACTGAGAAATCGATGGTTAACATTCGCAGTGATATGTACGCACGCTTCCAACAGCTTTCGTCACGAGCCTTCTCGAGGTATCGCAGTGGCGACTTGCTAGCCAGATTTACACTCGATATGCCAGCTGTAGAGTATGCCTTGCAGCAGGTTTTTGTCGTGGGGCTGTATTCAATTACGAGTGTTATTATTGGTATTGCCTTAATGTTCTCGATCTCATGGAAGCTAATGCTAGTGGCAATTGGTGGCTCTTTGCTCGTTATGCTGCCACAATTAATATTAAATAATCGTGCGAAAAACTATAATCAAAACTATGTCGATGTGATGGAGCAGCTATCTAATACGGTAGAGGAAGAGGTAAATGGCTACCGAACGGTTCAAGTATTGAATCTAAAATCAGCTTTTCACAAACGATTCCGTAAGCAGATGGATCTGCTTTTCTTTTTTGGGGTCAAGCGTAGCTTTGTCAATTCCAATCTAGAACGCCTTCCTGTCATGGTATTAACATTAGTCAATGTTGCTGTACTTGCAGTCGGCGGCTACTTTACATTTCAGAAGGAAATGACGATCGGAGATTACACTGCGTTTAACTCTGTATTTATTACATTTAACTTTGCGATTACGACTTTTATGCAAATTATGCCGATTTTCATCGAGGGTGAGGTTGGTATGCGGCGCATTAAAGAAATCGAAGAGCTTGAAGCTGAGCTAGTCGACCGTGAGGATGCGAAGTCGTTAGAAGGCCAAGAGCTTGCAGTGCACTATAATGGCGTAAGCTTTAGCTATAACGATGACGAGCCTGTGCTGAGTAATATCAACCTACACATTCCGCCTAAGCAATATGTAGCGATTGTCGGCTCAAGTGGTTCGGGTAAAAGTACGCTTATTCAATTATTACTGCGCTTCTATAAAGTGGAGCAGGGCAATATTGTTGTTGGTAATTACGAGCTGCAAGATATTTCGTTAGATAGCTTATTCCAATCAATCGGTGTTGTGTTTCAAGAGCCGTATTTGTTTAATACGAGTATTCGTGAAAATTTATTGCTGGCTGCAGAAGGTGCGACTGAGGAGCAGCTGCGTTCTGCACTAGAGATGGCAGGTTTGCTAGAGACGATTGACAGCATGCCGCTAGGCTTAGATACACCACTTGTTAATCAGGGGCAGAATCTATCGACTGGAGAGAAGCAACGCCTAGCTATCGCACAAGCGATTCTGCATAACCCGCAAATTTTTATAGCTGATGACATTAGTGCGACGTTAGATATCGAAGCGGAGGAAGTCATTAACCGATGTCTAGCTCGATTGCGTCAAGGACGTACACTTGTTCATATTACACATCGCTTGACCAGTGTAACGGAAGCAGATCTGATCTATGTGCTTGATCAAGGGACAATCGTTGCCAGAGGTACACATGAGGAACTACTCAAAACAAGCAGCTATTATGAGCAGCTATGGCGTCGTCAGCAGGGCTTCCAGTGGAGTTCTGATCGTATGTCGGTTAGCATTACTGGCGAGCGCTTGAGTCAGCTGCCGTTTTTTACGAATGTTGATATGGATGTGTTACAGTCGCTTGCAGATACCTTCATTACAGAGCGACGCAGCAGGGGCGATATTATTATTCGTCAAGGCGAGCAGGGCAATAAGTTTTATATTATTGTTCGTGGTCATGTTGCGATTGTGAAGCGTGATGGTCATGGTATGGAGAAGACTGTTGCGCATTTGCAGGATGGACAATATTTTGGCGAGATTGCCTTGCTACGGAATATTCCGCGTACAGCAGATGTCAGGGCGGTTAGCGACAGTGTCTTTTTAACACTGACCTCGCAGCAGCTTATGCCGCTGCTAACACGTTATCCGCATCTTAAGCAGCAGCTTGAAGATATGATTGTTCGTCGGATGAGCTAGCTTAATAACTGAGCAGAGGGAATATAAACTCCCTTTGCTTTTTTTAATGACGAAATAATTTGTTGCAATATGAAAGTCACGGAAATTTAAAAGTTTGATATCCGAATATTGAAAGCGCATTATCCTCGTTATGGTGTTTAATGGAGATGTCAAATAGTAAAGATAAGATGTTTATCCTAATCATTGCACTGAAGGGGTGATGTGGGAAGGTCACCGCAGGAAAGTAATTCGTATTGCACAGGTAGGAATTAAATTCTTGGACTAATGTCAAAGGGGGAGTTAAACGTGATGAAAAAGTTTCTATCTATTTCGATCGCATTAATTATGGTTCTTGTAATTCTGGCAGGCTGTGGTGGTAAGCAGCAAAATAATAGCTCGTCATCGAGCAATAGCTCATCATCGAGTAATAGCTCGTCATCGAGCGAAGAACCATATACGGTTAATTTTGCGTATCATGCGCCGAAGGAAGGAAATCAGCAAGAAGTCAATGATCTCATTAATGAATTGACGATGAGAGACTTGAATATGAAAGTTAATCTAATTCCGCTTAGCTGGGACACCTACAATTCGAAATTTTCAATGATGCTTGCGTCAGGCGAACCGATTGACATTTCTTTTGCATTTTCGTTTAGTATGCCTAGCTTTCTTGACGGGGGATATATCGTAGATGCTTCAGAATATGAAGAATACACGAAAGACATCTACAACTTGTTAGGTGAAGAAGTAAAGGCAGGATATATTGGCGACATGTTAGTGGGATTTCCTATGATGAACTCTCGAGCTACCCCTTCCGCGATCTTCGTGAGAAAAGATATTTTTGAAGCGCTTGGTTACAAGGAGTCAGACTTTAATATAACAACAGATGATTACAGCAGCTTTGACAAGCTTACAGAATTGTTTGCTAAGGTAAAGCAAAACTACCCAGATATCACGCCTTTTGATGGTTTTCGAACATTTGGTTTGAATACCATAACTTATGTAGACGGCTTAGGTGATCAATTTGGCGTGTTAGAGAACTATGGACAATCGACGACCATTACGAACTGGTACGAATCTGAGCAGTTTTTACAATTTGCCAAGCTGAACAGAAAGTGGTTTACGGAAGGATATGCATCTAAAGATATTGCAGTGGATAAAGAATTAGGGCAAGCGAAAATGAAAGCAGGAAAAACGTTTGCGATTTTTGCTTCCTATGGTCCTAACGCACTTACGGACGTAAAATCACAAACGGGCTATGATGTAGTGATGATTCCTGTTTCCGAAAAAATGAAATCTACGACAGCAGTAAGCGGTGCAATGAACGTTGTATTGCATACATCGAAAGATAAAGCAAAAGCGTTCCAATTCCTAAACTGGGCGTATACGAATGCTGAATTCAATGATCTTCTTAACTGGGGAGTTCCAGGCAAGGATTGGATTGTCAACGAAAATGGTCAGGCTGATTACCCGCCGGGGGTAACTGTACAAAACGTTCATTATCATTCTGACTACGGCTTTATTTATCCAAACCAGTACTTGATGACTCCGTGGGCGGGTAGTCCAGAGGGGATTTGGGATAATCTTAAAAACTTTGACAAAGATGCGCTAATATCCAAAGCCTTTGGATTGAATTTCGACTCTGCACCTGTTACAGCAGAAATATCGCAGTTAACCTCGGTTATTGCGAAATATGAAAACCCGATCAGCTTCGGTGCAGTTGATCCGGAAGAAAATATTAAAAAGCTCAACGAAGAATTGTATAATGCTGGATTGCAAAAAGTTATGGATGAAAAGCAAAGACAGCTAGATGCTTGGTTGGCTAAGCAATAATAAACAAGTAATAACTCAATCAGAGGCTGTTTCTCATAGGCTGAATACAGCCTCTGATTGTACTAAGGGGGTATCGAGCAACTATGAATAAAAAATTCGCAAAGTTAAAAGAGTTTATCCCACTCTATCTTTTGATGATACCCTGTGCGGTTTACCTTATCATCAACAATTACATTCCGATGGTCGGAATCGTATCCGCTTTCAAAAAATTTCGTATCATGGATGGAATCCTTGGCAGTCCATGGGTGGGACTTCAAAATTTTGAATACTTGTTTCGATCCAATGATTTAACGATCATTATTCGAAATACGCTTCTATATAATGCCGCATTTATTATTGTTAATACCATTGTAGGTCTTTTTCTAGCCATATTAATCACAGAGATTAAAAATGAAAAGATGAAAAAACTGTATCAAAGTTCTATTCTGTTGCCGTTTACTCTCTCTATGGTAGTAGTCAGCTATATCGTCTTTGCGTTTTTAAGTCAAGAGAACGGCATGTTAAATAACAGTATTCTAAAAAATCATCCTGTTGAATGGTTTAGCGATCCTACATGGTGGCCACTAATATTGATTATTGTTCAATGCTGGAAAACGGTAGGGTATGGCGCTTTAATTTATATTGCAGGAATCGTTACAATTGACCGTTCATTGTTTGAGGCGGCAGCCATTGATGGGGCGGGGAAATGGAAACAGATCAAGCACATCACCTTGCCATCATTGCTACCATCGATCATTACTCTGTTTCTCTTGAGCGTTAGTAGAATCGGGTATTCGGATTTTGGTTTATTTTACTTAATCCCTCAAAACTCTGGAACCTTATTCAATGTAACAGCAACCATTGATACGTATGTATATAGCACGATGATGGCAGCAGGTGGAATTGGACGCTCTGCAGCTACAGGCTTAATGCAAGCGCTCGTCGGATTTATTCTGATTATTCTAGCGAATTCCCTTGTACGCAAATTAAGTTCGAAAGATGCAATTTTTTAGATAGGGGGCATAACTAAATGATTGAGAATAAATCGTACCAGATCACATTTAATATCATTTATCTATTTATTGCAATAATTATGATTTTGCCGCTAGTATTGTTGTTTGTTTCCTCAATAACCGATAACAATGCGCTGATCGCCAATGGGTATTCGTTCTTTCCTGCCAAGCTCAGTCTTGAAGCGTATGGGTATATGCTCACCAATTCATCCACAATCGTACGTGCATATATGATTACGATAATCGTCACTGCACTTGGAACATTTATCGGTCTGGCGATTACGACCATGATGAGCTTCGCTCTATCAATTCGAAACTTGCCTGGAAATCGAATCATAAGCTTCCTTGTTTTTTTCACGATGCTGTTTAATGGTGGCTTAGTACCATCCTACATTATGTGGACGAACTTGGGGGTAGTTAATACGATATGGGCATATGTATTTCCTTTCTTTTTGACGAACGCCTTTAATATTGTTTTAATTCGCTCTTACTTTGTATCAAGCATACCGAAAGAACTGTATGAATCCGCAAAAATTGATGGTGCCGGATATTTTAGAGTTTTCTTCAAGATGGCATTGCCTCTTGGAAAGCCTATTATAGCGACAGTTGGTCTTTTCTCATGTCTGCTTTATTGGAATGATTGGTTGAACGGACTTTATTTTATTACCGACCCAAGTCTGTATAGTATTCAAGCATTACTGAACAGGATGAGTCAGAACATTCAATCCGTCATCAACTCTTCAGCATCTAGTACGAGTGTCTTAAACCTACCGCAGGCTTCTATTCGCATGGCGATTGCCTTTGTTGCGATTCTACCAATATTAGTTTTGTATCCGTTCATTCAAAAGTACTTTGCCAACGGTATTATGAAGGGTGCAATAAAAGGGTAATTCTAGCTGGTCTTACGATGAATACGTGAAAGAGAAAGGAATGATGAAACATGAAAAATAAAGATCATATTAACCCTGAGCTTAGACCGATACTTGAGCAGTTTCCTGTTGTTGATTTAAATATAAGAGAATTGCCAGCGGATTTTGAACCTCCTGTGCAAGTGAAATCACCACTAGTCAAGACGACAAATCGGATGATTCCTGGGCAGGATACTGAATTGTTAATGAAAATTTATGAGCCTGTCAATAGATCGAATACGGCTCTCCCTGCTTTATTGTGGATTCATGGCGGGGGATATTTGATGGGACATCCAGATTTTGATGATAGCTTATGTGAACAGTTTGTTTTAACTGCAAACTGCCTAGTCTGTTCTATTGATTATAGACTCGCTCCAGAGCACACATATCCTGCTGCTATAGAGGATTGCTATTCTGGCTTAAAGTGGATGGCTGAGCATACAGATGAATTGCAAATTGATGCAGCTAGACTAGCCATCGGAGGCGCGAGTGCAGGGGGAGGACTTACTGCGGCACTGGCAATTCTTGCTCGTGATCGAGGAGGCCCAAATCTTATATTCCAGATGCCATTATATCCGATGATTGACGATCGTAATGTGACGCCTTCGAGCCAAGAGATTAACAAAAACAATTTCCCAAATGTATGGAATCGAGAGATGAATCAACAAGCATGGGGCATGTATCTTGGTACTGCTGCCGATGGTGAAGTTCCGTCGTACGCTGCAGCGGCACGTGAGCAAGATTTGACAGGTCTCCCTCCAACGTATACCTGTGTAGGTGATCTGGACGTATTCAGAGATGAAACGATTAATTATGTGGCACGGCTGTCTCAGGCAGATGTTCCAGTTGAATTTCATCTATACCCAGGGTGCTTCCATGGATTTGATGTTATTTTTAACGATACGGAAATTAGTAACCGAGCAAGAAATGAATATATCCAAGCCCTGGCTCGTGCACTAAATCGATAAAAGTTCATAGAATAACGACACTCGAGCAGAAAGGATGGTGGGAATATGGAAAGGAAGATTGTGATCCTGCCAGGAGACCCCAATGACGAAAATCGAGAGTATTTGCCAGAAGCAATCAAGGGATCACATATGGTAGTCAATGAGAACGGAAATAATTCGCAAGTATATCCGGTTAAATTGACAGAATATACTGACACTATTGCGGACGGTCTTCAAGATACATGGTATGAATATGTTCCGGAAAGCTATGATGGGACTTCGAAAGTACCTCTAGTCATTTCAATGCATGGGGGATTAATGACCGGTTGGGGGCAAGCAATTTATTCATCTTGGACACTTGTAGCTGATCGAGAAGGATTTATTGTATTGTTTCCAACAGCTCACCAACGGAGAATATGGACGTTAGAAGTAGAAAAGAAAACGTTCGAGATATTAGGTAAGCCGAATCCAGAAGGCTTTTATATGCATGAGCCTCCGAAGCAACCGGAAGACAATCATGATTTGAAGCTCGTGCTAGCATTAATTGAGAAGATGAAGCAAAAGTATAACATCGATGAAGCTAGAATTTATATGCAGGGTATGTCTATGGGAGATATTATGACCAACCAGTTTGCTCGATATTACGATCTACTGGCTGGCCATGCAGGCTCGTCTGGTATCACATGGCCAGAGGTCATTTTTGACGATCAAGGCGATGTTATCAATCGTGCCGGGCCAATTGCAACTTGGCAGTCACGCGTAGAGCATGAGAGCATACCGTTTCACGAAGAGGAAACCGTGGAATTTGTAAAGAAAAATCGTGATTACTGGAAGCAAGTCAATGACATTCACGAACTACCAGAAATTAAAATTGTGGGTGAGGACAACTTTGCCTTCTATAAAGGAGAGCATGGGGATTTGGTATTCCGTGATGTGAAAAATCGTGATCATGGGCAAACCTTTGATGATGCGGAACTCGTATGGGATTATCTCTTCTCAGGTGTTCGACGTGGAGAGAATGGTGAAATCGTGAATGTTGAGCCTCTATGTCCTCGTAAAGGTGACGCTTATGGAATAGCACTAGCAGCGGGAAGTAATAAGGCGTATGTCCATAATTCACTTGTTCAGTTGAACGGAACCGTCTTCAAGCATCAAAAGCTAAAATACCATGGTCTTGACGGTGGATCAATCGTAAGAGGCGAATATTTTCTAGTGCCCGTTTCATTCCTAGCAGAAGTATTTGAAGCAACCTATACGACTACGGATGAGGGAATGTCTGCTGAACTGGAGCTGAAGGGCGGAGAAACACTGCAATTTGCCCGAGGGAGTATCGGTTGTGTCGTTAATAATCGCATTCAATCGATGTATTGTGAGGCGGTATATAGGGATGGGGAATTATATGTGCCGATTGAGTGGATTTGTAAGCGACTGTTCAACAATCACACGACAACCTGCGAGGACGTGCTTTATATTACTGATCACGATGCCGAGCTTTCCTTGAATATGGCCTATATTATCCGGGAGGAAATCCTTATATAGGTCAGGCGGTGAATTAACAATGAACGAATTAAGCAACATGTTGTCTGACGATGAGAGTAAAGCTGTGCGAACGGTATGGAATAAGGCATTCATTAGCGTGTTTATTATGAATGTTTTTCTTATGATGGGGCTGTTCATGATGAATACGCTTGTTCCCACCTATGTAGAAAATTTAGGTGCCACAGCTGCTATCGTAGGTGTAGTTACAAGTATGTTTGCAGTTACTGCTCTTGCGATTAGACCGATTGTAGGACCATCTACCAGAAACTTTAGAAATAGTCGAATATTAGCTGTCGCTGTCGTGATTACAATTGGGGCATTCATTTGCTATGGAATAGCAGATAGCGTTGAGATGATCATCGTAGGGAGACTGCTTCATGGAGTCGGAATGGGCTTCTTTGCGCCTGTAACGATGGCGCTCGCTAGCGATGCATTGCCAAGTGAAAAGCTTGCTTCCGGAATAGGCATATTTTCGCTGGGCCAGGCTATTGCAACAGCAGTTGGCCCTGCATTTGGACTTGAACTAGTACAACGATTTGGATATAGATCTACTTTTTTTATCGGTGCGTTCATCATGGTCATTGTTCTCTTGCTTTCGCTGCGCCTGAAATCAGATGCGCCAGAAAGAAAGTCAGGCTTTAGGATTAAGCTTTCCGACATCATAGATCGGGCAGTAATCGTCCCCGCAATGATGATGTTCTTCCTATCTGGTGCATATTCCTGTATTAACGCCTTTATTTTAATTTTTGGAGGAGCAGCAGGGGTGAAAGAAATTGGACTGTTCTTTACATCCTATGCAATTTGCTTGTTTTTTTCTAGACCAATTAGTGGAAAGTTTGCGGATAAATATGGTGTGGACAAAACCTTAATTCCAGGGATGATTATCTTCGCACTATCGTTCATCTTAATTAGCTTTTCCGATACACTTCCGATGTTTTTAGTAGCGGGTGCTGTGTCAGCCTTCGGCTATGGGATCTGTCAGCCTGCTGTACAAACACTGTGCATGCTACTGGTTTCCAAGGAGCGTAGAGGTGTAGCGGGGAATACAGCATTTATCGGTGTAGACACTGGGTATTTGCTCGCTCCTTCTTTGGGAGGGATTCTTGTTACTTTTGTACATAGCCAAGGCGGAACCGTGTTAGCGGGATATGCCGTTATGTTCCGGGTGATGACTATCCCAATTTTAATAGCGCTCATCCTCTTTCTCTGGAAGAGAAGAACGATACTATTAAAAGTTAAACAAATGAAATAAAAAGCGTTCAAACATTACGAAAGGAACTGATTACATGAAACGAAAAATTGTTCTACTTCCTGGCACGCCAAATGATGACAATCGCGAGTATTTACCACAAGCAATTAAGCATTCGAATATGGTAGTAAACGAAAACGGCAATAATTCGCAGGTTTATCCTGAAAGCTTGACTGAGTATAGAGATGTTGTGGTGGACGGGATAGAAGATACGTGGTACGAATATGTTCCAGATTCCTACGATGGCTCCAAGGAAGTGCCTTTAGTTGTTTCAATGCATGGAGGATTAATGTCTGGCTGGGGCCAAGCGATTTATACGTCTTGGACTCATATTGCTGATCGAGAAGGGTTTATTGTACTTTTTCCTGACGCGGGTGATCGTAAATTTTGGATCGTTGAGATGGCGAAAACAAAATTAGAGGAGGCACTTGCTTTTAAAGTCGATGGACATTCCATTCAAGTGCCACCGGAAAATCCAAATGATAACCATGATATGAATATGGTGATTGAATTAATAGAAAGGGCAAAACAAAAATATAAGATCGATGCAAGCCGGATTTACATTCAAGGGATGTCTATGGGGAATTTAATGACAAGCCAAATGGCACGTTATCATGGACAGATTTTTGCTGGCAAGGCGGGATCAGGTGGACCTGCAAGCCCAGATATTCTATTTGATAGTAATGACCAAATTATCAATAGAGCAGGCCCGCTTGCGGTTTGGCAAAGTCGATTAGAGCATGACCAGGTTCCACCTTTCTTCCAAGGGGATACCGATTATGTCGTAAAGAAAAATCGTGATTACTGGAAGCAAGTCAATGGAATTCATAAACTACCTGAAATCAAAATTGTAGGCGAGGACAACTTTGCCTTCTATAAGGGAGAGCATGGGGATTTGGTATTCCGCGATGTAAAAAATCGTGATCATGGGCAAACCTTTGATGATGCGGAGCTCGTATGGGATTATCTCTTCTCAGGTGTTCGACGTGGGGAGAATGGTGAAATTATGAATATGGAGCCTTTATGTCCTCGGAGGGGTGACGCTTATGGAATAGCGTTAGCAGTAGGCAGTGACAAGGCGTATGTTCATAATTCACTTGTTCAGCTGAGCGGAGCAGTCTTCAAACATCAAAAACTGAAATATCATGGTCTTGACGGTGGATCAATCGTAAGAGGCGAGTATTTTCTAGTGCCCGTTTCATTCCTAGCAGAATTATTTGAAGCGACCTATACGACTACGGATGAGGGAGTGTCTGCTGAACTGGAGCTGAAGGGCGGAGAAACACTGCAATTTGCCCGAGGGAGTATCGGTTGTGTCGTGAATAATCGCATTCAATCGATGTATTGTGAGGCGGTATATAGGGATGGGGAATTATATGTGCCGATTGAGTGGGTTTGTAAGCGACTGTTCAACAATCACACGACAACCTGCGAGGACGTGCTTTATATTACTGATCATGATGCCGAGCTTTCCTTGAATATGGCACATATTATTCGCAATGAAATATTAAAATCATAGGGTGGGATGATGATGGCAGTTCTTAAAATGAACTTTTTATCAGACGCATTAAAAATGCAGACGAATATTACGGTGGTTCTGCCGACGTATAGTTTCGCTGATAGTATGCATGGTGTAGATGCTACCTATGTGCGCGGAATGAAATATCAAGTGATGTATTTACTGCATGGCGGCTGTGGCGATGACAGCGATTACGTGAATTTTACCAACATTGTTCGATATGCTGATAAGTATAAATTGGCTGTTATTATGCCTAGCGCCAATAACTCAGCCTACACAGACTACGAAGGTATAAATTTCTATACTTATATTTCTGAAGAGTTGCCGAAAGTTTGCGAGGCGCTGTTCCCAATCTCTACCAAGCGAGAGGATACGTTCATAGCTGGCTTATCGATGGGTTCACATGGTGCAATGAAGATTGCAATGAATCATCCAGAGCGATATGGGGCTGTTCTATTAATGTCCGGCGCCTCTTATCGCCCAGGTGTTCCAAGCGTTGTTAAGACAGTAAACGGAAACTATCATTTCGATGTAGACCTAACCCCTCCATTCAATTTTGGAGTTACTAATAAAATTGATGATCCAGAATATATCAAGGGTACAGAGAATGATGTTTATGCGATCGCGAAAAGAAACGTTGAGGAAGGAAAGGTACTTCCGAAAATGTTCTTCCGGGTTGGAGATAGTGATCATGCGCTTTACCGTGCGACACTTGCGGAGAAGGATCTTCGGGAATGGGGATATGAAACAAAACTGGAGGTCGTACCAGGTATGGGACATGAATGGGATCTTTGGGATGAAACCCTTCATATTGCCATCCGCGATTGGTTGCCATTGCGCCATCAAGTTATTTATCCCGAACAGGAGTAACACGGAGGAAAACTAATGAAGTCAATTTCCAATCAAGTAATGTTGATTACTTACGCTGACAGTATGGGAGAAAATCTAAAGGAACTCTATCATATTTTAGAGGAACAGTTCGACGGAGTCATAGGCGGAGTTCACATTCTTCCGTTCTTTCCCTCTTCAGGGGACAGGGGATTTGCGGTAATTAACTACGATGAAGTAGATCCCAAATTCGGAAACTGGGAAGATATTCGAAGGTTCTCCGAAAAGTATTATGTTATGGCAGACTTTATGATTAATCATGTGTCGATTAGAAGTGAAGAGTTCAAGGACTATATGAAAAATGGTGATGCTTCACCTTATCGTGATATGTTCATCCATTGGGAACAATTTTGGCCGAACGGAGAGCCTACTGAGCAAGAAATGGAAGCGCTTTATAGGCGTAAGCTGAAGGGCCCTTACAAAGAGTTTACGAGGGATGACGGAAAGGTCGTAAAAATCTGGAATACGTTCTTCGAGGAGCAGGTGGATATTGATCCATGGGCAGAGGCTACCCAGGTGTATTATGAACGGAATTTAGAGCGCATCGCTCAGTATGTACCGCTTATTCGTTTCGATGCTTTTGCCTATGCCTCCAAGAAACCGGGCACGAGTTGTTTCTTCGTTGAACCAGAGGTTTGGGACGTGCTCGATATCGGTATGAGACCAATTCGAAAGTACGGTACAGAGATGCTGCCGGAGATTCATGAGAACTACAGTATTCAGTTGAAAATGGCTGAAAAAGGTCATTGGGTTTATGACTTTGCGTTACCAATGCTGATGCTTCATGCCTTAATGACAGGACGTACGGACCGACTAATTCATTGGATGAAAATTTGTCCTCGAAAACAATTTACAACTTTAGATACCCATGATGGCATTGGCGTTGTTGATGTAGTGGGCTTACTGAGTGATGAAGAGATCGATCTTGTTAGGGCTCAGGTCAATCGTAAAACAGAAGGGTTTCAGAAATATTACAACTTACCACCTGGTATTATTAAGCAATTGGGAGCTAAAGCACGGCAATACCAGCTGATGAGCACCTATTATTCTGCGCTTGATGAAGATGATGATGCTTATCTGCTAGCTAGAATCGTTCAACTGTATGCTCCAGGCATTCCCCAAGTTTACTATGTAGGGCTGTTAGCCGGAGAGAATGATATTGAATCACTGAAACAGCTTGGTGAGCCGCGGAGCGTAAACCGTCATAATTATTCTAAAGCTGAAATCGAAGAACGCTTGATGCTTCCTATGCTACAACGCTTAATGGAAATTATGCGTTTTAGAAATGCTTATCCGGCTTTTAACGGTGAGATCGAAATCAATGAACAGGAAGATAATAGCAAATTGATAATTACATGGCGTAATCATGAACACTGGACAACACTTCGAGCATGTTTTCTCAGTAAAACATATCAAATTACTTATGTGATGGAAGATGGAACAATGGTTACATTGTAAAAGGAGGCAACCAATGGGGATTCTACGCTATAATTTTCGTTCTGAAATTTTAGGTATTCATACAAACATTACCGTTTGTTATCCTTCGGGTCTCTTAACTACTGGTCTTGGCTATCGACATCCTATATTCCCGGATAATAAGCTGCATTATGAACCAGGTATAAAATTTCAGACTGTTTATGTGCTGCATGGCGGAGGGGAGGATGACACAATTCCCTACCGCTATACTAGGTTAGAGCAATATGCTGAAAAAAATATGGTCATGCTCGTTTCACCTTCAGTGAACGACAGTTTGTATATGAACACTACGTATGGATATAGGTATTTCGACTATGTTACTCAGGAGCTTCCCATTGTCGTGCAATCGTTATTTGCATCAGCACCAGGACGAGAGAACACTTTTGTGGTCGGAATGGCTATGGGAGGCAATGGTGCCCTTGGTTTAGGACTAATGCGTCCAGATCTATATGAGGCCGTCGTAGATTTGTCTGGAGGGATTGGCGTAACATTGGACCGTGTTGAATATATAAGTAGTCTGAATTGGGATTTCCCAAAGGTTCGCCAAACATTGCTCGGAGAAAAAGAGTTTGTCGATTCTGAGCATGATTTGAGGTGGTTCGCTGAAAAAAATATAGCTGACGGGGTAAAGCTTCCTAAAATTTTTATCGGAGTTGGCTCAGATGACTTTATTCGGGATCGTGTCCATGAAGATTATGTCATATTGAATCAGCTCGGTTATGATGTTTTTTATGAAGAAGCCGAAGGGATGAAGCATGATTTTGATATGTGGGATTTTTACTTAAATAGGGCTCTGAGTACGTGGTTGCCGCTAAAGCGAATGCCCATTAATCCTAGTAAAATATAATAGATAAACTTATTTATATTATTGAGCAAAATATACTAATTAATGGAAAACTATAAATTAATATCCTTAGTAATTTTTGTGATTTTTTTGTATAGTTGGAGTTGAAAGGAGTGTGTCTAATGAACACGACCAAAAACAAACCTTTTATTAACTCCATTCGTTTCAAACTTATTGCGGGGTTGCTAGCAATCGTAATTCCTATTATAGGGTATCTTATCTATAACAATGTGTACTCGATTAATTTAGTAAGAACCCAAGTTGCTGACTCAAGTAGAAATACTGTGAGCTTATATATGGATATTGTGGATCATACGCTTGAGTCAGTTGACGCATATTTATTGCGATTTATTATCGAGGAAAATGGATTATTGCCTTTACAAACTGCTATTGCAAAGGATTCTGATACCTATCAGCTAGAGAGAATCGATATATTTCAAAAATTGAGTAGAGATATGCATTATTATAAAATGTTAGATTTTATTTTCATCTATTCTCCGGCTAATGATGAGTTGATTTTAGTCCAGAACCAGCAGACATATCAAACAGATATACCAGATCGGAATGGTATAAATTATTCGTTGTCGGAATTCATTCGTGTCAATGTATCAGAGGAAGATTATAAGAAGCAGTGGTTTGATATGAAAATTGGTGATGACTATTATTTTATGCGCATTATTCGCTCAGGTAAGCTATATGGCGGAATGGGAATTAATGTAGAAGATTTGCTTAAACCGATGCACTTGCTAAATTTTGGAGGGAATAATACAGCGTTTTTTACCAATGAGAACAATGAACCGTTGCAAGATGTTAGTGCTTTTGCAGATCAAAACATTGATTTTTCTTTTCAACGCGATGAATATAAACTAACCGGAGATAACACTCCTTATCTGCTCGTCGGGGAAGACTCCTCCAAAGGGCCTTTCCACTTGGTAGCGTTAGTACCAGATGAAGCGATTCTCGAAAAGCTGCCTTTCTTATTACGGATTACCTATCTGATTGCCGGCACGTTCATTTTAATTGTCGTGGTAGCATTATTAGCTTTACGAAAAATAGTCCTTCTCCCAATTTTTCGCATTCTACTTACTATGCGAAAGGTAAAGGAAGGCTCTTTGGAAGCTAGGGTGCCTCGGTTAAAGTCTTCCAACGAATTTATGATGATGAACGAAACGTTCAACGGCATGGTGGCAGAAATTCAAGAACTAAAGATCGAAATTTATGAGGAACAATTAGCCAAACAGAAAGCGGAGCTGAAGCAACTTCAGCTACAAATCAATCCGCACTTCTTTTTGAATTCACTTAATATTGTTTATTATTTGGCTAAGGATGGCAGATACTCGTTAATTCAAGAGCTGTCTTTATCACTCATTCAATATTTCCGGTTTATGTTTCGATCGGGAACAGACAACGTTACTTTGAGGGATGAGATAAAGCATACAGAGAATTATTTGAGAATTCAAACCTTCCGGTTTCCTAATAGCTTAACTTATGAAACGGATGTGCAGGAGCAGGTGCTCTCGGTTTCTTTACCGCCACTTGTGATCCAGACATTTGTCGAAAACTCCGTTAAGTACGCGATCGATACAGATCGGAAAACTCATATTCAAATATCAGCATGGCAAGCTTCACCAGAGCAGGTGTGCATTACAATTAAAGATACAGGAAGCGGCTTCCCTGAACATACACTTTGGATGCTGCAAAAAAATAAGATTCCAACCTCAGATACAGGTGAGCAAATCGGGATATGGAATGTGAAGCGCAGACTCGAATTATTATATCATGGTCGAGCTACGGTGAATTTTTACAATCAAGATGGTGCTGTCGTTTCTATTACTCTGCCGCTGAACTGAAAATTAAAAATGGAATGTCAGCTAGATGATCTAGGCTTCATTTGATTTCGGTATGATGGTTCTGAGGAGGTTAAGATATGTTTCGGTTGTTGATCGTCGACGATGAAGTTGTAATCGCGAACGGCATCAAGTCTAGCATCAATTGGAGGGGGCTTGGCTTTACTAAGGTGGAGACTGCTTTTAATATGCGTCAAGCGAAAGAGGCATTCGCCTCCAATCCATTCGACGTTATGATCTGCGATATCGAGATGCCTCAGGGTACAGGCTTTGACCTGTTCGCTTGGGTACGTGAAAACCACCCGAATACTGAATGTATATTTCTTACATGCCACGCGGAATTTGAATTTGCTAAAAAAGCGATACAGCTGGGCAGCTTGGATTATCTCTTGAAGCCTGTGCTTGAGGAAGAGTTAAAGAAGACGATTGAAATGGCACTAATAAAAATTCGTCGAGATCGGGAAAAAACGGTTAAGCTGCATGAACATTTTTGGTTAGAAATTCTTCATCAGGAAATACCAGCGCGTGCAGACTTAATATTGCAGCAGGCGAAACAGCTTGATCTTGCCTATACTGAGGAAACTTTATTTCTCACTGTGTTAATTCATCACGATTACTGGGATAAAAAGCTTGAGGAGCATGATAAACATATTTTGCTCTATGCTCTTCGAAATGCGCTTGATGAACTTGTCCTGAATCACATTAATGCTTCACATTCCGTTTATCTAAACGATGGCACGTATATGATCATTCTTCCTGTAACAGGCTCTATTGAGGACCATTTCGTTGAGAAGGTTAAGAGCCTCTGTGAAGCTTATGTAGAAGCTTGCAAAACTTACTTTTACAGTCATCTTTCATGTTATATCGGAAATACGGTTTCTTTGGAAAGGATTGCATCGATGTATGATAGCCTCTCCGAATTCCAAAGAAGTCAAGTGAATACTGCGAGCAAGGTGTTCTTTTTGAATAAGCAACCACAGCTTGATTGTAAGATGACACTGCCGAATATGCAGGTTTGGCTTGAAATGCTTCGGAGGCAAGAAAAAGAGCGGCTGTTAGTCGAGATAAGCTCTCATTTTGAAAATTGGAAAGGCATTGAAAGTTTAGAAGCAAAGCGACTTCAGCTATTTTATCAAAGCTTCCTTCAGATTGTGCTCCAAGCATTAAAGGAAATCGGCTTGAGTGCAGAAGAAAGCATGCATGAACATCTAGACTTGAAAAGGCTGATGATCGCAACACGTTCAATTCGGGAAATGCAAAATTGGGCGAACGAGGCGATTGAAATTGCAATCTCCAGTATGAAGACATTAGCTGCGAATGAGACAGTCGTTGAGAAAATTCAGCGATATATTGAATTGCACCTAGATGAGGAGCTTTCTAGACAATATGTTGCGGATTTTGTTGGGCTGAGTCCAGATCATGTCGTCAAGCTCTTTAAGAAGGAAATGGGTCTGTCAATCTCCGATTATATTTTAGAAAGAAGAATATCGCGTGCAAAGGAATTGTTGCTTAAATCGGATATGACAATCAGTGATGTGGCGATCTCTGTCGGCTATACTAATTTTTCTTATTTTTCAACACTGTTCCGTAAGGAAACTTCGATGACGCCGCAGGAATTTCGTAGGCTAAAAACAAAATCTAAATGAAATTTCTAATGGGGGGCTTATTTTGAACGAATGGTGGGTTGATGTAAATCGTAGCATTAATTTTGATGAAGCGCTTACTTTTCCGGTTCGGGAAAATGATATTTTTGCCGTCGGCGAGCTACTAGTTGATATGATGTCTGAGATGTACGATGACAACATTACCAACACCTCGTATAGAAAGCTATTTGGAGGCTCGCCTTCTAATATCGCAATGAATGCGACTAGTTTGGGTATTCATGCAAACATCGCTTCAGCTGTAGGAGAGGATGCTTTCGGTACTTTTTTAGTTGATAAATTGCAAATAGCTGGCATCGATACAGGCTGTGTTCAACGTAACGATTATTCGACAAGTATGGTCGTAGTGACCAAGAGTAGATCAACGCCAATCCCGATCTTTTATCGTGGAGCAGATTATCAATTAATGTATACTAAGGTGATCGAAGAAGCGTTATTGAATTCTAAAATCGTTCACTTTTCTTGCTGGCCGATATCGATGGCGCCTGCACGTCAAACGATAGAAAAAATGATAGCTATTGCGAAGGAAAATCAAATATTAATCGGATTTGATCCCAATTATCATCCACTGATCTGGCAACGTGGTGAGGAGGGATTGCAATACATCAAGTCTATGCTGAAGAACGTAGATATTGTAAAGCCGTCCGAAGTTGATGCGGAAAGATTATTTGGAAAAGATACGTATGAGAATCAGATTGAGAAATTTTTAGAGCTAGGGGTCAAGCTCGTCATTATGACGTTAGGGAAAGACGGAGCGATAGTTTCAAATGGTCAAAACACTTTGCGATTTGACAGTTTAGCCAGTGAGGTTGTAGATACAACAGGTGCAGGCGATGCGTTTTGGTCAGGTTTTTATACGGCTATCGTTCAAGGCTATACGGTCAAAGAGGCTTTGTCCTTAGGTTTTGCCGTAAGTGCTTATAAGTTACAGCATACTGGAGCCGTCATCGAACTACCGCGATTAGAAGTAATAAAACAACTTTATTCGCTATAGAGCAATATGTAATAACAGCTAGGAGAAATGTTTATGAATAAAACAACTGTACATAATTTGCCGATGCTAAATGCATACCCTGATAGCATAGGAGGAACGTTAACAGAGCTTATCGATGTATTAAAGAGACCAGAATTGTTAAATACGATGGGGTCATTTTACATTCTACCTAGCTTATTCAATACAGATTTGGATAGAGGCTTCTCGGTAATCAATTATGATCTAAACGATCAATTTGCTAAAATAGAGGATCTTAAAGCGTTAGAGGAGCTTGGATTGGATTTAAAGCTTGATTTTATCCTTAATCATGCCTCAGTTCTCTCTGAGCAATTTCAACATATTATTGCACATGGTGAAGCATCGAAATACAAAGATTTCTTTATAAACTGGAATAACTTCTGGGAAGGTCATGGACAGATGACACCTGATGGGTACATCCAACCAAATGAAGAGTGTCTTGAAAATATGTTCTTTAGAAAACCAGGACTTCCTATCCTCATGGTTAGATTCCCTAACGGTATAAATGTACCCTATTGGAATACATTTTATCAGGAAGTTAAATATCCGATATTAGATGCTCAGGATATTATGAAGGTTGTTGAAATCCAATATTACTCGGCCAATGAATTGGCTTCTGTTATTAATAAAGCGATCGCAGATGGTAACAAGCCTAATGACATAGATAGTGGAAATTACGAATCTTATAAGGCTACTGTCGTAGAATATTTGGAATCCAATAGAAAATATCTTGGTCAGATGGATTTCAATATTAAATCTCCGATGGTTTGGGAATTTTATAATGATGTGTTGAAACAGTTAGCAGAATATGGTGCTACCATTGTGAGATTGGATGCATTTGCATACGCTCCTAAAGAACCTGGGGAGCGAAACTTCTTAAATGAGCCAGGCACATGGGATTTATTAAAGAAGGTGCAGACATTAGCGGACCAATATAATCTTGTGTTATTACCAGAAATTCATGCTAGTTATAGTGAGAAGACTTACGAAGTAATCGCCTCTAAAGGTTACATGACCTATGATTTCTTTCTGCCGGGACTTATTATTGATGCATTAGAGCATGCGGATGGCACGACTCTAAAAAAATGGGCAGATGAGATAGTAGAAAAAGAGATTAAGACAGTCAATATGCTTGGATGTCATGATGGTATTCCTCTTTTAGATTTGAAAGGGCTTTTATCTGAGGTACGTATACAAAACTTGATTGATATAGTTGTTTCAAGAGGTGGAATGGTCAAGGATCTTCACGGTCAACAAAATGTATATTATCAAGTGAACTCGACCTATTACAGTGCGCTTGGTGAAGATGACCAGAAGCTACTTATGGCACGTGCAATACAATTGTTTATGCCGGGAAAACCGCAGATTTGGTATCTAGATTTATTGGCAGGGAAAAATGATTATGAGGCTATGAAGCGAGCAGGTGCTGGCGGACATAAAGAAATAAATCGAACTAATTTTACGAGGGAGCAGGTTGAAAGTGCTCTCCAAAAGGATATCGTTAAAAAGCAGTTAGAAATGTTAAGATTTAGATTTTTGTTCCCAGCGTTTTCATTTGATTCAACGATAACAATCGAAGCAGAAGGAGCTCACATGAAATTCCTGTGGGAAAAGGATGGCGCTGTTGCTACGCTTCATGTAGATTTGAACGCAATGACATTTAAGATGACAGGTACTAGTAATGAACATGCGATCATAATCGAATAGAGAAGCAGTCGGTATAAGAACGGAGGGGTATTAAAATGAATAAATACGAGTATCATGATGTAAATATGCGAGGAACAATCCAACGGGTCACCTATAAGACCACAAATCGTGATGGGGAACCACGTGATAAATATGCCAATGTATATTTACCATATGGCTATAACTCTGCAGATAAGGAGAAAAAGTATAATATTCTTTATGTGATGCATGGAGGAGGCGGAAATGCTGACGCTTGGCTAGATTGCTGCAAAGTCAAAAATATGTTAGATTATTCAATCGATACTGGAGCTATTTTGCCTTTAATTGTTGTATTTCCTTCGTTCTATAAAGAAAAGATCTCAAGGATTGGTGCGCCTAATGCTGAATTCGAGAGAGAAACGGTTATGCTGTTCCAAAAAGAATTAGTAGATGAATTACTACCTGCTGTTGAGACTGCTTTTAATACGTACGCTGAGGATGGATCGAAAGAAGCGCTAAAGGTTTCAAGAAAGCATAGAGGCTTCGGTGGGTTTTCAATGGGGAGCTGTACAACATGGTTTACACTTATAAATCACCTTGATTATTTTGCTGAATTCGTTCCACTAAGCGGAGATTGCTGGGCAATAGAACCAATGGGTGGGCTGCGCAAGCCCGTAGAAACGGTGAAATTATTACACGATAGTGTTATCCAATCAGGATATGGACCTAACGAATACTTTATCCATGTAGCAACGGGTACAAAAGATTCTGCTTGTGAACCTCTATCCTTACAAGTAAATGAAATGAAAAAGTATCCAGAAGTATTTGTCTACGAAAATGACTTCTCTAAGGGGAATTTTCATTATCTACTTGCTGAGGATGAGGTACATTCATACGAATCTGTTTATCAATATCTTTATAACTTTCTTCCTTACATGTTCAAATAAAAATTTTGCTACGCTATAAAAATAGAAGCAAAAACCAAAATCTGGTTTGTGCTTCTTAGTATAACAAAGTGAGTGAAGTAATTCTAATTACAATCGCTTCACCATATGCCAATACGGATGATGGTGGAGCATTTTTTGTCCGATCGGCTCATAGCCTTGACGTAGATAGACATGCTTCGCACGGGTATTATCGACATCGACGAGCAGCGCGATTTGGTTCATGCCGACAGCGAGTGCATCCTGCTCTGCCTGTAGCATTAACTGTGCAGCCAGCCCCTTGCCGCGATATTGCGGAGCAACAGCCAGTGCATCTATATAATACTCATTGGGCTCCGCTTCTAGCGGATGCTTCACATCCTGACCTAGTGCACTAGCACGGAACTGCTCGATAGGTGCATACAGCGCTGGGGCATCCCCCCCGCTATAGCAAAGGATCATACCAGCAATCTGATCGTCCAGCTCAACAACTTTAATAAGCTGCTGACTGAAACGATTGCCAGGCTGTATATATAACTGGGCGAGTATTGGTGCAGCCTTCTCTGTATTGGATTCACCAGTATATAGCGTCGTCAGCTCGCCGATTGCTGCAATAATGAGTGCGACAACCTCATGCACGTCGTCAGCTTTAGCAGCTCTAATCATTGTAAGCAACCCCTTGTCGTGTTATCGATTATGACAAAAAGCGCAGGCTAAGGGAGCATAAGAGCTTCCTAGCTTGCGCTTTTAATTATGGTCATCGCTATCGCTAATCATTCAACGAAGCCTTAACATTTACGAACGAGCTTATTTTACTGATGTTTCTACAATTAACATTTCATAAGGTGCAAGTGTCCGTTGTCCAGCATTTAGCTCAGGGCGCGTACGAGCAACAAAGCGATATGAATCATCTAGTGCTGGTATTGGTGCATTACCATTGCTAAAGTTATGAATGAAGATGTATTTACTGTTTTCATTCTCACGTGCAACAGCATAAACTGGTGCTGGAAGCTGAACAGGTAGTGCACGCTCTAGCTCAAGCTTCAATGCTAGCTCTTGATAGAAATCGTCATAGAAGGCATCCTCAAAATGACTACCAACATGATATGCTTCACCGCTTCCGAAGCTATTGCGAGTCAATACAGCACGTCCTGCATAGAAGTCATCACGATAGGTCATTAATGCTTCTGCACCATCCAAATGAACAAGATCGCATAGCATTGTGCAGCTATAGCTGCCAGATAGTGTACCCTTTGCAAGGGATTGCTGTACAACACCGAAATTGTTCTCATGATCATATAGACCATCAATTTCCTCGCTAACAAGGCCTAGCACATCGGTTAACCCATGCGGAGCATCACCCATAAACATCAAGTCATTCTCATTAATCATACCTGTCCAATAGGTTGTAACAAGCGTTCCGCCAGCTTCTACAAATTTGCGAAGCTTGCCTTCAAAGCCAGCACGCAGCATATATAGTAACGGTGCAACGACAATTTTATAGCCGTCCAATTCGCATTCCATATCAACAAAGTCAACGGAAATGCCTTGTTTAGCAAGGGCACGGTAATGAGCTTGTACCTCTTCGATATAACCCATATTTTTGTTGCGAGGACCTTGAGAATCTTCAACAGCCCATTTATTTTCCCAATCATAGACGATCGCTACTTGTGCATTCGTCGTTGTTGTTGCGATTTGTGGAAGCTCAGCAAGCAATCCTCCAAGCTGTGCAACCTCTTTAAATACGCGAGTATCATTGCGATCATTGTGGGCTACTACAGCACCATGTAGCTTTTCACTAGAGCCGCGGCTTTTTCTCCATTGGAAGTATTGCACGGAGTTAGAGCCATGTGCGACTGCTTGCATAGAAGATAACAGATGCATGCCAGGTTTTTTTAGCTTAGAAACGCTTTGCCAGTTTGTGCTGGAAGGCGTACTTTCCATAAGCAAGAACGGTTGCTTCTTAATTGAACGCATAAGGTCATGCATCATCGCTGTATCAAGTCCGATGGAGAAATCATCACGTTTATGCCATACTGGATAGCTATCCCATGAAATCACATCAACATCGTTTTTAAATTTGAAGTAGTTCAATCCATCAAAGTAGTACATAAAGTTAGCTGTTACAGGCAAATCCTGATTGAAAGGCTTAACCGCAGCGATCTCGTGCTTCATAAAATCAAGCGTTTGATCCGATACAAAGCGTTTCCAGTCAAGGTTCATGCCATGAATTGCATTTTCACCATGTGGAGCAGGTGATTCAACCTCGGAGAAATCGCTATACGTATGGCTCCAGAACGTTGTCCACCATTGTAGATTAAGCTCCTCAATCGTACCGTATTTATTTTTTAGCCAGCCACGGAATGCTTCCTGACAGTAATCACAGTGACAATCTCCACCGTACTCATTGGAAATATGCCATAGCTTCACTGCTGGATGCTTCGCATAACGCTCAGCAAGCTTACTGTTAATGATACTAATTTTTTCACGATACACAGGAGATGTGTAGCAGTGATTATGACGCGCACCGAATAGATTGCGTTGACGGTTCGCTTGTACACGTAGCACCTCAGGATACTTTTTCGCTAGCCACATCGGTCTAGCACCTGAAGGCGTTGCCAAAAATACAGAAATTCCATTTTCATATAGAGAATTGATTACACTATCCATCCATTCAAAATTGAAAACGCCTTCTTCTGGCTCCAGCTTAGCCCAAGAAAAGATACCTACAGACATCACATTACAGCCAGCCGCCTTCATATATTCAATATCTCTTGCTAGAATTTCAGGATCATGCAGCCATTGCTCTGGATTGTAGTCTGCTCCATGTAGTAAAGCATCAGAAAATAATTGCGTCATGTGTTGATCTCCTTTTCATTACCTACTATTGAATACTACCCATTATAATCGACAAGCCGTTCTTCGCGAAGGAAGATCGGCTTGTCGCCACTATCTGATCAGCACAGCAAATTTCGCCGGGCTGATCAATGGTGTTGTATGAATTTATTAGCAAATGTTGGCTTGTTTCTATTTTACTGAGCCAAGCATACCTTGCACAAATTGTTTTTGCAAGAGGAAAAATATTAGAACTGTAGGAATCGTCGTAATAACAATCGCTACCATAATAATTCCATAATCCGGGTTGTAAGACGATGCTAGTGAAGATACGACTAGCGGTAATGTTTTTTGCTCTTGTGTACGCAATGCAATCAATGGCCACAAGAAGTTATTCCAATTTGCCATAAATGTAATGATTGCTGCTGCTGCATAAGTAGGCTTCATCGTTGGCATGTAGACACGAGTGAATAGCTTCAGCTCGTTCAAGCCATCGACGCGTCCTGCTTGCAATAGCTCACGTGGGAATGATTTTGTATTTTGTAGGAAGAAGAAAATCATAAACGCAGTCGTCATTGTCGGTAAAATAACCGCTAACGCTGAGTTAAGCAATCCCCAACCACTAAATAATTTGAACAAAGGAATCATGATCGCTGCAAAAGGCATCATCATCGAAAGCAGCAATACGCTAAACAGACGGTCAGTTCCTTTTGTGCGATAGATTTCAAAGCCATAACCAGCAATCGAGCAAAGAAGTAATGTTAGAACGGTACCGATTACTGAGATATACACGGAATTCATGAATGCTGTTCCTACTGGAGCTGCATCGAATAATTTGGAAATGTTATTCGTAAACTCAGAACCGATAGAAAACTTACCTTTAACAATATCACTTGAAGTATTGGTCATCCCAATTAACATCCAGACGAATGGAAACAGCGATATGACTGAAGCAGCGATAAGAAATGCGTGCTTAAAAAATGTACCTAGTGCTCTCATTTCTTATCACCTCCAA
>Ga0182738_1000752_pt1 | contig 43382 bp, 33 predicted proteins | sample eDN5th30CBELigMG_FD_128876 | JGI IMG/M metagenome (GOLD analysis project Ga0182738, IMG submission 128876) | Enriched Miracle-Growth compost microbial communities from Emeryville, California, USA - eDNA 5th pass 30_C BE-Lig MG (version 2)... ...
GACGCCGGCGCCGCGGCGGTTGAGGTCGTCGGCCACCCAGGCGCGCAGCGGCGCGTAGCCTTCGGTGGGGCCGTACTGCAGCGCCGAGCGCGCCGAGTTGGCCAGCACGCGGTCGTAGGCGGCGCGCATCACGTCGATGGGGAAGCCGTCGGGCGAGGGCAGGCCTCCGGCGAAGGAAATGACCTCGGGACGTTCGGTGACCTTGAGGATCTCGCGGATGGCCGAGCTGGTCAGCTGGCGCGCGCGTTCGGAAAATTGACAGGTGGGTTGGAACCTCTGGTCCACGGCGGTGCCTCGAACTGTGTGCAATGGCGGGGGATGTCTCGTGCCGGCGCGCGCTGCGCCGAAACGCGCGGGCGCGCGCCCGGGATGACCGCAAAGAATACGCTTTTTATAGAAAATTGCTCGGTCCGCGGCGCCCGACCAGGTACAGCACCGGCACGCCGGCGGCCAGCACGGCGATGCCCAGCAGCGCGCCGGCGCCCGCGTACAGGGTGCTGGACCAGATCAGGCCGGTGCAGGTCAGCGCCAGCACCAGCGGCGGCAGCGGGTAGAGCGGCACGCGGAAGGGCCGCGGCCGGGCCGGGTCGATCCGGCGCAGCCGGATCACCGCCAGCGCCACCAGCATCATGAACAGCCAGAACACCGGCGCCGTATAGGCCACCAGCGCCTCGACGGCGTTCTCCGACACGGCGCCGAAGGCCACCAGCGCCAGCGTGATGGCGCCCTGCGCCAGCAGCGCGCGGGTGGGCGCCTGGCCGCGCTCGCTCCAGCCGGCCAGGCCGCGCAGGGCCGGCACGTCGCGGCCCAGCGCATGGTAGACGCGCGCGCCGGTCATGATGGTGCCGTTGATGGTGCTCAGCGCCGCCCAGCTCACCGTCAGGCCCAGCAGCAGCGCGGCGTTGGGGCCGGCGACCTTCTGCATCACGTCGCTGCCCACCGCGGTGCTGCGCTGCAGCCCGCCCAGGCCGAAGATCTGCAGCAGCGCCAGGTTGACCAGCAGATAGGTGCAGACCACGACGGCCGTGCCGATCAGCAGCACGCGGATGACGTTGCGCGCCGGGTCGCGCAGCTCGCCGCACAGGTAGGCCGCCTCGTTCCAGCCGCCGTAGGTCAGCAGCACGAACACCATGCCCATGCCCAGCGCGCCGAGCACGCTGCCCTGGATGGGCGCGGGCGGAGGCGCCTCGCCGGCCCCCGTCCCGAACAGGCCGGCCGCCACGATGGCCGCCAGCGAGGCGATCACCAGGGCGGTCAGCGCCATCTGCAGGCGCTTGGAGGGATGCGTGCCGACCACGTTCAGCGCCGTCAGCACGATCACCGACAGCGCCGCGTGCAGCGTCGGGCCGTACTCGCCCAGCGGCAGCAGGCGCTGCGCGTAGTCGCCGTAGATGAAGGCCACCACCGCGATGGCGCCCGTCTGGATCACGGTGCCGCGCGCCCAGCCGAACAGCAGCGCGGTGCGCCGGCCCCAGGCCAGGCTCAGGTAATGGTATTCGCCGCCCGAGTCGGGGTAGGCCGAGCCGAGCTCGGCGTAGCACAGCGCGCCGATCAGCATGACCGCGCCGCCGGCCAGCCACAGCCCCAGGTAGACCGCCTCCGAGCCGGCGTTCTGCGCCACCAGCGGCGGGAAGCCGAAGATGCCGATGCCCAGGACCACGCCCACCAGCACGCCCACGGCGTCCATGACCGACAGGCTGCGTGCCCGCGGCGTCGTTGTTGCGTTGGCCTGCGTCATCCTGGATTCTCCCGACGTGGGCGCCTGCCGCGTCCCGGTACGAAACGGGCCTGCCGGCGCGCTGCTGACAACGGACTGAAAGAACGACTGACCGGGCATGGCCGGGAAAGGTTCAATGCCGGCGCCCATGCCGTTCGACGGCGGTCGATGCCGCCCCGCCCGGCCGGCCCTCGGGCGCGCGGGCGCGACACCGGCCCGCCGGCCGTGCTACCCTGCCGCGCAACCCGGGCGCGGCACGCCGCGCGCCTTCCCATCCGCCTGCGCCGCCGGCCCTGCCGGCGGCCGCGCTTTCCAGCCCAAGACCAGCCCATGCCGATGCTGCCCGACACCCTGGAACTGATCGCCACCGGCCTGTTCGCACTTGCCGTCGTCCACACCTTCTCCGTGCCGCTGTTCGCCCGGCTGGCGCATCGCGGCGGGCCGCACGCGGGCGTCTGGCACCTGTTCTCCGAGGTCGAGGCGGTGTTCGGCGTCTGGGCCTTCGTGCTGCTGGTGGCCATGGCCGCGCTGTCCGGCGTGGAGGAAGTCGTCCGCTACATGGACACGCGCAACTTCACCGAGCCGCTGTTCGTCTTCGTCATCATGGTGGTCGCGGCCAGCCGGCCCATCATCCAGCTGGTCGACGGCGTGGTGCGCGGCCTGGCGCGGCTGCTGCCGGTGCCGCGCGACCTGGCCACCTTCTTCCTGGTGCTGTCGGTGGTGCCGCTGGCCGGCTCCTTCATCACCGAGCCGGCGGCCATGACGCTGGCCGCGCTGCTGTTGCGCGACGGCTATTTCAACCGCCCCGGGCTGACGCGGCTCAAGTACCTGACCCTGGGCGTGCTGTTCGTCAACGTGTCCATCGGCGGGGTCATGACGGCCTACGCCGCGCCGCCCGTGCTGATGGTGGCCTCGACCTTCGGCTGGGACTCGTCGTTCATGTTCTCCCACTTCGGCTGGCGCGCGCTGGTGGCGGTGGTCGTCAACGCGCTGGTGCTGACGCTGGTATGCCGCAAGCCGCTGCTGGAAGGCGCCTACGGCTCGGGCACCGGGGTGGACGCCAGCGACGAGGACGCCGCGCGCCGCAAGCCCGTGCCGGCGGCCTGCGTGCTGGTGCACATCGCCTTCCTGGTGGCGGTGGTGCTGTCGGCCCACCATCCGGCCATTTTCCTGGGCCTGCTGATGATGTTCATCGGCTTCACGGAAGCCTACAAGCAGCACCAGTCGCGCCTGATGATCAAGGAAGGCCTGATGGTGGGTTTCTTCCTGGCCGGCCTGGTGGTGCTGGGCGGGCTGCAGAAATGGTGGCTGCAGGACCTGCTGGGCGGGTTGTCGCCGGCCGTGCTGTACTGGGGCGCCACCGCGCTGACCGCGGTGACCGACAACGCCGCGCTGACCTACCTGGGCTCGCTGGTGGACGGCACCTCCGAGACCTGGCGCTACATGCTGGTGGCGGGCGCCGTCACCGGCGGCGGCCTGACGGTGATCGCCAACGCGCCCAACCCGGCCGGCTACGCCATCCTCAAGAACAGTTTCCCGGACCGCACGATCTCGGCCGGGCCGCTGCTGCTGTCGGCCCTGCTGCCTACGCTGGTGGCGGCGTGCATGTTCCTGGTTTAGCGCCCTGGCCGCGCCGAAAGCGGCCTCGCGCCGGCCGCGCGCCGATGGCAGGCCGTGGCGCGCCGACAGCGGCACAGCGGGCCTGCCGTGGAAACATGCCTGAAATGTGCCGGCACATTGCCGCAATCCGGCAATGGCCAATGCCGATGTGCCGGAACATTGCCGAAAAATAGCTAAAATCCGGTGTTTTCCGTTCCACCCTCTTCGGCTGCGCGCCGGGGCGCCCGCGGCGCCCGCGCCCCAGCCCGTGCCGGGCGCTTCCGCCCGGGGAGCCCATCGTGCCTATCTACGCCTATAAATGCAGCGCCTGCGGCCATGCCCAGGACGTGCTGCAGAAAATCTCCGACGCGCCGCTGTCGGTCTGCCCGCAGTGCGGCCAGGCGGCGTTCGCCAAGCAGGTGACCGCCGCCGGCTTCCAGCTCAAGGGGTCGGGCTGGTACGTGACCGACTTCCGCAACAACAATAGCGGCGGCGGATCCGCCAAGCCGGCCGCGGATGCGGCCAAGGCGGATGCGCCGTCCGGGGATGCGTCCGCCGGCCAGTCGGGCGCCGCATCCAGCGCCGCGGCCAAGGATGCGCCCGCGCCCGCCAATACCACTGTTTCCGCCGCCCCCGCCGGCGGCGGCGGCGCGGCGGCCGGCAACCCGGCCTGACGGCGAGACGGCCCGGGGCCGCGTCCGCCGCCCGGCCCGCGCCGCCCCGCCGCCTTCCCGGCGCGGTGCGCGAGGCCCCGGCTCCCGGCCGGCAGCGACGCCGCCTCCGGCAATCCCCGGCCGCCGCCCCGCACCTCATTCATCGGATCATCAAACGGAGTCATCCCGCATGCGTACCTGCTACACCGGCGAGGTCAGCCGCGTCCACCTCGGCCAGACCGTCACCCTGTTCGGCTGGGTGCACCGCCGCCGCGACCACGGCGGGGTCATTTTCATCGACCTGCGCGACCGCGCCGGCCTGGCCCAGATCGTGTGCGACCCCGACCACGCCGAGTCCTTCGCCGTGGCCGAGCGCCTGCGCAACGAGTTCTGCATCAGCATCACCGGCCTGGTGCGCGAGCGCCCGGCCGGCACGACCAACGCCGAGCTGGCCTCGGGCGAGGTCGAGATCCTGTGCAAGGGCATCGAGATCCTCAACGCCTCGGTCACGCCGCCCTTCCAGCTCGACGACGACAACCTGTCCGAGACCACGCGCCTGACGCACCGCGTGCTGGACCTGCGCCGCCCGCAGATGCAGCGCAACCTGATGCTGCGCTACCGCGTGGCCATCGAGGTGCGCAAGTACCTGGACGAGCTGGGCTTCATCGACATCGAAACCCCTATGCTCACCAAGAGCACGCCCGAAGGCGCGCGCGACTACCTGGTGCCCTCGCGCGTGAACGCCGGCCAGTTCTTCGCGCTGCCGCAGTCGCCGCAGCTGTTCAAGCAGATGCTGATGGTGGCCGGCTTCGACCGCTACTACCAGATCACCAAGTGCTTCCGCGACGAGGACCTGCGCGCCGACCGCCAGCCCGAGTTCACGCAGATCGACTGCGAGACGTCCTTCCTGGACGAAGTCGAGATCCGCGCCATCTTCGAAGGCATGGTCCGCCACGTCTTCAAGACGGTGCAGGGCGTGGAGCTGGCCGGGACCTTCCCGCAGATGACCTGGGAAGAGGCCATGCGCCGCTTCGGCTCGGACAAGCCCGACCTGCGCGTGTCGCTGGAGTTCACCGACCTGACCGACGTCATGCACGACGTGGACTTCAAGGTGTTCTCCCAGGCCGCCACCATGCCGGGCAGCCGCGTGGTGGCGCTGCGCGTGCCCGGCGGGGCCGAGCTCTCGCGCAGCGAGATCGACGCCTACACGCAGTTCGTGGGCATCTACGGCGCGCGCGGCCTGGCCTGGATCAAGGTCAACGACGCGGCCAAGGGCCGCGAAGGGATGCAGTCGCCCATCGTCAAGAACCTCCACGACGCCGCGCTGGCCGAAATGATGGCGCGCACCGGCGCGCAGGGCGGCGACATCATCTTCTTCGGCGCCGACCGCGCCAAGGTGGTCAACGATGCCATCGGCGCGCTGCGCGTGAAGATCGGCCACAGCGACTTCGGCCGCAGGCAGGGCCTGTTCGAGGACGCCTGGAAGCCGCTGTGGGTGGTCGACTTCCCCATGTTCGAATACGACGAGGAAGCGGGCCGCTACACCGCCGCCCACCACCCCTTCACCAGCCCCAAGGACGGCCACGAGGACCTGCTCACCACCGACCCCGGCAAGGCGCTGGCCAAGGCCTACGACATGGTGCTCAACGGCTGGGAGATCGGCGGCGGCTCGGTGCGCATCCACCGCGAGGAAGTGCAGAGCAAGGTGTTCCGCGCGCTCAAGATCGACGCCGAGGAAGCCCGCGAGAAGTTCGGCTTCCTGCTCGACGCGCTGCAGTACGGCGCGCCGCCGCACGGCGGCATCGCCTTCGGCCTGGACCGCATCGTCACCATGATGGCCGGCGCCGAATCGATCCGCGACGTGATCGCCTTCCCCAAGACCCAGCGCGCCCAGTGCCTGCTGACCCAGGCGCCCTCGCCCGTGGACGAGAAGCAGCTGCGCGAGCTGCACATCCGCCTGCGCCAGCCCGAGGTGAAATAGGCCGGGCCGCAGGAGCCGCCCCATGTCCGTTATTCGGGTCGTCAGCTACAACATCCACAAGGGCCGCTCGGCCATGGGTGGGCGCGAGTCGCTGTACGACCTGCGGCTGGGGCTGTACGGCCTGCGCCCGGACCTGGTCTTCCTGCAGGAAGTGCAGGGCCGCAACGAGCAGAGCCAGCTGCTGCACGCCCAGCACGAATCGCTGGCCGCCGGCCTGCACCTGCACTCGGCCTACGGGCGCAACGCCGTGCGCCGGCGCACCGACCACGGCAACGCGTTGCTGTCGCGCTTCGACATCCTGGACTACGAGAACCAGGACATCTCCGACCATCCCCTGGAACAGCGCGGCATGCTGCACGCGCGCGTGCACGTCGGCGGGCGCGAGGTGCACTGCTTCGTCGTTCACCTGGGCCTGTTCGCCGGCAGCCGGGAACGCCAGATCGCCGCGCTGACCGAGCGCATCGGCCGCCTGGTGCCCGACGGCGCGCCGCTCCTGATCGCGGGCGACTTCAACGACTGGAACGACCGGCTGGCGCCGCTCTTCGTCCGCCAGCTGGGCGTGTACGAAGTATTCGCCTACGCGCCGCGCGGCATGGGCTACAGCTACGCCGTGCGCGGCCAGGGCCTGGGCCCGGCCAGCCTGCGCGAATCCATGCGCCGGCTGGGCGGGACGCTGCGCGGCCGGGTGCCCAACGTGCGCGCCAACCAGCTGGGCATGGAAGGCGCCTACTGCCTGCTGCCGCCGCCGCGCACCTTCCCGGCGATGTTCCCCTGGCTGCGCCTGGACCGCATCTACCAGCGCGGCTTCGCCGTGCGCAGCGCGCGCGTGCTGCGCGGCAAGCCCTGGGTGCAGTTCTCGGACCACGCGCCGCTGCTGGCCGAGCTGGAGCTGCCGTGACGGGGCGGGTGGCGGGGCGGCCGTGAACCCGGAACCGCCCAGGCTGAACTGGCACGACGGCAACGACGTGCGACTGCTGGAGAACGGCGCGCAGTTCTTCCCCGCGCTGTTCGACGCGATAGACCGCGCGCGCGTATCGGTGCACCTGGAAACCTACATCTTCCAGCCCGACCGGGCCGGCCAAGCGCTGCTCGAACGCCTGCAGGCGGCCTGCGAGCGCGGCGTCAGGCTGCGCGTGGTGCTCGACGGCTTCGGCAGCGCCGCGCACGCCGAGCTGCTGACCGCGCGCATCCGCGCCATGGGCGGCCAGTGCCGCGTCTACCGGCCCGAGCCGCGCCGCCTGGCCAGGCTGGTGCCCAGCCGCCAGCGCCTGCGCCGGCTGCACCGCAAGATCGCCATGATCGACGGCCAGGCCGCCTTCCTGGGCGGCATCAACATCGTCGACGACTACACCAACGAAGGCGAGGACGAGCCCAGCCTGCGCGAGCCGCGCTACGACTACGCGGTATGCGTGCGCGGGCCCATCGTGGCCGACGTGGCGCATGCGCTGGACCTGCTCTGGCTGCGCTTGAACTGGATGCGGCTGCGCCGGCCGCTGCGGCGCCTGCGCGAGGCGCGCCTGCGCCATCCCGGCTACCGCGCCAACCCGCCCTGCGGCGAGGTACGCGCCGCGCTGGCCCTGCGCGACAACCTGCGCTTTCGCCGCACCATCGAGCAGTCCTACCTGAACGCCATCGACCGCGCGCAGGGCGAAGTCCTGATCGCCTGCGCCTACTTCCTGCCCGGCCGGCGCCTGCGCCGCGCCCTGGCGGCCGCCGCCGCGCGCGGCGTGCGCGTGCGGCTGCTGCTGCAGGGCATGGCCGAATACCGCCTGCAGCAGCACGCCACCCGCGCGCTGTACGAGGAGCTGCTCGCGCACGGCATCGAGATCCACGAATACATGCCCAGCTTCCTGCACGCCAAGGTGGCGGTGGCCGACGGCTACGCCACGGTGGGCTCGTCCAACCTGGACCCCTTCAGCCTGCTGCTGGCGCGCGAGGCCAACGTCATGGTCGACCACGCGCCCTTCGCGGCGCAGCTGCGCGCATCGCTGGAGCAGGCCATCGCCCTGCGCGCGCAGCCGGTCGAACGCCAGCGCCTGGGCCGCCGCGGGCCGTGGCTGCGCCTGGCCGACGCGCTGGCCTACACCGCGCTGCGCATCGGCGTGGCGCTGACGGGGCGAAGCTCGGAATATTGATTGAGCGGCGGCACTGCGCCGGCCGCCGCCACGCGCGCCGGGCGGGCTCGCGCTGCCGTAGGATCAAATTGTCCGTGCGTACATCCCACAGTTTTCCTGCCGCGCAGGCCGGCGCATGCTGGCGGCCGTCTCGTCCCTGCCGCTTCCTGCCTCGCCCTGTATGGTTTCGCGTTCCTCCTTTTCCGACCCTGCCCGTCCCGGCCTGCGCCGCTTCGCCCGGCACGACACCGGCTACGCCGCCCTGTTCTCGCATCCCCAACTGGTGCGCGACCTGCTGCTGGCCTTCGTGCCCGACGCCTGGCTGCATAGCCTGGACTTCACCACCCTGGAGAAAGTCTCCTCCACCTACGCCACCGACGACGGCCGCAGCAAGCGCGTCAGCGACGTCGTCTGGCGCGTGCGCGCCGAGGGCCGCTGGCTCTACCTGCTGATCGAATTCCAGAGCCGGCCCGATCCCTACATGGCCTTGCGCACCATGGTCTATACCGGCCTGCTCTACCAGGGCCTGATCGCGCGCGACCATATCCTGCCCGGCCATCGGCTGCCGCCGGTGCTGCCCATCGTGCTCTACAACGGCTCGCGTCCCTGGCGCGCCGCGCGCGACGTCAGCGAGCTGATCCCGGCCCCGCCCGGCCTGGCCGGCCGATTCGTCCCCCGCATGCCCTACCTGCTGATCGACCAGGGCGCTTACGATCCCCAATCCCTGGCCGCGCTGCCCAACCTGGCCGCGGCCCTGTTCCGGCTCGAACGCCTGGACGACCCGCAGGCCCTTGCCCAGGTCGCGGCCGAGCTCAACCTGTGGCTGGGCGGCCAGACCGAACTCAAGCGGCTGTTCGCGCAGTGGATCCGTATGGCCCTGGCGCGGCATCCGGACTACCATATCTCCCTGCCGGAAATCGACGACCTCCAGGAGCTGCACGTCATGCTGTCCGAACGTCCCAAACAGTGGTTCATGCAAGCCAGGCGCGAGGGCTGGCAGGAAGGACTTGCCGAAGGCCGGACCGAAGGCCGAACCGAAGGCCGAACCGAAGGCCAGGCCGACCTGCTTATCCGCCAGCTCATCCGCCGCTTCGGCCCGCAGCCGGAAGCGATGCTTTCACGCATCCGCCAGGCCAGCCCGGGCCAGTTGGAGACCTGGGCGCTCAACGTGTTGGATGCCGACGACATCGACGGCGTCTTTCGATCCTGAATCGCCCCCTTCCCGACGCCGCAAGGCCGCAATCAATAGGCCCGCCGCCGCGCATTCCTGAACACAAGAGCGGGCGGCGGGTTCCCCACGGTAGGCGGCGCGGCCCGTCTCAGGCCCGCACCTCCTGCCGTTGGAAGGCTACGTAGCCCAGCGCGAACAGCAGGATCACGCCGGCCAGCAGCCCGGTGGCCTGCGGCCAGATCAGGGCCAGGCTCTGGCCGAAGGGCAGCGGCGAGCCGACCAGGGCGCCTTCCAGCTGGCTCAGGAACACCGGCCCCAGCGCCCGCGTCGACGGGCTCAGCACGGCGATCACGGCCTCGTTGAACAGCTGCGCGGGCGACAGCCGGCCCAGCCATTGCTCCCACTGCAGCGTCTCCAGGCTGGGCTGGCCGAAGGCCGCCATCACCGGATCGGGCGGGGCGATCGCCTGCGCCAGCGCCGGCGCCAGCATGGGCCAGAGCAGGGCGAAGAACAGCCACAGCCCCAGCGTGACCAGCGCCGACGTGGCCGCCGAGCGGAACAGGATGGAGCACAGCATGGCGATCGCCAGCCACACGCCGGCGTAGGCCAGCGCCAGCAGCAGGAACACCAGCGAGCGGGCGACTTCCTCGCCGCCGGGCGGCACGCCCAGCAACAGCAGCCCCAGGCCGACCACCAGCAGCCATAGCGCCAGCAGGCAGATCGCCAGCGTGGCCAGGCCGGCCAGGAACTTGCCGCAGAGCAGGGCGTCGCGGTACAGCGGCTGCGACAGGATGCGGCTCAAAGTGCGCCGGCCGTATTCGCCGTTGATCGCGTCGAAGCCCAGCCCGATGGCCACCAGCGGGATCAGGAAGCCGAGCAGCGCGGCGAACGAAGGCAGCGGCGCCTGGGCGTTGGTGAACAGGCGCAGGAACACGAAGGGGTCGGAGCCGTCGCCGGCGCCGGCCTGGCGCAGCGCGCCGTACAGCGAGGCGGCCGCGGTCAGCACCACCAGCCATTCCAGCACCCGCATCCGCGCGCTGGACAGATGGTCGGACAGCTCCTTGACGGCCACGACCCCCATGCCCTGCCAGGGCGAGCCCGAGCGGGACGACGCATGGGACGACCCATGGGACGATTCACGCGGCATGGCGCAGTTCCTCCTTGTCGGCTTGCTGGAAGAAGCGGTTGTAGACGGCGTCCAGGCTGGGCGCGTCGGGCGCCAGGCCGAGCAGCTCGCCGCCGGCCTGAACCACCGCGCGCGCCGCGTCGGCGCGCACGTCGCGCTCGGCCAGCAGGCGCCAGCCGCCGTCGGCCGTGGGCTCCACGCGCGCCACGCCGGGCACGGCGGCCAGCCGTTCGGCCAGGCCGTCGCCGCGCGCCTGCACCCGCACCGCGTGGCCGCCGCCCAGCACGCGCTGGGCGAGCTCGGGCACGCTGCCCATCAGGGCGATGCGCCCGGCCCGGAACAGCGCCACGCGGTCGCAGATGCGCTGCATGTGGTCCAGCAGGTGCGAGGACAGCAGCACCGTCACGCCGTCCTCGCTCAGGCTGCGCACCAGGGCCAGGAATTCCTCGGTGGACTGCGGGTCCAGGCCCGAGGTCGGCTCGTCCAGGATGGCCACCTGCGCGCGCTTCATGACGATCTCGGCCAGGCCCAGGCGCTGGCGCATGCCGCGCGAATAGGTCGCCACGCGCTGGTCGGCGGCATGTTCCAGCCGCACGCGCGCCAGCGCCTGGCCGATGGCCGCGTCGCGCTCGCCGCGCGGCATTCCCAGCAGGCGCGCCGTGTAGGCCAGGTTCTCGCGCGCGGTCAGGTGGTCGTAGAAGCCCACCGCGTCGGGCATGTAGCCGACGTGGCGCTTGACCGCCAGCGGCTCGCGCTGCGGGTCGTGGCCCAGCACCCGCACCGTGCCGGCGCTGGCCTCGGTCAGGCCCAGCAGCATCAGGATGGTGGTGGTCTTGCCGGCGCCGTTCGGGCCCAGCAGGCCGAACACCTCGCCGCGGCCGATGGCGAAGCTCGCCCGGTCGACCGCCGCGGCCGCGCCGTAGCGCTTGCACAGGCCCTCGGCCTGTATCACGGGGGTGGTGTCCGCGTTCATCGCCGTCCGTACCTCGCAATGGCGCCGACCAGCACCAGCACGGCGATGGCGATGATCACCGCGCCGGCGATGCCCCACAGGGTGGACGTCTTCACCGTGACCCGGAAATCGCCCGAGGCCGACTCGTCGCCGGCCTGGGCGCGCAGCGTGGCCATGTAGTCGCCGGCCAGCGAGCGCGCCGACGGCGTCAGCCTGAGCTGCGCCTCGGCGCTCTCGCCCGGGGCGATGCGCTCCAGCGTCCTGGGCTCGAACTCGGCCGTCCACCCCGACGGCACGCTGGCCGTCAGCGCCACCGCGGTGGCCGGCGCCGAGCCGTCGTTGCTGACCGTCACCGGCGTGCTGCCGGCGCGGCCGGCCTCGGCCGACAGGCTCATCAGGCCGTCTCGGCCGCTGATGCGCAGTTGCGGCTGGCCGGTGATCTCCAGCGACAGCTCGGCGCTGGCGCTGGCGTCGCCCGCCGAGGCCGTGAAGGTCAGCGGGTAGCGCTCGGGCGCGGCCTGGGCGGGCGGGCGCACCGTCAGCTTGACGTCCTTGCTGGCGCCGGCCTTGACGGGCACGGAGCTCAGCTGCTGGCTGCCGTAGCTCTCCGTGATGGAGGTCTCGAAGCCGCGCGGCGCCTGCGCGGCCACGTTGACCAGCTGGTCCTCGCCGCTGTCGTTGCGGATGGTCAGCTGGTAGTCGAAGGAGGCGCGCGGCCCGCCGCGCAGCGCCGGCAGGCTGGCCTGCACCTCCAGCTTGGCGGGCAGGCGCTCGGCCAGCGACACCTCGACGGGCAGGCGCAGTTCCCGGCCCGCGCCCTGCGCCACCACGGTCAGCGTGTGCGGCTGCGGCGGGGCATCCTTGGGTACGTCGATGCGCAGCTGCAGCGGCACGCTCTGGTCGGTGGACGGCATGGCCGCGCCCACCGGCTGGCCGCCGCCCAGCAGCTGCGCCGTCCAGCCGGCCGGCGCATCCTCCACGCGCAAGGCCAGCCGCGCGGGCGCCACGCCCTGGTTGTGCAAGGTCAGGTTGATGGTGGAAGCCCGGCCGGGCTGCACCGTGACGGCCGGGTAGTCGGTCACCAGGTACAGCCCGCTGGGCGCGCGCTGGGCGTTTTGCGCCGGCGCGGCAAGCGGCGCCAGGACAAGGCAGGTCAGAAAGGCAACGATGGTTTTTCTCATGATCTCTATCGCTGTGCTTCCCTCGGGCCGGCGGCCAACGCCGGCCGGGAGGACGGGTTGAACAATGGACCGCGGCGCCGGCCCCTGCGCGGGTTTCGGCGCCACGGCTAAAAGGCAATCCGGGCGGATGAAAGTTCCGCGAAGCGCGTTGACTTTCAGAAACAGGTCGTAACCTTAATGAAAGCTTAACGGCCCGCCGGCCCGGCCCCGTCAACAGGACGCGCGGCGCCATGCGTTAAGCTGGAAGCCCGCCGGGCGGCGCGCCGCCGCGCTCCGGCGAACGTGGAGACAGATTCATGCAGAAACCCTCCCTGGGCCGCGTGGCCGTGCTGGGCGCCGGCGTCATGGGCGCGCAGATCGCCGCGCATTGCGCCAACGCCGGCGTGCCCGTCGTGCTGTTCGACCTGCCCGCGCGCGAGGGCGACCCCGACGCCAACGTGCGCCGCGCGCTGGACCACTTGCAGAAGATCAACCCCGCGCCGCTGGCCCTGCCCGGCCTGGCCGCGCGCATCCAGCCCGCCAACTACGACCGCGACCTGGCCCAACTGGCCGGCTGCGACCTGGTGATCGAAGCCATCGCCGAGCGCGCCGACCTGAAGGCCTCCCTCTACGAGCGCATCGCCCCGGCGCTGGCGCCGCACGCCATCCTGGCCAGCAACACCTCCGGCCTGTCGCTCGGCCAGCTGGCGCAGCACCTGCCCGCCGACCTGCGCCCGCGCTACTGCGGCGTGCACTTCTTCAACCCGCCGCGCTACATGCCGCTGGTCGAGCTCATCCCCACCGCCGACACGCGCGCCGACCTGCTCGACGCGCTGGAAACCTTCCTGGTCTCGCGCCTGGGCAAGGGCGTGGTGCGCGCGCACGACACGCCCAACTTCATCGGCAACCGCATCGGCGTGTTCGGCATCCTGGCCGCCATCGCCGAAGCCGACCGCGCCGGCCTGTCCTACGACCTGGTCGACGACCTGACCGGCACGCGCCTGGGCCGCGCCAAGTCCGGCACCTTCCGCACCGCCGACGTGGTCGGCCTGGACACCCTGGCCCACGTCATCCGCACCATGGACGAAGGCCTGCCCGGCGACCCCTTCCACGCCCACTTCGGCGTGCCGGCCGTGGTGCAGGGCCTGATCGGGCAGGGCGCGCTCGGCCAGAAGACCGGCGCCGGCTTTTATCGCAAGCAGGGCAAGGTCATCGAGCGGCTGGACCCGGCGGCGGGCAAGTACGTCCCGTCCGGCGCGCAGGCCGATCCCGGGGTGGCCGAGATCCTGGCCCGGCGCGACCCGGGCGAGCGCCTGCAGGGCCTGCGCGAGTCCTCCCATCCCCAGGCGCAGTTCGTCTGGGCGCTGCTGCGCGACACCTTCCACTACAGCGCCGTGCACCTGGCCGACATCGCCGACAGCGCGCGCGACGTGGACCTGGCCATGCGCTGGGGCTTCGGCCATGCGCAAGGGCCGTTCGAGCTGTGGCAATCGGCCGGCTGGCTGCGCGTGGCCGGCTGGATCGCCGAGGACATCGCCGCCGGCCATGCGCTGGCGCCCGTGCCCCTGCCCGACTGGGCGACCGCCGGCCCGGTGGCCGAGGCCGGCGGCGTGCACACGCCGCAGGGCTCGTACAGCCCGCGCAGCGGCCGCTTCGAGCCGCGCCCGGACCTGCCCGTCTATGCCCGGCAGATCGCCGCGCCGCGCCTGGCGGGCGAGGCCGACCCGCGCGCCGGCGTGCCCGGCGCCAAGGTCGTGCGCGAGGACGACGCCGTGCGCCTGTGGACGCTGCCCGCGCCGCACCCGCAGGACGTGCTCATCGCCACCTTCAAGACCAAGATGCACACCATCAGCCCGCAGGTCACCGAAAGCCTGCTGGCCGCCGTGGACCTGGCCGAGCAGGACTACCGCGGCCTGGTGGTCTGGCAGCCGGGCGACCCCTTCTCGGCCGGCGCCGACCTGAAGGCCATGCTGCCGGCCTTCGCCCAGGGCGGCCCCGCCGCGCTGGAGCCGGTCGAACAACGCATGCAGGACCTGTCCCTGCGCCTGCGCTACGCCCGCGTGCCCACCGTGGCGGCGCTGGCCGGCCGCGCGCTGGGCGGCGGCTGCGAGCTGGCCATCCACTGCGCGCGCCGCGTCGCCCACCTGGAAACCTACATCGGCCTGGTCGAAGTCGGCGTGGGCCTGGTGCCGGGCGCCGGCGGCCTGGCCCACGGCGCGCGCCGCGCCGCCGAGGAGCAGGCGCTGCACGCGCCGCAGGCCCCGCTGCTGCACTTCCTGCAGAAGTACGCCGAGGCCGCGGCCGGCGCCAAGGTCTCGGCCTCGGCCCTGCAGGCGCAAGCCATGGGCTACCTGCGCGAATCCGACCCCATCGTCATGAACGGCCATGAACTGCTCTACGTGGCCGTGCGCGAGGCCGCCGCCATGGCCGAGGCCGGCTGGCGCCCGCCGCTGCCCGAGCCCTTCCCCGCGGCCGGGCGCGACGGCGCCGCCACCCTGGCCGCGCAGCTGGTCAACCTGCGCGAAGGCGGCTACATCTCGGCCTACGACTACGAGCTGGGCCGCGCCATCGCCCACGTCATGTGCGGCGGCGACGTCGACCCGGGCACCCTGGTCGACGAAAAGTGGATCATGAAGCTGGAACGCGAGGCCTTCCTGGGCCTGCTCGCCCGGCCGCAGACGCAGGAACGCATCATGGGCCTGCTCAAGACCGGCAAGCCGGTGCGCAACTAGGATCACAGGAGACGCCATGACCCGCCAGGTACAGGACGCCTACATCGTCGCCGCCACCCGCACCCCCATCGGCCGCGCCCCGCGCGGCGCGCTGCGCCGCCAGCGGCCCGACGAGCTGCTGGCGCGCACCATTACCGCCCTGCTCGCCCAGGCCCCCGGCCTGGACCCCGCCGCCATCGAGGACGCCATCGTCGGCTGCGCCATGCCCGAGGGCTCGCAAGGCCTGAACGTCGCGCGCATCGGCGTGCTGCTGGCCGGCCTGCCCACCAGCGTCGGAGGCGTGACCGTCAACCGCTTCTGCGCCTCCGGCCTGACCGCGGTGGCCATGGCGGCCGACCGCATCCGCGTGGGCGAGGCCGACGTCATCATCGCCGCCGGCACCGAATCCATGAGCCAGAACCCGCCCATGGGCATCAACCCCTCGTTCAGCCCGCAGATCTACGCGCGCGACGAAAACATCGGCATCGCCTTCGGCATGGGCCTGACCGCCGAGAAAGTCGCCGAGCAGTGGAAGGTCGCCCGCGAAGACCAGGACGCCTTCGCCCTGGAATCGCACCGCCGAGCCATCGCCGCCCAGGACGCCGGCGAATTCGCCGACGAGATCACCCCCCTGGACATCGTCGAGAAATCCGCCGACCTGGCCGCCGGCGAGCTGCGCGAAAGCCGCCGCACCCTGGCCCTGGACGAAGGCCCGCGCCGCGACACCAGCGCCGAGGCCCTGGCCAGGCTCAAGCCCGTCTTCGCCGCGCGCGGCAGCGTCACCGCGGGCAACAGCTCGCAGACCTCCGACGGCGCGGGCGCGCTGCTGGTGGTGTCCGAGCGGGCCCTCAAGGCCCACGGCCTGACGCCGCTGGCGCGCTTCGCCGCCTTCTCGGTGCGCGGCGTGCCGCCGGCCATCATGGGCATCGGCCCCAAGGAAGCCATCCCCATGGCCCTGAAGCAGGCCGGCCTGTCCCAGGACCAGATGGACTGGATCGAGCTGAACGAAGCCTTCGCCGCGCAGTCGCTGGCCGTGATCCGCGAGCTGGGCCTGGACCCGGCGCGCGTCAACCCCCTGGGCGGCGCCATCGCGCTGGGCCACCCCCTGGGCGCCACCGGCGCCATCCGCTCGGCCACCGTCGTCCACGCCCTGCGCCGCCGCAAGCTGCGCTACGGCATGGTGACGATGTGCGTGGGCACGGGGATGGGGGCGGCGGGGATATTCGAGCGGATGTAGGGGCGGGCGGCAGCAGGCGGCCCGGGGCGCGCTTCTGCCGGGCCTGCTGCCCCAGGCCCTTCGCGGCCACGCTGGAGGGTTCGGATTTCAGCCTCGCGCGGCCCTTTCGATCACGCCGGCGATCCATTGGTTGAGGCTTTCCCCGCAGGCCGCCGCGGCGGTGACGGCCGCTGCGTGGGCTGCCGGCGGGACGCGCAGCATGAACTTGCCCGAAAAGCGCTTCCGCGGCCTGACGCCTTGGGCCTTGCATTCGTCCAGGAAGGCGCGCAGCGAGCGTTCGCCCTGGCGGCGCAGCCCCGCCACGTCATCGGCAAGGAAGTCCTCGCCGCCGCCCAGGTCGACGAACTCCCCCCGGAACATCTCGATGTCCGGATCGAAATGGATGACGGCCCGGTAGCCGTTGACGATCATCACGTTCTTCATGGCGCTGCTCCATTGTCCCCGCCATGCCCGCCGCCCAGGTGCGGCAGCGGGAAATCGCAGGAAAGAAGTACAGGCCCAATCTACCGGCAAGCGCGCCCATCGGCGGCGCGCAGTGAACGGTTTTGTCCGTCGGGGTTCACGCCAGGAGGCAACTGCCTGATTTCAGGAGGAAGGCATTTCCTCCATGCTCCGGGCTTGCCGCCGCACCCCTTCGAAAATCGTCTCGGCGACCCGGGCCGGGAAACCACGGGGCAGCCTGCCTCCCACTTCATCGAGCGCGGCAGGCACCTGGGCCAATGTCTGCGCGATGATGTCCTCCATATCCGCACCCAGGCCGCACCGCCGGGCGGTGGCATTGAAATGCCTGCGCGCGATGTCCTGCAGCCGGTAATGCGCGTTCCTGCCATGCAGCGCCATGGCCAGCCGCAGCCGGTGGTAGTCCACCCGGTGCGCCCCGTTGCCGGTTATCGGCCAGAGCGACAGCACGTCATAAAGCGGCGTCAGCCGGTATCTTCCCCCGGGCAGCAGGAAGATCGAAAAGTTCTTGGCGTGGCCGTCCGTCGCCGCAAGCAGCCAGAACAGCAATTGGGCTTTCATCAACAGGCGCAGGTCCGCATCGCTCGTCTCGGAATTGCGCAGTATGCGGGAGATGTCGATCAAACCCGGGCCGCCGTCCGATTCGTACTTGGCGGCCGGCGATGTCCCGGTCGCCTGGCAGAAGTCTTCCTGCGGCAGGCGCAGCCAATGGCTTCGATCCGCGGCGAGCCGGCGGTCGAAGCGCTCCACCACCAGCGCCTTCTGTTCATCGAAGCGCGCGATTTCGCAAGCCGCCACGGGCAGGCCGAAGGCTGCCAGCAGCCTGGCGCACAGCCATTCGTTCTCGACCGATGCGCTCATGCCGGCCTGGCGATTGCCCACCAGGCCCATGGGCAGCTTGAAGATATGCGTCGTCGGCGTCGCTCCCAGCGGCAGGCACCACCGGCCTTCGTGCCACAGCAGCGCGGTCTTTTCCTGTGCGCCGGCGATGGAGATGCGCAGTTCGTCCTCGTCCATCGCCATGCCGCCCAGCGCGGAGGGTGTGGCCACCGCATTGCGCAGCATGCGGGCAACGCCCGCTTCGTCCAGGGGCCGGGCCTGGATGCGCAACACTTCGTCAGGTGTCTCGCCTTCCGGCAGAAGCTGCACCGCGCCGACGCAGTCCCGCCCGATGGCTTGCAGCAGATCGAAGGCGTCGGTGCTTGCGGTGCGGAACCGCGATTGCAGCCGCCTGCGGATCGCGTCGTTGTCGGGCAGCAGATTGTCGAAATAATTGTGGACGGCATCTCCCCGGATCGGCACGGGATCCAGCGGGATGGGCAGGGACAGCGACAGGGGGCGGCCTTCGGGCGAAGCGGCCCAGCCTTCGTCGTACGAAAGCTCGTCCGCGCCTCGCGCCGGCAGGCGCCACTGGCCGACGCGCCTGCCATTGGCCCAGATGCCCAGGGTGCGAGTGTGCGAACGGCGGCCCATGGCTACCACTCGCCTTCTTCTTCTTTTCCAGGGTTGGATGGCTTGGCCTGGATGTCCAGGTCAAGCCCGAGCATACCGGCCAGCGCGAGCAAGCGGTCCAGCGTCAGTTGTGCCGGCTGGCGCTCCAGCTCGGAAAGGCGGTTCTGGCTGATGCCCAGGCGGGCCGCCGCCTCGCTTTGCGACAAGCCCAGGGCCTTGCGGCGGGAAGCGAGCAGCTGGCCAAGCTGGTCGGAGGTGAAGATCTTGGGCATGGTGGATATCGGCAGTGTCGATAAAAGCAATATATCGCCATAAGCGATAAACTACAAATATCGATTTTGTCGATAAATTTAAAATATCGGTATGGCCGATATTGTTCCCGTCCTGGTGCGGACCGTCCCGCCCCCGCCGCCGATCAAGCCGCCAGGTTCTTCATCTTGATCCGTGTCGCCAGCAGCCCACAGGCCAGCGACAGCACGATGCACAGCGCGATGCCGATGCGCACCCCCGTGCGCACCGACAGCTGCGCCACCACGATGCCCACGCAGGCCGTGCCGATCGCGCTGCCCACCGCGCGGGTGGTCTGCACCAGCGCCGAGGCCACGCCCACGTCGCGCCGGTCGGCCAGCATCTGCATGAACAGCGTCAGGTTGGGCAGCAGGAAGCCCAGCGCCGTGCCGTTGACGAACAGCGACAGCAGGATCCACCACGCCGGGCTGTCGTCGGACAGCACCAGCACCATGGCGCAGCCCGCGGCCATCAGCCCGGCGCCGAACACCAGCAGGCGCTGCGGCTGGGTCTGGCGCGGGAACAGCTGGCCGTTGACGATGCTGCCCACCGGGATCGCCGCCACCAGCGGCGTCATCAGCAGCCCCGCCTGGCTGGGCGTGTAGCCCAGCTCGTGCTGCAGCAGCAGCGGCAGGTAGAAGATCAGCACGAACATCACCGCGCCCACCGCCACGCCGATCACGTTGATCAGCCGGGATTCCAGCGAGGCCAGGATGCGCAGCGGGAAGATCGGCCAGGCCACCTTGCGCTCGACCGGCACCAGCGCGGCGATCGAGCCCACGCCCAGCGCCGCCAGCACCAGGGCCAGGCCCGGCCGGGCCTCGTCGCCGGGGGCGAAGGCCAGCTCCAGCGCCGCCAGCGGCGCGGCCACCGCCACCACCAGCAGCACCGCGCCCGTCCAGTCCACGCGCCGCCTGCCGCCGTCGTGCTGCGGCCGGATGCGCGGGAAGAAGCGCGCCACCAGGACCAGCGCCAGCAGCGCCGCCACCGGGCTGACGAAAAACGCCGCGCGCCAGCCCAGCGCCTGCGTGATCGCCCCGCCCAGCACCGGCCCGGCCCCGCTGGCCACCGCGAACGTGGCCGACACCATCGCCATCCAGCGCACGCGCCGGCGCGGGTCGGGGAAGAGGTCCGCGGGCGCGGCGAAGGCGGTGGCGATCATCATCCCCCCGCCTATCCCCTGGAACACCCGGAAGGCGATCAGCTGCGGCATGGTCTGCGCCAGCCCGCACAGCGAGGAGCCCAGCCCGACGATGACCACCGAGGCCAGCATCAGCGGCTTGCGCCCGTACATGTCGCCCAGCCGTCCGAAGATCATGATGGACGCCGCCGTCGACAGCAGGTAGCCCGTGCCGACCCAGGCGTACAGCGCCATGCCGTTCAAGGCCTGGGCCACGCGCGGCAGCGTCGTACTGACGATGGTCGAATCGAAGGCCACCAGGATCACCGTGGCCGCCACGCCGGCCATGGCCAGCATGAGTTCGCGGTGGCTGGGCTCGCCGGGGCCGGAGGGGGATGCGTCGGCGCCGGCGGGGGGATGCTCTGGGTCTGCGGGCTCTGCGGGCGGGGTCATGGTGGGCAAGGATATCACCTTGGACTGGTGTTTACCCCTAGCAAAACCCGTGCGAACGCGGCCGCCGGCGAAAGGCCGGGCGCGGCGCCCGCGATGCCCGGCAAATTGCACCGGACCGGTGCCGGCAGGCCCCGTGCGACCCGCATGCCGCCCCAGAACGGGGCGGCTGCCCGCAGGCCTTGACGCCTTCGTGCAACACCGGCCCGGGCCGGGCCGCCGCCGTCAGCGCTTGAGCAGGCCGTGATACAGGAAGAACACCAGCAGCACCCCCAGCGCCACCGCCCAGGACCAGGGCGAGCCGCGCAGGCCGCGCTCGGGCTCGGCCGGCGCAGGCGGCGGGGGCGCGTGGGGCAGGCGCGCCGCATGGTCGATGAAGGCGGCGAAGAACTTCTCCACCACCTGCCCGGCCGCCTTCGCCACGGCGGCCTCGCCCAGCTCGGCCAGCTTGCCGCCCACCTGCGCGGCCACCGTATAGGACAGGCGCGTGCCGTCGTCCTTGGGCGCCAGGTTGACCTGGGCGGTGCCTATCACCAGCCCGGCCGCGCGGCCCTTGCCCTCGAAGGCCAGCGTGCAGGCGTGCGGCGGGTCGACGTCCGAGACCAGCAGTTCCCCGTGGTACTCGGATTCCAGCCCCGCCACGCGCGTACGCACGGTCAGGCCGTATTCCGTGGGCGAGCGCCGCTCGACCTCCACGCAGCCGGGAATGCACTGCTGCAGCACCTGCGGATCGTTGAGCGCGTCCCAGGTTTCGTGCGGAGGCGCGGGTATCCACTGCGCATCGGCAAGACGCATGGTTGTCTCCCATGGAGTGCTTGTTCTATGGGGGATTGTGGCGCGAAAGGGCGGAGGGCGCTAGGGAGTGGGGTTGGGTCAAGCTGGGGGAGAGCATACATGACAGGCCTTGCCGACGATTCCGCGTCGGCTGCCAGCCCGAGGGGGGCGGATGCGCGCGTCGTTTTACTGCTAGGAGAATGTGCTACAGCGCGCTGCGCCGTCCAACCGGCCTGCAGCGCATCCTGACGGATGCGGTTGGGTTTGGCAAGTGAGTACGGGCAAGGATAGAGGCCGATCGATCCGATCATATCGCTCAGACAATAAACAAACCTGGATGATATGGCTGTACGCAATGCAGAAGGTTCCACTGGGTGTGCTCCAAGATGCAGAGGCTACCCAGTGCTGTCGCTTCAAACGAATGCCGCGTCTATTGCTCAGAACTCGTATACTGCCGCACGCGTGAGACCCCCATCTGACGCACCCTAGGAACCGAAAATTACCTCGCGACCAACAAGGTAGGCAGCGTGCTCTTTAGTTCATACCAGTTCATATTCATTTTCCTGCCCATATCGTGGGGTGTGTACTTCTGGCTGAATGCTCGGAGGCTGACTACCGCTGCCAAATCGTGGCTGATAGGAGCAAGCTTCGTTTTCTACGGGTGGTGGAATTTCATCTACGTGCCGTTGATATTAATGTCCATTCTGGTGAACTATTCCATAGGTACGGCCCTGGCGTCTAGTCAGTTGGCCTCAGCGGAAGGAAAAGGGCGGCGCAAGGGGATACTGCGTGCAATGGCTCCCCGTACCTTGCTAATGGCGGGTGTAGCTGCGAACTTAGTCGTGCTTGGCTACTACAAGTATGCCGGATTCTTTCTTTCCAATCTGAACGCATTGGGACTGGATGTTCCTGTGCCGGATATCGCCTTGCCGTTGGCGATCAGCTTTTTTACGTTCCTGCAGATCGCCTATCTGGTCGATAGTTATCGGGGAAAAGCAGTCGAGTACGATTTACTTAATTACATGCTGTTCGTCATGTTCTTCCCCCATCTGATTGCGGGTCCCATCATTCACCATTCCGAAATGATGCCCCAGTTCCGGATGGTACGGAATATGGCGATCCGCTATCGGAATGTGATTATAGGGCTATTCATATTTTCGATTGGGCTGTTCAAGAAGGTAGTCATCGCTGATACGCTGGCCGCGCATGTGGGGGTTGGCTTCGATCAGGCTACCAGCCTGAACTTCATAGAGGCGTGGGTGGCCAGCCTGAGCTTTACTTTTCAACTGTATTTCGATTTCAGCGGCTATTCGGACATGGCGATAGGAGCGAGTTTGCTGTTCAACATTCGCCTGCCAATAAATTTCAATTCCCCCTACAAGGCCCTGGATATACAGGAATTCTGGCGGCGCTGGCACATTACCCTCAGCCGATTTCTGCGTGACTATCTTTATATCCCCCTGGGTGGCAATCGGATTCGGCCGTCGCGTACCTATCTGAATATCTTTGTCACTTTTCTGTTGGGAGGTTTCTGGCATGGAGCGAGCTGGATGTTCATCATTTGGGGCGCTCTACATGGAATTGCATTGATTATTAATCGGGCGTGGCAAAGACTGGGGTTGCGTCTGCCTTCCGTACTTGCTTGGCTTGTCACGTTTACGTTTGTCAATGTTGCTTGGGTGTTTTTCAGAGCAAAGGACATGAGTGCAGCTATGAAAGTACTTGGGGGCATGATGGCCGTGGACGCCACGTGGGTGGCACGGACAGTCGACGAATTGACTGTCATGCCATTGCGCGTTCTCGAGAACGTCTACATTGCTTTGACTAATACGTCGGGGCTGGCGCCCACTTTTCTATTGCTACTAGGGCTAATCGCCGCTAATCTGACCATGCGCAATACCATGGAGAAATATTTGCTGAGCCGACCCGCCATCACTGTGTACAGTGCCGTCTGGCACGGCCTGGTCTTTGCGTTGTCTCTGTACTTCCTGTTCATTCAGCAGGATGTGGAATTTCTGTACTACGATTTCTAGCATGCACAAACAGGCTAAGAGAGCAGTATTGGCATTCCTTCTGGCTTCAGCGGCAAGTCTATTGTTCGTGCCAATTGCGTTCTATGTTTATGATCCGTTGATGCTTTACCACAGGCCATGGGGCCGGCCGGTGACGTTCAGTACGGATCTCCGAACACAAGCAGCAGGAATAATAAACAGCTTTAAGTTCGACTCCTTGATTCTGGGGACGTCCATGCTGCAGAACACGTCTGGGAGGAAAGCGAAAGCGTTGCTGGGCGGCGAGTTCGTCAACTTGTCTGCTGCGGCAGGCGACCCTGCTGAAAGGGCAATCGTGCTTCGGAGAACCTTCGAGAAGCACGATATTCGGACTGTCATATATTCTGTGGATGCATATGGGCGAGTAGGCAATCCTGCTTATCCAATAGACGAATTTGACTATCTATACGATGACAATCCACTCAACGATATCCGGATTTATTACCATGCCAAATACCTTCGTTGCTTGCTGACTTGGTCGTCGTCCAAGCAGTGCGTCGGGGCGTCGGCGGATGCTGGAATGCCGGCGTCTTGGTATCAGTCGAAGTTTCACAGGAATCGCTTCGGCGGGTTGCACAAGTGGTTCGCCGCCAAGAACAATAGGCAGGTGCGTATATCGCTTCAGCAGATCGTCGACGCAGTTGACGGCTCTTTGTCCAAGAAGGTGAGCGATGACGAGCTTCTGGTGCGGGAGACAACCCGGGAAACCGAAGAGTATCTCGATAAATATATACTGGCCTTTGCGCGCGAGCATCCAGAAACTACTTTTCATCTTGTGATGCCGCCCTACTCACGCCTTCGTTACGCCATGTGGTATCAGCGTGGCCAATTGAATGCAGAGAAGCATCAGGCCGCAATTCGCCACTTGGTTGCTGCTCAGAAAGTTCTGCCCAATATTCGAGTGTATGGGTTCGAGGATCAGGACTTTCTGGACGACATTGCGAATTATAAGGATACCGGCCACTATCACCCGGAAGTCAATGTGATGATGCTGAGGGCGATCAAATCAGGAAAGGGGAGGCTGACACAGGAGTCCGTTGACGGTTATCTGGCAATTTCACGCCAGAAGGCGTTGGATTACGATTTGCGTGGAATCGCAGAAAAGGTTCGGGACTATCTGAATGGCCTAGAGCAATCACCCGTAGACTGAGAGGCGCGTTGAAAGAGCCTCGTGGCTCGGGTAGCTTGTGATGTCTGGGGCCTCGATGCAAAAGTGTCGCCTCGGGAGTTATGACAGTCTTTTTTTCTGCAAGATCGAAATGCGTCGCAGTACTTCCTCCATAACGAGAGCGCAGCATTCATCACGAGGGGCGGCGAAATCGATCCATTGCGGCGCAATAATGGTTGAGTTAAGTGTAAAGATATCGGTTTCTGTGGCTCCCTTGTTGGTCCTGAGAAAATAGTTCTCCGGAGAAAAGCCTAGCATCCATACGGGAACTCCAAGCGATGCGCCCAACTCGATGGGAAGTGAGCTGACTCCAATGATCAGGTCGAGTCCGGTCAAATATCGCGCCAAGCCTTCGAAGTCATTGAATAGGTCGATATCCTCTATAAGACGAATGTTCTTGTCACGACAGAAGGCAATTTCCTGCTCGGTCATCCGATGTTGTACGGACCATAGCTCTATGTCGTCTCGAAGTGTCAGTGGGAGAAAGTCCTCTATTTTGAGATGCATGAACTTTCTCCAGCTTGTCTGGAAGTGACTCTTCCACAAGAGCCCTACACGAATCTTTGCCGAGCTAGGCGCCCTATATTTTTCATGTGGAAAAATATAGGGCCCTTCTTTGGGGCGCTTAATTTCATGGATAAGGTAGTTGAAGAAAATGTTCTGGCCAAACGTAACGTAGTCGCTGGTCTCCAAGTAGGGGCGGGCATTTTCCGTGAGGTAGTTGGCGATGGATTGATTGAATCCGCGAATTCTATTCTCTGACGCGGCCATTTTTGTGACTGCGCTTCTGTGCCGCTTAATCGGAACAAAGTCAATCGTGGGGAATGAGCGCTTGAATAATGATTCCAGACGAGGGTCGCAAGTAATCGTCGTGCGCTGAAATCGTTTCGCAACTTCACCAAAGAATTGGGCGGTCCGTACCTCGTCTCCAACGCCTTCGTCTGCAATTATGAAAAGATGGCCGGCATTGCTGCCGATGGCCGGTAGGCGCTCGAAATTAAGAAATCTGTCTCCCAGTCGCTGCTTCAGAAGCCGCCAATGCGGGGCATGTCGCTTTGCATATATTCCTTCGATATGCCGGCCATCCATCATCAAGCTGAAAGCTGTTTCTCCAATTGCCTCGCTTTTTCCGGAGCGCGACCCAGGACGCCCCAAACTTTTTGCTCCATAACCGATTCTGTTTCTGATGGAAAGGATATGGCTCATGGACTCTCCCGTGCGGGGTAGAGCCAGACGCAGGCCTTGGGATGATAGTTTGTCTCCTGGATCTTGCCGTAGTGCACGCAAGAAAAGCTGGCGAGCAGATCGATAGTCGCCCGATGATAGGTGCCGGAAGCCCTTGGCTATAGCGAGGGGCAAAATTGTATTGGGGAACGACTCGCCCTCGGAAATTTTTATAATATCGTCGACTTGATCCAAGGACAGGAGGGCGCGGAAATAGGCATCCTTTTCTAAAAGGGACATGCTTTCATAACGCTGCTTATGGATGGCAAGAGAGGTATCGAATATTCTGGAGCAAATTGGTTCGAAGGATTTCTGTTCTCCCGCAACCTTCAGAAGTATGGTCTTCTTATAATGATCCGCCTTGCTTGGTAACGAAAATCCTGGTTCTTCTAGCCAATGGGGAGCGTGCCGCAAGATCGCGATGAATATATCGAAGTTATCTAGCGTATATTCCTTGGCTAGTTGGCCGAGCATCTGATAAGCAAGATTGTTAGCGCCGTAGCCTAGTAGATAAGGGATTAACCTAATTTGGAACTTTGGATCTACACCTGCGCCGGATAGTTTGGCAACGTAGGGTGCCGGGTCTAACCCGAGTTGGTGTTCGTTCCTGACCTGAAAATCTAGCCAAGTCAAATGGGCATTTGTGTTGGCGTGGTCAGCGGACGCGTCACTATTCAACGATGCGATTCGCTGGAGTAAGGCGACCTTTTGATCGCTTTCAAACCCTGCGGCAGCTATTGCTTCCGCTAGTGCCCGAAGCACTGGGGTTGGTGTGTTGTTTAAATCGGTATCTCGCACTATGGCGCTGATCATCGCATCGGCTTCGATGCCGTAGCTGCTTGCTAGTAGGCATCTGGAGGCTAGAATCCGAGTCTTTAGAGGCAGGCTGCCTATATTCAATGATCGGGCTAGGCTCGCGGCGGAATAGTAGTTCCTGGTTTTAAAGAGGTGCGTTAGGGCTGCGGCGATCTCTGCGATTTTAGGACCGCTTTGTTGTGCGCTAAGGACGAGCTCCTCCGCTGATAACTTCTCGATTCGCTTATTGATTTGAGCTATGGATTCACGAGGTATGACATTGCGATCGGTGGCGCCCGTTGCTGTTTCCTTGGCGGGACTTTCGGCCTTGGTTGCGCCAGATGAAGTTAACGAGGAAGGTTTGTCGGCAGAATGCGTCTGCTTTTTCGAAGAGATGGGTACGGGTGGGGCATCTTGTAAAACGCACCGCTTGAGGATATTTTTGAAAGATTTTGCCGCTTGTTTGAGAGGGATGAGGGTGCGCTTGGCGCTAGGGCGAGGGGACATTCTTGCGCGGCCTTGATGGAATCGAATGGTCAGCCAATCCGGGTGGCTTGCTGGAGATTATTATAGTTACTATTTGGGAATTTGCCAGCGGATTCTCAGTGGTGGCGGTTGGGAAGGTCTTAAGAGCTGGACGGATCCCGCAGCCTGATGCTGCATTCTGGCTTGGCATCGGGGTACGGAATTGATAAATACTTAACCGAGGCGTAATATCGCGGTGCTCAAGGGCGATTGGTTCGTTCAAAGCAATCATGGAGAATATTTTTCATATGGAATCGGCCGAGCCAGCCATAGGTAGGAAGGTGGGGTTGAAGATTAATGCGTTACGGTCTTCTTACAAGTCTATTGAGGCCTGGGTTTCAATGCCGAGTGGCGCTATACCACAGGGACGGACAACGGTTGCGCGAGCGGACCAACTAGGGTTCCAACGCGTGACGAGTTGGCTGAGTTGATCGATTTACAGCGCAAAGCTCACAAGGCCTAACTCTTTTCCAACATTTCTCAGAAGGCCAACAATGCTGCCTATAGCGATTATCCAATGCCGACTCGGCTCTAGCCGCTTGCCTGGCAAGGGTGCCCTTGATTTGTTGGGCCAACCGTTGTTGGTGCGGGTGATAGAACGCTGCCGGATGGCTCGGCATCTGTCAGACGTAGTGGTTGCGACGTCCGACTTGGAGCAGGACGATATTATCGCTAGTATCGCGGAGCGCGCGGGAGCGCCTGTGTATCGTGGATCCTTGACCGATGCAAGAGACCGGCTGCTGAACTGTGCTCAGTCCCTGGGGGCGGAAGCATTCATCCGTGTCACTGCTGACAATCCATTCGTAGAGCCAACGCTGATGGATCTTATGGTGGCGGCGAAAGAGGCTTCGCCCGATTGTCCCTACGTGGTGCACGATCTTGGTAGGACGGTATATGGCGTAGCCAGCGAGCTGGTAGATACCCACGTGCTGGCGGCACGGCTGGAAGATCTCCCTCAGGATGGCCGCGAACATGTCACTACTGGTCTCCGCCAACTTGCCGGAGCTCTTTGCCTCGAGCCGCCTTCTGCATTTGCAGCCCCCGACCTGTCGCTTACCGTGGATACCCTGGAACAGTACTTCAATGTCTGGCGGCTCATGTGCCATTTTGGCAACGGACCAGACGCGCTGCCCCAAATCGTTGCAGCCTTTCAATCGGGTGACAACCCTGCCTTGACATTCGAACGTCGTAGATGAAGAGAGCCATATGGACTATGTTCTAGGTACGGCCAACCTCGGCCTTCCCTACGGTAAGGCACTCGCGCGCGAGTTGCCGGACGAGGATAGGGTGTCATCCATACTGAGTTGCGCGGAGGCACTTGGGATTTCTTGGCTGGACACTGCTGCAGCTTATGGCAAAGCGCAGGCCAGGATCGGCCGTTATTTCGCTCGGACACCCGGGCGCATCCCTTTTCGTGTCTCCAGCAAGCTTCCGCCCGTTCTGAACAGCGACGATGCTCACATCGGAGTCGTCGTTCAGGAAATCATCACTTCATTGCAGGACACGCTAGGCCATAACCGTATTGACCAATTGCTGCTCCATCGCTGGAGCCAGTATTGCGAGGCAGGTAACGGAATCTGGACGACGCTATGCGCGCTTCGCCAAGCCGGGTATATTGGCCGTCTGGGAGCTTCCATACAGAATTCTGAGGAGGCCATCGCTGCCCTGAATGCGCCTGGGATTGAAACAATGCAACTTGCTTGCAATATCCTCGACTGGCGCTACGACGAGCCCGAGATCGCCTCCTTGCTCGTTGAGCGCCCAATCCGGATCGAGATCCGTAGCGTCTTCTTGCAGGGTTTGCTGACTCACACCGAAGGTGTGCGTTTTCCGACAACGGCAGAGTCTTACGATGCGGGCGCTATTCGAAGCTTCTTGGCCTTGGCCGCCAATGAACTGGCCCAAGGCGACATAGTTGCGCTATGCCTGCGATATGTCGCCGGACTGGGCTGGGCTGATGCCATCGTATTTGGAGTTGACAATTGCCGCCAACTCGAAGAGATCATGGCTGCCCTAAGCGCCGGCCCTTTTCCGGCCGATGTAATGCATTGGATTCGTTCGCAACGGCCCTATGTGCCGGCGTCCTTCCTTGATCCCGCCCAGTGGGCATAAGACTATATATAATAAATTATGAAAGAGATTGATAGCTCTCTTGGTGCTTCGGCAGTATTGGTTACTGGAGCAGCTGGACATCTAGGACGGGCGATTTGTTGGGGCTTGGCACGCGACGGCGCTCTGCCCATTTTGAATGGCCGCGATATTTCACAGCTTGAAGTCCTGGCTACCGAACTACGACAAGCTGGCTACGACAGCCTTCTTGCCCCTGGTAACGTAGGCGATTCAATTGCGATGTCCGCATTGCTGCAGTGGATCGCTAGGGAGTCGCGGTTGCGTGAACGACATTTCGATGGGCTGGTCAATAACGCTTTTGCAGGAACTAGTGTCGACGCTGCACAGGATATCCCCTCGCTATTTGCACAGGCAGCGGCAATCAATCTGGGAGCCGTCGCCTTTCTGAGCGAGACATTTGCGGCATTGCCTAGCTGCCGCCCGCGTTCGGTAGTCAACGTGGCTTCCATGTACGGTGTAGTGAGCCCCGATCCTTCCTTGTATCCCGACGACGTACCTATTAACCCCATGCATTACGGTGCAACCAAAGCGGGAATGCTGCAGCTGACCCGGACCTTGGCGGTGCGCTTGGCGGCTCGGGACATAAGAGTAAATGCGATAGTGCCTGGCCCTTTTCCCAAAGAGGAGGTACAGCAGGCGCACCCGGAGTTCACGGCTCGACTCGCCACCAGGACGCCCATGAAACGGCTCGGTAGAGCCGAGGAAATCTATCCGCCAATCCGTTTCCTTCTGCGTTCGGATGCGAGCTTTGTGACTGGTGCGAGTATTGCTGTTGATGGCGGTTGGACCGCGATCTGATCGGAGTAATAAGCAGATCGAGTTGAGCCTGCTCGTTCGTCAGGCCTGTTTGCGATGGGACGGGCCATGCTAGGCGAAGGTGCGCGACCCGTGTGGCGCCCGGCCACGTCTGCGTAGACAGCGGCGCTGGTCGCCATAAACTCAACCAATCGCGCCACGGCTTGCTAGGCCATGCTGTTTCGCCATTGACTCTCGGCGGATGTGGGAGTTAAGAGGCAGGCCTGCGCCATAGAGAATTGCTATAGCGAGATGATAGCTGGCCATCAGCGAGGAGAAGGGACGCCAGCGCGTAGCACCGGTGTCCTGGAAGAAAACGGCGATAATCACTGATCCCCACGCGAGACCCTTTCATGATGCTCATCAAGTACAAGTTCTCGGCTTGGGGGGAAATAAAACTCAAATAGTTGTCAACCAAATGAGGTTCCATTTCATTGAAGCTGGCAGCGTTCCAAAAAAGATCTATTCTTTGATTCCGAACGAGCGGTATCTGCCAGGAATTGAAAATATATATCTGCCCGGGCTCTCCTTGGAGAGGTTCGGTCAAGGACCTCGTCTGCTCAAGGCCGACTACCTTGCCAGGAAATACGTGCTTTAAGTACTGATTGCCTATGTAGCTTTGCGGGGGTATGTCAAATAGGTAGCTGGTGAGGTGGGGGTGCAGCTTGTGAAGAATCTCCGTCTGAAGACCGGACCCAGGGCCGATTTCCACTATTGTCGAAATCTTCTGGAAATCTAGGAACTGGCATAGATATGCATAGCGCATGTAAAAATTGAGTGCGTTCGATGTATAGGTTCGCCTCTTTATGCGAAAAACATCGCCTGGGTTGCCTGCCGTGGATATCGAGAGTCTGGAGAGCGGGGCGGCATTAACCAGCTTGCCGTACGTGTCCGCGAAGTCGTATCTCAAATTATTCCATTGAGATTGAGTGAGGTGGGAAGGCTCCGGGATCCGAGGCTCGCCGGCGCCGAAACGGCGAAGAATATATTTGGGATCCTCCGGAACCGCGTCCCCCAGTCGATAGTTCTGTAGACCATGGCTACGAAGGTATTCTTCAAGCGGCCTGCGATGGCGTTCCCAATATGGGCCGGGATGATAAAGTGGGTCTGCCTCGGACAGACCCTTGAGTGCGTCTTCAAAGATTGAGAAGTCGTCTTCAACCTGAGTCGGGCGATCGGGGAAGACACTGGTTATTTTCTGAACGGCGCGAGACAGAAAACTAGTAATCATGTTGTGAGCTATTGGCGGCACTACGTTTGATGGGGCTGATCAAGCTGTCGGCTGGCCTTTTGATTCTACTTGACCATGTTCCATGCAAGTGGGGTACCGCCGGAGATGTCGTACATGGCATGTCGGCCGATTATCCGGTCGTAATTCTTGGGCGGTAGCCCAAATCCCGGTCGGATGCTACGCAGGTTATCCTTCGTAAACTGGTCTCCCGCCTTGATATCCTGTACGACGTAAAGCGATCTACGGAACTGCACATTGCCTTTTTCGCTTTCGGTGCGTTCGTAGCTGACTTGGCCTAACGCCTGCCAAGCGATTCGTACATCACGGCAGAGAGCCTCGAGTTCCGGGGGCTCCAAAGAGAAGCTGTCGTCAGGCCCGCCGCCATTTCTATCCAGCGTGAAGTGCTTTTCGATCAGGCAAGCCCCCACGGTGACCGATGCAATCGCCGTGGCATTGCCTATGGTGTGATCCGAAAGTCCCACAGGCACACCGAAGCGCGAAGCCATGTCCGAAATGGTCCGCAGGTTGTACTGGTCCGCCGGCGCAGGATAGCCGCTCACGCAATGCAGGATCAGTATCTCGCTGCAACCGCCGTCCTGGGCGGCGGCAATGGCTTCGTGGATCTCCTCTTCATTCGCCATGCCGGTGGACATGATCATCGGCTTTCCAGTGCTGGCGGCATACCGTATCAGCGGCAGGTCGATGAGCTCGAATGACGCGATCTTGTAGGCTGGCGCGCCCAAGTCTTCCAGCAGATCCACCGCAGTCGAATCGAAGGGCGAACTGAAAATGGTGATGCCCAGTTTGCGAGCGTGATCGAACAGGGGGCGATGCCAATCCCACGGCATGTGGGCTTCTTGGTAAAGCTCGTATAGCGTCCGGCCGTCCCACAACCCGCCTCGGATGCGGAAATCCTCGTTGTCGCAGTCCATGGTGATGGTGTCGGGCCGATAGGTTTGCAGCTTGACGGCGTCTGCCCCGGCCGCCTTGGCGGCCTCGACAATTTTCAGCGCCGTCTCCAGCTTGCCGTTGTGGTTTGCCGACAACTCGGCAATGACGTACGGCGGGGCATCCGGGGCGATACGGCGGTTGGCGATGGTGATGGCTCGTGCTTGCATCATGGTGCGTTCTCTAGGGACGGGGTTGCCATTCGTGCGCCAGCAAGCCGAAGCAGACTACCGAGTGATAGTGCGCTCCGTCGAAATGCTGGTCCCGGAGTGTTCCCTCTCGTCGAAACCCCAGGCGTTCATGGAAACGGATGGATCGTTCATTGTGGGCCAGTGCCTGGCCACACACCTTGTGCAGCCGCATGCTTGCGTATGCATGCCGCAGGGCGGTTTCGCCAAGCTTGCTACCTGTGCCCCTGGGGGTGCCGGGGGCTGCGTAGAAGCCCCAGTCGGCGATACCGCCCTTGGCGGAAATGCTGAAATTGACGAACCCGGATGGGTGGCCGGACAGTTCGAAGACAAAAGCACGCCTACGAGGATTCTCGAGGGTGCTCTCGAACCAGTTCAAATGCTCCTGCAAGGTGATCTCGTGCTGTGTGTACATGAACCGGCGTATATCGGGATGATTGCGCCACGCCAGGACCAGTTCCAGGTCCTGGCGGGCGATGGGGCGCAATCGCGTGCCTTCGGTGGGTTTAGTGTCGTGCATGGCCTTCCAATATCTCAGAGACGCGGGCTACTCCTAGGCCATCAGTGATGGCGCTGGCCAGTCGGCTCATTCGTTGCAGCGCGCCTTCCTGCATCAGCAGGGCGAGTTCCGGGCCGAGACGCTGAGGGATGTCGGCAACCTCACCGAGAAGCCGGCTCGCCCCGCTGGCCTGCAGCGCCCGCGCACCGGGCCATTGGTTCTGCGCTAGCACGGCAAGCAGCGCCGGCAGGCCCAGGCAGCAGCGCTCCCAGGCCGTACCGCCGGCCGCCCCGATCGCCAGGTCGCTCTCGGCCATGCGACGGGCCATGTCGTCGACACCGATGGCGATCTCGGCATGCCAGGGCAGGCGTGCCGCAAAATCCACAACATCCCGCAGCCATGGCGCCTGGGCACCCATAATGATGGTAATGCCACAATTCCCAGGCAGTAAAACACCATCCCGCAAGGTTTGTAGCACGCTTGTCGTAGCGTTGGCCTGGTCGACGCCGCCCATTGCGATCAGGATGTTGGTCAGGGGAGCGTTGGCGGTACGCCGGGCCAGACTGTATCCGCGCAATTGTGCGAACTGCGGTCGCAACAGCGCGTAACGCGGGCCGGCCAGGATTTGACAGGGGGCGGGCACCAAGTCAACGTAGTCTTGCGGCGTGCGGCCAAGATTCTGGTCTAACAGCAGGTCGCAGGCATGTAGGCGGTCGGCTAGATCATCAATGGCCATCAAGGCCCCGCTGGCGGGCCTTACGGCGTCTTCCCAGCGGCGATCCAGGGCGTAGTGATCGACGATCAGCCAGTCTGGCCGTACGCCTTGCAACAAGTCCAGCGTCTGCTCGGCATCAGCCTGCCAACTGCTTCCCAGCCAGTTGCGATGGACCGGCTCGCATGGCTGTGGCCTCTGGTCATCGTCCGTCATCAAGACCGGCAGCGCCAGGGCGACGAACCCACGTGTACGGATCTGGGCCAGCAGGTTCCCGGGATGTTCCCGGCAAATGAAGCGACAGGTGGCGCCCCGGTCACGGAGCGCTTCGGCCAGGGTCAGGCAGCGCATAACGTGCCCGCTGCCGATCTGCAGGGATGCATCCGTACGAAATGCGATTTCCATCTCTACCCTCAGGGGCCGATCGCATGTCCTAGGCCGGTATCGATCGACTAGGCAATCATGGGCCTGCCGCGGAATTCCCGGATATTCTTGCGCGGGATGCGCTTGCTGCCGCCGCGCGCCGGGATGACCGCTATCTTCATGAGGACAGGGCGTTGCGCAAGGCCGCGACGACCTGGTCCTGCTGTGCCTCGCTCATGGTCTGGAACATGGGCAGGCTGATTGCCTCCCGATAGTAGGCTTCCGCGTTGGGGAAGTCGCCATCTTTGAAACCCATGCGCAAGTAGTACGGCTGGGTGTGTACGGGGATGTAGTGCAGGTTGACGCCGATGCCCTGGGCGCGCAGGGACTCGAATACCTGGCGGTGGCCTTGGCCGATGCGGTCGAGCTGCAGGCGGATGACGTACAGGTGCAGCCCCGAGTAGCCGTCGGGATGCTGCCACGGTACCGTCACTGGCAGCGGGGCCAGCAACTCGTCGTAACGGCGCGCCAACTCATGCCTTCGCTTCACGTAGGCATCCACGCGCGTCATCTGGCTGACGCCCAGCGCGGCTTGCAGTTCGGTCATCCGGTAGTTGAAGCCCAGCTCGATCTGCTGGTAATACCACGGTCCATCCGGTTCATGCGTCATCAGGCCGGTGTCGCGGGTGATGCCGTGACTGCGCAGGAGAGCCAGGCGGCTGGCCAGTTCGTCGTCGTTGGTCAGGGCGACACCGCCCTCGGCGGTCGTGACGATCTTCACGGGGTGGAAGCTGAAGACCGTGATGTCGCTATACCGGCAATTGCCGATGAATTCGCCACGATACTTGCCGCCGATTGCATGCGACGCATCCTCGACGATTTTGAAGCCGTAGCGCACCGCCAGTTCGTGGATCGCCTGCATATCGCAGGGCTGGCCGCAAAGATGCACGGGGACCACGACCTTGGGCAGGCGCCCCTCGCGTTGCGCCAGTTCCAGCTTTGCTGCCAGCGCCTTGGGGCACAGGTTATAGGTGCGCGGGTCGATATCGACGAAGTCCACCCTGGCGCCGCAATACAGCCCGCAGTTGGCCGAGGCAACGAAGGTGATGGGCGACGTCCACAGCCAATCGCCCGGTCCCAGCCCCAGGGCCAGGCAGGCAATGTGCAGGGCCGACGTCGCGCTGTTGACGGCGATTGCATGGGCCGCGCCCACATGGCTGGCGACGGCCTGTTCGAAGCGGGGCACCATCGGCCCCTGTGTCAGGAAGTCCGATTGCAGGACCTGCAGGACGGTGTCGACGTCCTCCTGCTGGATGTCCTGACGGCCGTAGGGAATCACGGTCAGATGCTCCCGATCTTGTCGCGGTTGGCGTCTATCCAGGCCTGCAGCGCCTCGGCGTTCATCCATTCCGGATTGTTGTCGCTCGAGTACACGAAGCCTTCCGCTACCTTCTTGCCATCCTTGATGCGGTTCGCGCAGGTCGCCCAGCCGTGGATGGACGGCAGGATCTTGAAGTGCTCGGGGTACTCGTACGTGTAGTAGGCGTCCTCGGCGCTGATCATCTGCTCGTGCAGTTTCTCGCCCGGCCGGATGCCGACGATCTCTTGACGCGCCTCAGGCGCCACCACGCGGGCCAGGTCCGTGACTTTCATGGACGGGATCTTCTTGACGTAGATCTCGCCGCCCTCCATGTCGTTGAACGCGTGCCAGACCAATTCCACGCCCTGCTCCAGAGAGATCATGAACCGGGTCATGCGCTCGTCGGTGATCGGCAGGACGCCACTGTCGCGGATCGACATGAAGAAGGGGATCACGGAGCCGCGCGAGCCCATCACGTTGCCGTAGCGCACGACGGCGAAGCGCGTGTCGTGCCCGCCGGAGTACGAATTGCCGGCAACGAAGAGCTTATCGGAAGCGAGCTTGGTCGCGCCATACAGGTTGATGGGGCTGCTTGCCTTGTCCGTGGAGAGCGCGACCACCCGCTTCACGCCCTTGTCGATGCATGCGTCGATCAGGTTCATGGCGCCATTGACGTTGGTCTTGACGCATTCGAACGGGTTGTACTCGGCAGTCGGCACGATCTTGGTGGCAGCCGCATGCACGACATAGTCCACGCCGTCCAGCGCACGGTACAGGCGTTCACGGTCGCGTACGTCGCCGATGAAGAACCGGACGCGAGGGTCGTTCTGGAACTTCTTGGCCATGTCCCATTGCTTCATCTCGTCGCGGGAAAAGATGATGATTTTCTTCGGGTCGTATTTGGCCAGGGTCATCGGCACGAAGGTGTTGCCGAAGGAGCCGGTGCCGCCGGTGACAAGGATGGTCTGGTTGTGGAGCATCGCAGTGAGTTCGTTCCAGGCGGCCAATCTTGGCCGGCAAGGTGGAGGGGTAAGGCCTGAGGGTAGCGTTGCCGGGCCTTGGGTGCGCCATTATATTCGCCAACTTGGCCTGTGCTTGTCTCCCAGGCGTTGGAGGGGCCGTGCTAACCTCGCTGCCACTTTCGAGGGCGATTCGCCATTTTCGATGTTTCTTTGCTCGCGCAAGTCGCCGGCGCGGGACCTCCCAGGCTCTGAATGATGGTTCATCGTGACGACATCGATGGTTTGCGGGCCTTCGCTGTAATTGCCGTTGTGTTTTTTCATGCCAGGGTGCCTGGATTCGGTGGCGGGTTCACCGGAGTTGATGTTTTCTTTGTCATTTCCGGATACTTGATAGCAGGCATCGTATGGCGGGGTATGGAACGAGAGGATTTCTCCTTTGCTCGTTTCTATGCTCGCAGATTCGCAAGGTTATTGCCGGCGCTATTGATCGTAAGCGCTGTGACACTGATTGCAAGTTTTTTCCTGCTGCTGCCAAACGAGTTTTTGGCTGCCGCCGAGGCGGGAGGATTCGTTTCTGTATTCCTGTCCAATTATTTATTCCTGCGGCAGGCTAACGATTATTGGAGCCAGAACGAACTGGCTACACAGCCTTTCTTGCATACGTGGTCGCTGGCGATCGAGGAACAGTTTTATCTTGTTCTTCCCGTGCTTATGCTGGGTGCTGCCGCGTGCGCCCGAAAAGCGCGTTCTCCCCTGCCTGTGGCCTTGCTAGTGGGAGTTGCCGTTGTCGCCTCGTTTGGGGCATCCGTTTATTTAACAGCCACTTCCCAAGCCGCTGCATTTTATTCGCTGGCGACACGGGCATGGGAACTATTTGTAGGAGTCCTGCTGGCAATGGTCTCCGGCCGGTATGGCTGGCATCTTGGTCGCCGGGCAAGCGAGTTGGCCGGTTGGCTGGGGTTGGGTTTGCTTGGGTGGGGTGTGCTCGGTTTGTCGCAGGATACGCAGTTTCCCGGGGTAGCGGCTTTGCTGCCAACGCTTGGCGCCGCACTTATCATCCTCGCGGCGGGCTCGGGCGAGTCGCCTCCTTCATTGGTGACTAGGGTGCTTTCGGCTCGTCCTGTAATCGCGGTAGGTCTAGCGTCTTATTCGCTTTACCTCTGGCACTGGCCTATATTGACATTGGTTGCGTCGGCTGGTTGGTATGCCTATGGGCTACCCAGCATTCCAAAGATCTGGCTGTTGGTGGCCATAATCGCATTGTCGCTGACTTCCTATAAGTGGGTGGAAAGGCCCCTCAGGCGAAAAGCCAATGATGCGTCCGCCCAGAGTGTGATTATGGTCGGCTTGGTCGCTCTGGCATGCTTGGCTGCCATGAGCCAAGTCTTCGTGAGCATTGCGTCCCGGTCGGAGCCTGTCGCCCAGCCTTTGCCGCCGATGGTGCGCCAATTGGTTGCCGACCTCAAGGAGCCACCAGGCATGGAGTGCGAGGGCTCCAAAGATGTCGCGGCAGTACATAACGACGGGGGCGGTTGCCTGATAGGTAAGCCCGGGGGGGCAGTGACATATGCAGTGGTAGGCGATTCGCACGCCAGAATGTGGGCAAGGGGGCTTGGCAGCGTCAGCGACCAAGTTGGCCGAACGGGGTTGCTCATGGCGCGTTCCGGATGCGTACCCATGGTGGGTATAGAACGACCGAAACGCGATGATTGTCCCCAGCTTGTCGAGGCATCCCTCTCTTATGTGGCACGAGTGCAATCTATACGCACGGTAGTACTTGCCGGGTACTGGATCCGACAAGCCGACTGGATGTACAAGGGTCTGACGCCCCACGCCAGGGGCGAGCGGGGGCTCGCCCAATTCGAACAGGGCTTGGAAAAGGCAATAGTGACGCTGGCAGCCGCAGGCAAGCATGTGGTCGTGATGCGAGACGTGCCGGAGCTTGCAGGCAAAGGATATGCTTATGAATCCGCTATGGCCAGTATCAAGAATCAGGGCGCTGCCATCTACGGCGTATCCCGCCGTGAGCATGATGAACGGCAAAGCCGGTTTACACGTATTCTGTCCAAGTTGCAGGAGAGGCACGGATTCGATGTGCTGGATCCTGCTGACTGGATATGTGGGGAGGAGTGTGTGGCTGCGCAGGCGGGCAAGGCGTTCTACTACGACCAGAATCATTTGACCGATGCGGCTGCCTTGTATTTTCGCGCAGTCTGGAAGCCGATAGTCTCGTCACCGTAGGGGCTGCCATGACGAGTTACGCACGTATCGGACACCGGTTTGACCGATTTCTAGTAAACTTTGTCCGGCCTGTCCACTTGTCTTTCCATCGGATCAGGCCTGTTCAGGGCCGCTACGCGTGGGCATGGTCCGCAATTCAAATATGTCTATGTACCCGTGATCGATACAGATAGCATACTTTCCTTTCATTCCCACGGGTTCAGCCGGTTCGTCAGGCCGATAGACGCCAATACGGAATACGATGTCCTGCTGGCGGGACGGCTCGGTGCCGATTTCATGCGGGATTTCGCCGGGCAACAGCCTTTGGAAGAGAAGCGACGTCTTGCTTGTGCCTACAACTACAACGCATTACAAAGTAAGGTTGTCAAAGCTATTCGTCTAACCCGTGCGATACCTGCTTGCTACGGGTCCACCAGAAATAATCTGCGCGAGTTCGAGTGGCTAGACAGACTTTGCGCCGATATTGGCCTGCGGATTATACGGAACAACTTCCACGAGTACGCGCGTACCAAGGTCGAGCTAGCGGATGTGCGGCTTGATGATTGGCTTCGGGTGCTGCTGCACGACGTGGCTGCGTTCTATCAAGCCCGAGAATCGATTACCCCTGGATTGGTGCATCAGCAACTGCTTTATACGCAGACATTTTTGAGCTATCTCGCTGCTTGCGCCCGAGAGCAGGCGGTGCTGCCGACGCTGATGGTTCTGGCGAACGATCATGCGCCTTCCCATGTGGCCATTTCAATGGTCATGAAGGGAGCGGGTGTGCCGCGACTATATCTGCAGCACGCAGAGGTTACCTTTGCATTTCCTCCCCTCGATTTCGAGTACAGTGTGCTGCGGAATGATCGATCGCGGCAGATCTATGATTTGATCGGCCCTGCCGCGGGGGAAGTGTACATAATATCTCGATTCGAGAGCGAATTTCGTGCCGATATGCTCGCGAAAGATCGCGGCGAGAGCGTTTCCGTTGTTATTTATCCGACGGGGCGCATGGTGGCAGATGGGCTTCGCAATGTGGTACGAACTCTGCAGAGCAACAAGGCTGTGGATAAGGTCTACATAAAGCCGCATCCCAATTCCTATCCGCCAGTGCATACCATACTGGAAGATGTGCAGGTGGAGATTGTGGGAGAGGTCCCCAGCCATGACCATGTGGCATTGGTGGGTAATTCCTCGGTCGTCGTGGAGTTACTGCATCAAGGTGTGCCGGTTTATCAGAATTTCGATTTCGACCCTGTTGTCGCTGATTATTATGGCTTTGTGCGAGAAGGGCTGACTACCGATGTGGCTACGGATGATCTGGCGGAGAGGTTCTGGCGGCCGTACCAACTGGACGAGAGGTGGCGCGCTGTCTACGCCAATTTGAATCCGGCGGCACAGCCTGGCCATGATCAAACGATTGCTGCCTTCTTGAAGCGTATGACGGGCTTTGCTTCGACAATCGGTGCGACCAGTTCTCCTGTTTCTCGTGCATCAGCTGTGCGTTCGGGAATTAGGCCTAGACTCAGGCGTTTCGCCCGCATCATCGCTACCGTTTCGGTCAATCGTTTCCCCAACCTTGCGGCGGATGGTGTCCGTTTGTGCATCCGGCACAGCAGACTGGTTTCGAGCCATAAATTGGTGAGGGTTGCAGACGCAGCGGGGAACGGTGATACGGAGCGGGGAGCTACGCAGGACACCGCGGTTCAGTCCGCCATTGTCTCTGAGGCGGGCGTTGGAATCACAGCAACAACTGTAGCCTCCTTCCTCCGACGGTTGGCTATCGCGCCGCTTGTGCCCCTGATCAAGCGAAGTCCGGACTGGGCGTACTTCTTCGTCCGCTTCGCTCTGGGCTACACTTGCCTAGCTTCACAGTACAAGCTGGAGTCTCTGGGGACTCGCCAAACTGATGCACTGCAGTTGTTCGCCCGGAACGTGGATGTGGCCAAGGTGGAGTTGGCCGTTCTTACATTGGATCAGATACGGGGGCCGGCAAGCTGGATGGCCGCCAGCTTGCGTTCTGATATCTTCCACGATAAGGAGTTGATCCTTGCAGTGGATGCCCTCACCAAGCAAAGAAGCCTCGCGGTTCCGGAAATATTCGCTTCTCTCGCAGAGTTGCCTGAGAATTCGGCCATCCGCTTATGGTGCGAAATCAAGCGTGCCGATTGGACGCGTGCGTTTCCTTCGCTGCCTGAATTGCAGCAGTACGCGCAGAACGTATATGCATATGACTCAGATAGCTACGTGCGGCAGCAACTTGAAGCCGTTCTGCTAGGGTTGATCGTGAGGGCGGGTGATGCCGCCGATTTACAGGAGTTTTTTGACCAAGCCACTCGCCTCAGGCCGGAAAGGCTGTCCGTCAAGCTACAGTTGGACGTGTTGCGCAAGTTCTCGATGTTTCCTAGCTATGGTGCCGAGGCAGTACGGCTGAGAGCGTTGTTCGAGCGCACGGCCTCGCCGTTCCATCGTCTGAAGTTCAAGAATCTTGACGCATTGACCGGAACCTCCAATTCCACATGGCGGCATGCCCATGCTGAAGAGGACTTCATGCGCGCGGCTCCGTCGGTACTGGCAAAAGAATTCCGCGATTCCGTTAGGCCGGTGTACGATCGCTTGCGCCCACGTATGCGCTACATTGATCTGCGAATCGACAGCGACCAGCGCGCAGTCTTGGCGGGTGACATCGCTCGCTCCCTGGAGCAGGGTCGGCCGTTTTCCCTGGTCCGGCTTGGCGATGGCGAGGGCTATTTATTTGCTGAGCAGGGCAAGTATTTTTCATCGGAAGACGCTACGAACCGTGAGCGACACTGGTGGGGAACGGAATTGCCGGTAGATGTGCGTTCACGGATCACCAACGCAGCACGCCAAGCGGTAGCCCAGGCCGACGTGATTGGAATTCCGGTTGTCCACCGCTTTATTCGTGACCTTGCCGACAGTAGTCCTTCGATCTTTGCCACCATACAGGGGCGAGGGTTGGTGCAAGTGCTGGAAAGCATCCAGGATACGGCATCCCCAGATGCGTTGTTCACCGAGGATCGCGCTAACGTAGCGATGTTCCAGGAACATGGCTACATCCTCGATTTGGCGCGGCGGGCGAAGAAGGTCGTGTTGGTCAGTAGCGTCCAGATCGAGCATCTTCCTGATGAGTTCGCCACCATCGGGAATTTCGTGAATATCGCAATTCCCACCCATAGCAGAACCTCTGGAAACAGTGCATACCACAAGGGTGACGGGCCGTTGCCGTTCATCTACCAAGGCCTCGTGGAGCGTCTGGAGCAGCACGCCGGACCTCAAGCGCTGGTCCTGGTAGCCGGCGGCTTGATAGGCAAGATATTCATCGGTGCGGCCAGGGCGCGCGGAGCGGTGGCGCTGGATATAGGAGGCGTCGTGGATGATTGGGTGGGCTCTATTATGCCGACCTTGCGATAGGCGAGAGTCGGTTGGGCGGTAAGCTTGCTGGCCGTGGAGGTGGACCACGGCTTGTCCGCCACCGCTTCTAGGCTTTCTCAGGAAAGCGGGAATTACAGGATGAGCTTCTTGTCTGGCACGGGAAAGAGCCGCGCCGCTAGGTATTGGAAAACCACAAGATGGTTATTTAACGACATCTTGCCTCGGTATAGGTTCGACGTCGGGCTTGTTGTCGTCCTGTTCGTCATTTCGCTGGGCATGAGGCTGGCAGCATTCCTCATACTATCGAAGTATATCCAGGTGCTGGCTTCTTCCAGTGACGTCCATATCCCTTTCTTGGGAGTCCTGGCGGCAAGGCATTCTTATGAATTGCTTGCCGTAGCATCCCTTGGGCTGTTGTTTTGTTTCGTCCTGAGCTTTGCTGCAAAATATGTGGCGGACGTGAGTTTGCTGCGGCTAGCTGGGCGGTACGAAATTTTTTGTACAAAACGGGCAGCAAGGACGATAGCCGCATATGGGGACCATGGTCGCTTGGAGAAGTGGAAGGCGCTCTTCCCCAAGATGGTCGGCGCATACCCGCGCTACTGTGCCGTGACTATCAGGCTATCTGTGCGATTGATCTTGCCGGTGTTGACGGCGGTTGTGGCCTTGGTAGGGCTCATTTATATCGACCGTGTACTAACGGCGATACTCATAGTCTTGACGGCTGCTTGTGCGCCGTTCTTGTATCGAATTAGTGTGAAGGCGGCTCGATATTCGCGCACATTGGAGGAGCAGGGCAAGGATGTAGGATGGGCCAAGCGTGAAATTATCGTTCGACTGGCTGACAACGCCAAAACGAGCGGCGGACCGTTGTCGGATGAACTAGTGGACGAGGTATTTTCTCAGGCCCTACCTCTGCAAGAATCGGTTGACAATTATGTCGGGCGTCTCAAGGTGACGGAGGAAAGCAGTTTCCTGACAGGATTGCTGATGGGCGCCTCCATTTTTGCAATCCTGCTTTACAAGGGGCTTGAGATCCTTGGCGCAGCCCACGGCTGGGCGCTGATCGTGGTGTATTTCATCGTGCTGCGCGTCTGTCTGGGCGCATTCATGCAAAGCGCCAACGTGCTCACCGCCATCAATCGCCTGTATCCGCAGGTGAGCCGCTATTCAGTGTGCGTTACGGTGATCGGCAATCTGGAGCGGCAAGGAGGGCCGGCCGCCCCGCTGAGCAAAGTATGGGGGGGCGGAGCAGTCCAGCGCAAGGGCGGTGCTGTTATTGAGGAAGCGGACGACGAGGAAGTGATCTGAAAGGTGGGAGCCTGCCAGGGACCATGGCAACGGCGGGACCGCCCTAATGACCATAGGATCGGCTGTACTCGGGGATCAAGGCGTGCAGTCGATCCAGTATTGCCGCACGATTTCCCGATTCCAGGTCGGTGCAGATGGCCTGCAGCCCGCTCTTCACTTCCTCATAGGGCATATCCCGCTCCCGGGCCCGCATGATCCGCGGATGCGGCGTAGGCAGCGCATCGTCCCCGATCAGCAATTCCTCGTACAGCTTTTCCCCTGGCCGCAGGCCGGTGACGCGTATCTCGATATCCCCATCCGGCTGCTCCGGCTCCCGCACGGTCAACCCATGCAAGTGCACCATCCGCCGCGCCAGGTCCTGTATGCGCACCGGCTCGCCCATGTCCAGCACGAAGACGGAGCCCGATTCTCCCATGGAGCCCGCCTGCAGCACCAATTGCGCCGCCTCCGGTATGGTCATGAAATAGCGGGTGATGTCCGGATGGGTCAGGGTGATCGGCCCCCCCGCGCGGATCTGCTTGCTGAAAAGCGGGACGACGCTGC
>Ga0182738_1000753_pt1 | contig 43375 bp, 37 predicted proteins | sample eDN5th30CBELigMG_FD_128876 | JGI IMG/M metagenome (GOLD analysis project Ga0182738, IMG submission 128876) | Enriched Miracle-Growth compost microbial communities from Emeryville, California, USA - eDNA 5th pass 30_C BE-Lig MG (version 2)... ...
AGTAGGCAGCTGTTTTTTTATTAACTTGCACCAGTTTCCATACATAATGCCAACGACTGCTTCCGCATCATGCTGCCAAAGATGATAGCTTGCACATAAGAAGTCCTCTCCGTATAATTTCATCTGGTCAATTTTATACAGATTTTGAACCTTTTTTAATTGGACATAGCCGTAATAATAAGCAAAATAAGTGACACCCTTTGATGAACCTTCGATGCTTTCTAGCTCAATGAAATAAGGAACAATGCCTTTTTCATCAGGAAGTTTGTTCATCTTGATTAAATTTAGATGTCCAATACCAGTAAAAGATTGAAGGTATTCATTATAGGAAACCCTTTTTTGATAGTCTTTAGTAAAAAAGTTATATGCAATTGGATAGGGCAACGTTGCCATCCCCACCGTTCCGCACCCACCCAACTGGTTTTGTGTTAAGTTTGCTGCCTCTCTTAAAATACTAAAGTAGTTTAAAATAGTTTGATCAGGAGTCCGATTTAATGTTGCAGGGAGTTTAATTTCTTTGTAGTTTTTTTCATAATAGGGATCGAAAAATTGAAAGTTATTTATAAGGGTATTTTTAATAGGCAGGCAGGAAGGACGAAAGTATTTTTCGGCATCTCTGGCACTTATTAATGAAGTTTGGCTTCGTTCAACTGGTTGGCCAAATATTTGCGGTTCGTATTGAGCTCCCATAACGAGAGTCGATTTTTTTCTGGGAGAATGATTGAACGTCCGATTTATCCATTTAGTAAAGTGTTTCAATTAGACTCCTCCTTCAAGAATATACTGTTTTACCTTATTCACTTTTTTGTAAAATTATTAATAATCATGATATTCTAAAAGTAGCCACTAAAGTAAAATCAGACCTTCACTCATACGTCCATTAGTTTAAAGTGAATCATTGTAGTTGGGAGAAGATATTGATTTCTATTCCCCCTCTTTATGAGGAAAGTTTCCTATAGTTTAATTACATTACTTCACAAACTTGTACTTTTTTCAGTTCTTTTATTACAGAAATGCTGTCACTATAGTAAAAAAGCGACTGTTCATATGGAACAATCGCAATTCCCTCGAAAAATCCAGTTTATTTTTTACCTCCACGTGCCCATATCACTACTGGAATTAGTAATAAGGACAAAATCCCTCCTAATAATGATAAAGTTGGATAACTTGAACCTGCTACAATCATTCCAGACAACGCCCCACCAGCAGCTCCTGACAATGCAATGAGAACATCAACCGTACCTTGAGTTTTTGCTCGTGTGGAAGTATCGGTTGAATCAACAATAAGAGCGGTCCCACTTATCAAACCAAAATTCCACCCTAATCCTAGTAAAGAAAGAGCAATTACTAGAAAAACCATAGAATCTCCTGGTGCAAAAGCTGATATTAAACCTGCTATAAGCAATGTGATTCCAGAAGCAATCGCCATCGCAGCGCGCCCTAACTTATCAACTAGGATGCCTGTAATAAGGGAAGGGAGATACATGGCACCTATATGGAATCCGATAACTAGACCAACTGCCCCCAATTCATGACCATGATGTCTCATGTGAACTGGTGTCATTGTCATAATTGCTATCATGACAATTTGGGTAAGAATCATAATGGTTGCACCAACAATTATACCTCTTTTGTTTTCTGTATTTTCTGTTGCTGCTAATTCGCCTTTATCTTTAGATTTTTGGTTGGCAGCTTCAATACTTCTTGCTATCACTAACGGATCAGGACGAAGCATTACGAAAAGGACAACACCTGCTAAGATATATGCTACTGCTGCTAAAATAAATGGACCTGCAAGTGACGGAACACCAATTGAAGCGGCGAAGTCACCCATTACATTTACTAAATTGGGACCTGCCACTGCACCAAATGTTGTAAAAACCATCGCAGTACTAATAGCGGTCGCCCGCTGTTTACTATTTGCTAAGTCCGTGCCAGCATAGCGAGCTTGTAAATTAGTTGCTGACCCCGCACCATAAATAAGCAGAGAAATAAATAATAGAATAATACTATTTATAATTGCTGAAAGTATAACCCCTATTGCTCCAAGTCCACCAATGATAAATCCAGCTGCCAGACCTGTACGGCGTCCATAGCGTTGAGAAAATCTCCCGACAAATAAAGCTGCTCCTGCTGATCCTAAAGTGAATAAAGAAGAAGGTAGTCCAGCAAAGGCATCTGTACCAAGCATTTGCTGTGCAAGGAGTGCCCCCACAGTAACTCCTGCTGCCAGACCTGCACCGCCAAAAATTTGTGAAATGCTTACAATAAATAAAGTGCGCTTGTATAGCCATTTTTGTTTTTCAGAAGAATTCATATAGCTTTGCAACCTATCTGATTGTACATCTAACACATTATCTAACCTGCCTTTCAAGATATTTGCTATCTATCTAATAATTTACCAACTAGATTTTAAGTCATCATAACATGCATAAAAAAACCATACAATACTTTAATTGTATGGCGAACAATATTAGGTAAGAGTGTCCAGCAAACGTTTTAGAATAATCAATCCTTGCTCGAGCTCTTCAAGCGTTTTTGGTGCACATACAGAAACCCTTACCGCCCTATCTGGACAACTATTTCCAACTACAAAACGTTCAGCCGCATACACTTGTATGCCTTCCCTCGCAGCTAATGCTTCAAATTCAGCACCTGTAATCTTGCCTGGCAGCAGCAGCCAACGAAAGATTCCTGTTTCGTCACCCAGGCATGTATAGTCTGACAAATAGTGATCGACGATTTGGTTTCTACGCATGTTTTGTTCCCGATGCCTCTCAATTAAGCCTTCAAATTGATTCGATACAATCGTTCGTGCTGTGAGTTCTGCTAATAACGGAGAAACTGTTATATTTAAATTATAAAGCGCCTTGGAAATTGGCTCCTTAAATTGACTCGGTGCTGCAACATAGGCTAATCGCAATCCTGGAGCGAATGCTTTAGATAAACTTGCAATATAGATGACCTGTTCTGGGGCAAATGATGCTACTGCTGGAAGTGGTTTTTTGTTGAGAAGATGATACGATGCATCTTCAATAACGAACTGTTTATACTTTTTGGCAATTGCTGCTACTCTTTTCCGATTCTCAACAGACATAAAAGAAGCCGTCGGATTATGATAGTCTGGGATCAAGTAAATGCCTTTAATATTATCATTTTTACATGCATATTCAAAGGATATTGGACTCATTTCATAGTTCTCTGATTTTATCGGCACTATTTGCACACTAAGCATTGCGGCAACCGTTTTTAAGCCGGGGTACGTATGATGGTCTACACCAATGCGATCTCCAGGCTTACAAAGACTTGCCAATATAGCAGCAATCGCATTTTGAGCCCCATTTGCAAATAAGATGTGGTCAACTGTTGTTTCAAAACCGCCTCTTCGGATTAGCTTTATAGCAGCATCCTTTTGCCAAAGGCTTTCTCCTGCACGACCATAGCCAAACCATTTTTCATAATCTGTCTCTTGCAGCATACTTTTAAGTTGGAGTATCAGTGGCTCAAAAGAGGCATTATCCGGCAATGTTGCTCCCATTTCAATTAAATGCTTCGGCTTTGCATCTTCTAGTAAATAAGCATTCGATAACGCATCATACGATACAAATGTGCCGCTTCCAACAGTTGCACTTAACAAGCCCTTTAACTCACATACTTTAAAAGCTTTTGAAATGGTACTCAAATTTAAATCCAGATAATCAGCCAGTTCTCGCTGTGGAGGAAGTTTCGTTCCAGGCAATAAAACTCCATCTAGTATATCCTGTTCCAATCGCCTTGCTAGTGCTTGATAAATAGGCTTTTTAGTTTTATCAATCGATGGCTTCCAGCTCATCGGGTAATTTTCAAAAGAATTAATCGGCATGATACACTTCCTTTTTGCTACAATTATATGATTATGCCATTTATAAAACAAATTAATTCTTTTTTTGTAATTTAACCTTTTTTGAACTAACCTGCTCGTTAATTACATAAGAAAATCAACAGCAGCGTTTAACAAAGCCAAAGCTTAAAAAACTGGGGGCAAAATAGGGGCAAATTAAAATTCACCCCCAAAAAACCCCGCTACATTACCCGTTTAAACATCTTCTCCATCTCATAAGAAGAATAATGCACAATGATCGGTCTGCCGTGTGGGCATGTAAATGGGTCGGAGGTTGTGCGCAGTTCGTCGAGCAGGCTTTGGATTTCATCGTTGCGGAGATGGCGGTTTGCTTTGATGGAGCCTTTGCAGCTCATCATGATGGCCGCTTCTTCGCGCAATAGTTTAATATCGACTTTTTTCATGGAGAGGAGCTGTTCAATCATTTCTTCAATTGTCTCCTTTTCTTCTCCTTTTGGAAACCACTGTGGATGGGAGCGCACGAGATAGCTGTGCATGCCAAATGGTTCTAAGAATACGCCGACTTTTTCTAATTCATGTTTGTATTCTTCGATTTTCATCCATTCATCCAATGAATATTCTAATGTTAAGGGAATCAGCAGTTCCTGCAGATCATTGTGGACCTGGCCGACTTTTTCCCGAAAAAATTCATATTTGATGCGCTCTTGGGCTGCATGCTGGTCAATAATATACAAGCCCTTTTCATTTTGAGCGAAAATATAAGTGCCATGCATTTGCCCGATCGGATAAAGAGGCGGAACACGGCTCTCTTCTGCCACATCTTCGATTTCCTCTGCCCATTCTGCCTCTGCTTCTATTTCTTCTATTATCTGTGCCGGTTCTTCTTCCGCTTCAAAAATAACCGGATCTGTTGCTTTGAGCTGCCAGTTTTCTAGCGGCGGCATCGGTTCTTCCACTGGAGCAATGGATGGCTCTTTCGTTTCTACAGCAAATGCCGCTTCTTCGCGCTTTTGCATAAAAAGAGATGGAGCCGCTTTTTCTTTTACTGTATCAAACGTAAAAACGGTTTGTTCATCTTTTGGCCCTTTTGCTTTTTCTGTGCGAATCAAGCCTTGAGGAATCAATTCTTTTGTCTTAAATGCTCCTTTAATGGTGGAGCTCACCAATTCATTTAACTCTTGCTCTTTGCTGAAGCGCACTTCCATTTTTGATGGATGGACATTGACATCAACTAAGATGGGGTCCATTTCTACCTGCAAAAGCACAATCGGAAATCTGCCGATTGGCAGTAAAGTATGGAAGCCCTCTTGAATTGCCCGCACTAATGAATAGTTTTTAATAAAACGTCCATTAATTAATGTAGAAATATAATTGCGGGAGGCACGGGTAATTTCCGGAAGCGCCATATACCCTGATAATGTAAAATCAAGGGATCTCCCTTTAATCGGGATCATTTTTTTGGCGATATTTAAGCCATAAATGCTTGCAAGCACTTGCCTTACATCGCCATTGCCGTTTGTATGCAAAATCTTTTTATCATTATGGACCAGCCGAAATGATATTTCTGGATGAGAAAGAGCGAGCCGGTTGACCATATCGGTAATATTCCCTAATTCTGTATGAATGGACTTCATATATTTTAGCCGTGCTGGTGTATTAAAAAACAAGTCTTGCACAATAATTTCGGTGCCTTTTCGTGCAGGCGCTTTTTCTTGTTTGACAAGATGGCCTCCCTCTAGCTCGATCATTGTGCCCGCTTCTCCTGTAGAGGTTGTCATCGCAATGCGGGAAACAGATGCAATACTTGGCAAAGCCTCTCCCCGAAAGCCAAGTGTGCGAATGCGGAAAAGATCATTTTCATCTTTGATTTTGCTTGTCGCATGGCGCTGAAATGCTGTAAGGGCATCTTCTTCGTCTATTCCTTCCCCGTTATCGACAATGCGGATGCTGGCTAATCCTGCTTCTTCCAAAAAGATTTCAATTTTGGTACTTTTTGCATCGATGCTGTTTTCCACTAATTCTTTTACAACAGAGGCTGGCCGTTCAACTACTTCACCTGCAGCGATTTTATTGGATAATGCATCATCAAGCTGAAATATTTTTGCCATCTAATCCCCTACCTTTAAAAAATCAAGACGGGCAAAAGTTATGATACTTATGCCCGAAAGAGTTCTATTAATCGTTTTTTATTTTTTTATGCAGCTCATACAATGTAGTCAATGCCTGCATTGGCGTCATATCTAAAATATCTAATGATTTAATTTTTGTGATCAGCTGCTTTTCCTTCGAAGACAAGCTTTGCGCTGGTTTTGTTTTTTCCTCTGTCTCAAAAAAAGACAGCTGGCTTTCATTTACCGCTTCCTCTTTTGGCTCTTTGACTGCTTTTTGTTGCGGCTGCGGATCTTTTTGTTCAAATTCTTCTAAGAGCTCCCCAGCGCGATCAATTAATGCTTGCGGCAGCTCTGCCAGCTGGGCAACATGAATGCCGTAGCTTTTATCTGCTGCTCCTTCTTTGATTTTATGAAGGAACACGACTTTGCCATTATGCTCCATTGCACTGACATGAATATTTTTTAAAGAAACAAGCTCTTGTTCTAATACCGTTAATTCATGATAATGGGTCGAAAATAATGTTTTGGCGCCTACAACATGATGGATATATTCAATAATCGCTTGAGCCAATGCCATTCCATCGTATGTGCTTGTGCCGCGCCCGATTTCATCAAATAAGATGAGACTATTTTTGGTTGCATGAAGCAGGGCATTTTTTGCTTCTAGCATTTCTACCATAAACGTACTTTGGCCGGAAATCAAATCATCTGCTGCACCGATTCTTGTAAAGACTTGGTCAAATAACGGCAGCACTGCACTTTCTGCCGGAACAAAGCAGCCAATTTGCGCCATAATGCTTGTTAAGGCGATTTGGCGCATATACGTGCTTTTTCCCGACATATTTGGTCCTGTAATTAACAGCACTTCTCTTTCTCCATGCATATCGCAGTCATTTGGCACATAGCTTTGCGAATTCAACACTTTCTCCACAACCGGATGGCGTCCATTTTTAATGGACAGCACACGGTCGCCAGAAAATGCCGGCTTCACATATTGGCGCTCTTCACTAACGGTTGCAAAGCATTGCAGCACATCCAGTTCACTTACTTTTTTCGCCAGATTTTGCAGTCTTGGAATATATTCTTTGACTGTTTCGCGTATGTTTGTGAATAAATCATATTCCAAACCGACGATTTTTTCTTCTGCCTGCAAAATTAAGCTTTCTTTTTCTTTTAGCTCTGGCGTAATATAGCGCTCTGCATTGGCAAGGGTTTGTTTTCGTTCATATTGTCCTTCTTTTAAGAGATGCACATTTGCTCTTGTTACTTCAATATAATAGCCAAATACACGGTTATAGCCGATTTTTAATGATTTTATGCCCGTTTTTTCCCGTTCCTGCTTTTCAAGTTGAGCAATCCACGTTTTTCCATTGCGGCTTGCATCGCGATAGCGGTCCAATTCCTCGTCATAGCCATCCAAAATAATATTGCCTTCCTTTACAGACAATGGAGGATTTTCTACAATTGCCCGCTCTAATAGATCAGTCACTTCCTCACAAGCATCTAATTTCTCTGCCAAGCGATGCGCCTCTTCGGAAGCAAAGCTTGCAACAAGATTTTTAATGGCTGGAACTTGCTGAAGGGAACGCTTGAGCTGCACTAGATCTCTTGCATTGACATTGCCGAATGCCACTCTTCCTGCCAATCTTTCTAAATCATACACTTCTTTTAGCAGCTCCCGCAGTTCCATTCGTTCAAAATACTGGCTGATCATTGTTTCTACCAGCTTTTGACGATAAATGATTTCTTGTTTGTTTAACAGCGGACGATCAATCCATTGCTTTAAAAGCCTTCCGCCCATTGCCGTTTTTGTTTCATCCAAAAGCCATAATAGCGAGCCTTTTTTGCCTTTTGTCCGAATGGTTTCTGTCAGCTCTAAATTTCGTTTGGAAAAGTAATCAATTTTCATAAATTGATCGATTTCGTAGACTGAAACTGGCTGCAGGTGGTCTAGGCTTCTTTTTTGCGTGCGGTATAAATAATGAAAAAGCCTCGAGGCAGTAGCACGCAATTTCTGCTCGTCCACTTCTTGCAGCAAATTGTTGTGTGCTGTGATTTCTTCTGTTGCATTTTCATACGAAAGGGTTAATGTTCCCCTTTCTTGCAGGCGTTTTTTTAGCTCCTCGCTAAAATCGCTTGTGATAATCACTTCCTTGGCGCCAGAAAGAGACAGCTCATTTAAGCAAGCGTCTATGCCTAAAAGCAATGTTGCCTTCGATTCTCCTGTGGAAAGATCGCTGTAGGCAAACCCGAATTCTTCTCCTGCAAATGCTGTAATTGTCGCAATATAGTTGTTTTCTTTATCGGAAAGATTTTTTCCTTCCATCATGGTTCCTGGTGTAATCAATTGAACCACTTCTCTTTTTACGACCCCTTTTGCTTGCTTTGGATCTTCTGTTTGCTCACAAATAGCTACTTTATAGCCCCGTTCTACAAGCTGTTCAATATAGTTGGGAGCGGAGTGGTGGGGAACGCCGCACATCGGAATGCGCTCCGTGCCTCCCCCTTCTCTGCTTGTTAATGTGATCTCCAATTCTTGTGATGCTTTAATCGCATCGTCAAAGAACATCTCGTAGAAATCCCCAAGACGGAAAAATAAAAAGGCATCTTGATAGTCTGCCTTTACTTGTAAATATTGTTGAATCATTGGCGTATAGGTTGTCATAATTTCCTCCAAAAACTTGCACTGTTTCATCTCAAATTCTATGTATCTATTATAGCATAAAGTGACACTTCAAACAGTGGGTCCTTCTGCCAGCAAATTTTTTAGCCATTTTATGCAAAACATGCTTTTTTCCGGCTGTTACTGCATTTTTTCACACAGCAAAAGGGCTCCCACGCTTCCGTTTCAGCATGCTTCTATAAAAAACTTTTTTATGTTTACTACCAAAAAAACACTAGTTATTTTCCAATTATTCGCTTATACTATTTTTGTAAAAAAAGTAAATAATAGATGGGGGAACAACAAGATGAAACGCATTTTAGCAGCAGCACTATCCTTTACACTTATTGCAGGTGCTTCTTTTGCGCATACCGATACAGCAGAAGCGAAAACAAAAATAAAAGCCTATCCAAACTGCAAAGCCTTAAACAAAGACTATAAAGGCGGGGTAGCCAAATCAAAAACAACCAAAAATAAAGGCGGCAAAACTCACTATAAGCCATATGCATCAAAAGATTTATACAATAAAAATAAAGGCAGAGACAGAGATAAAGATGGCATTGCCTGCGAACGCTGATTTTTCTAAATATATTGGATAAAACCAAATAAAAAAACTAGGAAACTGGCTCCTAGTTCTTAAAAAATGCCCATCAGGCTGAATAAAACTTCAACAATCATCAAAATCTTTTAGACCAAAATTACCTTTTTTAGTAATTGGCAGCTAAAAGGGCATGAATGAAGAGCGAATTGTTTTTACAGCCTGAGAACTAAAAAGGCCCCTAGTTCTTATTCCTCTTCACATCCAACAATAAAGTCTGGATTTAAATCTTCAAATTCTTCATCTTCTACTTCATTATCATCGCACCAGTCATCGTCATCATTTGCACAATGCTCTGTGCAAACTTCTACACAAATGGTTGTTTCCCCAATTACTTCTACAATAAATTCTCTTTCTACATGCACAATGATTTTATTGCCATTTGGCGAAATCACTGCTTCGATGCAATTTGGCTGTTGAAGCACGCGTGCAATTACATCATGATCTTCTAGGCAGTCAGGATCGCGGTATTTTAATTTTACTACATCGCAATACTCTACTCTCTCTGTTACTACTTCTGTTCTCGTATTTTCATCATAAGAATACCAAACGTTGATATCGTAGTAGCCTGTTATTTCTACTTTTTTGCCAACCTTTACCGCTTCATACGTATGGTTGATAATCCAGCAGCCCAATATGCTAGAAGGGCTGTTATCAGGACAAATCGTATGATGGGACTTAGTGAACTTGCGCCCCTTCGCAACGACTGCCTTTGTAATAATCTCTCTATATTCTCCCATTTTCGAGTCGTACCTCCTCATTCATTTTCATTTCATCCTATGCGTGATAGGAGACTAGTGTGCGATATTTTTCTTGAGCTTCTTAAATTATTAAGCCTACTTCATTGTATGAAAAGCACGGGCAAGTGTTCCGTTATCGACTATTTTTTCTAGTCAAATGTACCAGCTCGCTCTTTTGAGCTTTTAGAGGAATGGCTTCTTTTTTTGGAAAAAATGCTGACAGGCAAAAAAATATGCGTTTGAATCAATACATTCGCGGATACAGCTTGGTCTATTTTTTATATACTGTACTATACGGTAAGGGGGTGAGGGAGTTGGCAGGAAATTTTAATATAAAAGATCAATTAGATTTTAAATTTAATGTAAATGGCAAAGAAGTTTCTGGTGAAGAAGGAGCAAAATATGCACAGGAATTTCTAAGCAAAATGTCTTCTGAAATGGGCGGTTTAATAAAAAAACTAGGTAAAGATGTGACAAGTACTGTCGCAAATAAAGGCGTCCATGCAGTGAAGGATAAAGTGATTCCAACAAATATAAATCTTGACTCTGTCAAGGATTGGCTTAATCAAGAGAAATTAGGTCAATGGAAAGAAAAACTGCCTGTCATTGACGCAGCAACAGAAAATGGTGATTTCCAAATAAATGTGAATGGCAAACCACTATTTAATCTAAACCTTTCCAACTTTACAAAAAAATAAATAAACAATTTCTTTATCACTTGAAAGGAGGTGAATCATATGTTATCTAATCGTTGTTCTTCACGTACACCTTCCACTCCAGATGTAGAAAGCAGCAATACAGAATTACGTGCTTTCACTAACGCTACTCAAGGTAACGGCAACCTTGCTAACCAATTCACTGCTGCTGGTGCTGCTGGTGGTGCTGCTGTAGGTGTTAACCTATTGAACTTCTTCGTTGGTGGTATCCTTGTAAATGCTAACAGTGCTGGTGACGCTACAGCTGTTTCTTATAACGAAAACACACCTACAATGGCTAACGAAGCTTAATTTCTACTAATAAATTCCCCTTTAAACAATAGATATCAATCTTCCTCCAGCTGATTTTTAATCAGCTGGAGGGCAGATTGTTTTTTTTTCATATGATATACATAGAAAGGAGAGGAGCGTATGAAAAAGGAAGAAAAAAATATTGGATTAACAGCAGAAAAATTGCAAGGCTTAGGGGTGCCGGAAGAATTAATTGATAAGATTCTCGAATCAGGCGGCCCTTCGGTTAATACCCATGCTGAAGGCGGAAATGGCGGAAGTGCTGTCAGTCTGACATATGTGGATAATTATTCGACGCTTTTTCTTGTGTATACTTTTTTGCTTCATACCATCAACAATGGAGAGCAGAAAAGCCGCGAAACAAAGCTGCTAAATCAAGCTTTGCTTTCGACATTGCAAACGGCTATGAAAGAGCAAAAAGAGTATCGGCAAGCATTTTTGCAGGCAGTAAATATTCTCAATGGGAAAAAATAACTTTCCAACGGACGATTGCCAGTGCAATGGAAATAGCGAATCCTTGATTGAGTGCTGCAAGACAAAAAAACTTCCCACATTCAGGAAGTTTTTTTGTCTGTTTATTTTTTGTTTTCTAATTCGCTTGCAACATTATTGGCAATTGTTTTTGTTACCATCTGCAAAATATCATTCACTTCCGTTTGGGATTGTTTAAACTCATCCACAATCGGCAGCTCATCAATTTCTTTTTGCAGCTGGTCTATTTTTGCTTCCGTCTCTTTTAATGCCGCATATTTTCCATAATGCTGCAAATTAACCGCCTGTTTTTGCAATTTTTTGATTTGGGCAATTTTTTCATTGACCTTTTTATTGTTGTTGATTTGCTGTTCTGCCCGTTTATAAAACTCGACTTCTTCTGTTTCTGCAATCATCTTGGCAAGCATTTCTGTGCGGCGGATTATTTCCTCTCGAGTGAACTTGGCCATTAGTTTGTCTCAACGGCCTCAACCACTTCCACCATTTCTCCATTTAATGACCATGTTTTGGCATCCGTGATTTTTACTTTCACTAATTGGCCAATGGCAGATTTTGGTCCTACAAAGTTTACTAGTTTGTTTTTGCGCGTATATCCTGCAAGCACATCTGGATTGTTTTTACTTTCCCCCTCTACCAGCACTTCCACAACTTGGTCTTGGTAGCTCTTCATTGCTTTTGCGCTCATTTCATTTACAAGGGCATTTAATCTTTGCAGTCGTTCTTTTTTCACTTCCATCGGGACATTATCCTTCATTTTTGCTGCAGGTGTTCCTTCGCGCGGCGAATAAATAAAGGTATAAGCAGATTCAAAGCCTACTTCTTTATATAAAGACATCGTTTCTTCAAACTGCTCGTCTGTTTCGTTTGGATAACCAACGATAATATCTGTTGTCAGCGTTAAATTTGGAATCGTCGCTTTCATTTTGCGGACCAATTCTAAATATTGCTCTCTTGTATATTTGCGCGCCATAATTTTTAAAACATCTGTTGAACCGGATTGTACTGGCAAATGGATATGTTCCACTAAATTGCCGCCGCGGCCTAATACTTCAATCAAATGATCATCAAAGTCACGCGGATGGCTTGTTGTAAAGCGGACACGCGGAATGTCAATTTTGCGCATTTCTTCCATTAAATCACCTAAGCGGTAATTGATATCTGTAAAATCTTTTCCATATGCATTCACGTTTTGGCCAAGCAGGGTAATTTCCTTATAGCCTTGTGCCGCCAATTGACGAACTTCTTGAATAATGTCTTCTGGACGTCTGCTGCGTTCTTTTCCTCTTGTATATGGCACGATGCAATACGTACAGAATTTATCGCAGCCGTACATGATATTAACCCATGCTTTGATTTTACCATTGCGCACTTTTGGAAGGTTTTCAATAACGTCCCCTTCTTTAGACCATACTTCTACTACCATTTCTTTTGACATGTATGCTTCTTGAAGAATATTTGGCAGACGGTGAATATTATGTGTACCAAAAATCATATCCACTTGGTTGTATGTTTTTAAAATTTTATTGACAACTGATTCTTCTTGGGACATACAGCCGCAGACACCAATTAATAAATCTGGTCTTTCTGTTTTTAAATGCTTTAAATGGCCTAATTCCCCAAACACCTTATTTTCCGCATTTTCGCGGATAGCGCATGTGTTCAATAAAATAACATTTGCATCATTTACTGTATCTGTCGGCTCGTAGCCTAATGCCAAGAAAATCCCTGCCATTACTTCTGTATCATGTTCATTCATTTGGCAGCCATATGTGCGAATATAGAATTTGCGTCCTTCGCCCATGCCGCGGAATTCTTCTGCAATCGAAAAGTCCTTGTCATATTGAATGGCCTCTTTGCCGCGTTTTTTAGCATCTTTTAATGATGGAGCTTGATAAACTGTTTCAAAATATTTGCTGTAATCCTTGACGGATTTTTTGTCCGAAGAATTAGCTGTATCCACTTGTTGGCTTTCTAAACGTTGTTTTTCATTCATATTCTTCTATACTCCTCTCTTATCGATGATTTTTTTCTATTCATCCATAAGCATTATTTCAATTTTATTATAGCGTTTATTATGATATAAACTTTCACATTATAATAGTATAAGGGTTTGGGCATCGTAAAACAATAGCTACCGCTTGAAAAGAAAGACGCGACTTTGAAACTGTTTGCTTTTTCACACAAACAGAGGCCATTATCCCGCATTAAAAACTATATAGCGGGAAATCTTTGTACCATGTTTTTATATAAAAATCCCTCTATTTGGCTTTGACTATAATATTTCGTTAACTCCTCTATTAGATTAGAATAATCATCGATAGAATGCAAATCTTTTACGGTATGGGCAATGCCGTCAAAATCAGATCCGAATCCTACATGCTTTTCTCCGCCAAGGGAACAAATAAAGTCTAAATGTCGCAAAATATCAGTGATTGTACTCGTTTTGGTGCCATTTAAAAATTCCGGGACAAAGGTGATGCCGATCACACTATCCGCTTCAATTAATGCCTTTATTTGATCCTCGCGCAAATTGCGGGGATGAGGGCAAAGCGTGTAGCTGTTGGAATGCGACGCATAAGGAAATTGCGCCAATTCCATTACATCCCAAAATCCTTGCTCAGAAAGGTGGGAAACATCGCACCAAATCTTTTGCTTATTTAAATGCTTTACCACTTCCCGCCCAAATAAAGACAGTCCCGCTCCCCTCGGCTCCAGCGCTCCATCTGCGACAGCATTGGCATAGTTCCATGTCAGCCCTACTGCTGCTACCCCTGCTTTCAACAATATTTTTAATTTTAATAAATCGCTGCCAATGGCATCACAGCCTTCCAATGACAGCATCGCTCCAATCTCATCTTCTTCTAGACTCTGTATATCTTGTTGGGAGCGAATGAGTTTCATGTTGGGATATCTCTTTAAGATTTTTTCATCAAAAATCTCCACCATCGCAAGGGCTGCCTGAAAACGCATATCCGGATGAACAGATTCCGGGATATAAATGGCAAATGACTGAATTTTGCTGCCGCTTTGTTCTAATCCTTTTAAGGTTACTTGCAATTTTTTGCTATCATAAAACGTAATGCTTTTGTCTAAAAACATTTTATATAACACATCACAATGCCCATCAAAAAAGTACAGAACAACCATCTCCTATAGTTAATAAGCTATCTTGTTTTCATTATATCAATCTATTTTCTAAAAAAGAACCTGCAAAGCGTTTGGCTTCACAGGTTCACTTTTCTCCTTTGACAAAGGAGAAGAAAAATTTTTCCAAATAATAAGGACATATTTTCGCTGTTTTTTCTTTTTTATCATTTTGCCACACTTATCTAGGTTCCACAATCAGCTTAATGGCTGTTCGTTCTTCCCCGTCAATAACAATATCGGTGAAGGCTGGGATACAAATTAAATCCACTCCGCTAGGTGCTACAAATCCTCTTGCGATGGCTACTGCTTTTACCGCCTGATTTAATGCACCTGCACCAATAGCTTGGATTTCTGCTCCACCTCTTTCTCGCAGAACACCAGCAAGCGCACCAGCTACAGAATTGGGACTAGACTTTGCCGAAACTTTTAATATCTCCATTTCTAGCTCCTCCTTGTTTAACCCCCCCGCATGACTCACTTTTTAGCGAGACCATATCAGGAATATATATCATTCCATTGCTACTATATTCCGCTTTTAAAACACATATTCCAGCTTGGACATAAAAATTTCGTAAATAACTTTAAATATTGGCCTTTTTTATTGACATTTTTAAAAATAGATAAAAAAAAAGAGACTTTTGACATCCCTCTCAAAAGTCTCTACTGGTTTATTTATTTGCTTCCACAAAGCTTTAGGAATAAAAAGGATGGTCTTCATTAATTAAAATACGGTCAATCTTTTTAGCTTTCCCCGTTTTTTTATCCACTTCGACAAGACAGCCGCTAAGCTGTGCTCTTCCTGTTTTTGGCGGCTCAAAGCGCGTTGGCAGATTAGTTAAAAATCTATTCAAGACCGCGTCTCTTTCCATTCCCAATATGCCGTCATACGGACCTGTCATGCCTACATCCGCCATAAAGGCAGTACCATTTGGCAAGATGCGGTTATCGGCTGTTTGCACATGCGTATGCGTTCCCACAACAGCTGTTACCCTGCCATCTAAATACCAGGCGATTGCCTGCTTTTCACTTGTTGCTTCTCCATGGAAATCTACGAAAATAATATCGGTTCTTTTTTTCGCTTCTTCTACCAATTCATCTGCTTTCACAAAAGGATCATCACTTGGATTCATAAACGTTCTTCCTTGCAAATTAATGACAGCCACTTCGATATCATTAATTTTAACAAATACCATGCCTTTTCCAGGATTATTTTCAGGGAAATTGGCTGGTCTTACTAAATATTTGGCATTGTCGATAAATTGAAAGATTTCCCGATTGTCCCATGTATGGTTGCCTAATGTTACCGCTTGTGCCCCCACTTCCAAAAAGCTGCGGTAAATTTTTTCGGTAATCCCTTTTCCGCCTGCAGCATTTTCACCATTAATAATGGTCATTTGCGGACGATATTTTTCTTTTAGCTTTGGGACATACTCTTTAATCATATCTCTTCCCATGGAACCGACAACGTCTCCAATAAATAAAATATGCATAAATCCATTCCTTCCTTCTTTCTAAGCCTGTCTAACTAGTGTATATCAAAAGGAGAACTCGCGCAAAATAAAAACGGTGCAGATGCACCGTTTTTATTTTGCGTATTCAACAGCTCTTGTTTCGCGAATTACCGTTACTTTAATATGTCCCGGATAATCTAGTTCTTCTTCAATTTTTTTGCGTATATCTCTTGCTAAACGGTGGGATTCCAAATCATCAACAAGATCTGGCTTCACCATAATGCGGATTTCGCGGCCCGCTTGAATAGCAAAGGATTTTTCAACACCATCGTAAGATTCAGAAATTTCTTCCAGCTTCTCCAGGCGACGAATATAATTTTCTAATGTTTCCCTTCGCGCCCCTGGTCTTGCTGCAGAAAGTGCATCAGCAGCAGCCACTAATACAGCTATAATAGAAGTTGGTTCCGTATCGCCGTGATGGGATGCAATGCTATTGATGACAACAGGATGTTCCTTGTATTTTGTAGCAAGCTCTACACCTATCTCTACATGGCTTCCTTCCACTTCATGGTCAATAGCTTTCCCGATATCATGAAGAAGTCCCGCTCTGCGTGCAAGTGTTTCATCTTCGCCCAGCTCTGCAGCTAAGATTCCAGCTAATTGCGCTACTTCAATGCTGTGTTTTAGAACATTCTGTCCATAACTAGTACGGAATTTTAAACGGCCAAGAATTTTGATCAAGTCCGGATGCAGTGCATGAACGCCAACTTCAAAAGTCGTTTGTTCCCCAATTTCGCGAATATGTTCATCTACCTCGCGTCGAGCTTTATCAACCATTTCCTCAATGCGTGCAGGATGAATTCTTCCATCTTGAACAAGCTTATCTAATGCAAGTCGAGCGGTTTCTCTTCTAATCGGATCAAACCCGGAAAGAATTACTGCTTCTGGCGTATCATCAATAATCAGGTCAATTCCCGTTAATGTTTCAAGTGTACGAATATTACGGCCTTCTCTACCAATGATTCGACCTTTCATCTCGTCATTCGGCAAGTTGACAACAGAAACCGTTGTTTCTGCCACGTGATCAGCCGCACATCGCTGGATAGCAAGCGACAAAACTTCTTTTGCCTTTTTATCTGCTTCTTCTTTCGCTCTAGTGTCACTTTCTTTAATCATTACTGCGATATCATGAGCTACTTCTTGCTCTGTACGCTCTAAAATGATGGATTTTGCCTCTTCTCGAGTTAATCCAGAAATGCGCTCTAGTTCCGTCTGCTGTTTACGAACCATCTCGTCCACTTTGCTTTCCATCTCTTCTATATGCTGTTGTCTTTTATTAAGAGAATCGTCTCTCTTTTCTAAAATTGTTTCACGTTTATCTAACGTTTCGCCTTTACGATCAAGGATCTCTTCTTTTTGCAATAAACGATTTTCTTGTTTTTGTAGTTCATTTCTTCGATCACGAACTTCTTGTTCTGCTTCAGTGCGAAGCTTGTGAATCTCATCCTTTGCTTCTAACAAAGCTTCTTTTTTCAATGCATCTGCTTCTCTTTTTGCATTTTCCACAATTTGATCAGCAGTCATCGTTGCATTATTGATTTTGGCATTAGCATTGGATTTTCGAATAAAATATACAACAAAGCCAACAACGGCAATTACGATTAGGCCAAGCAAAATGGAGATGAGGATTATTGTTGTATCCATCATTTTCACCTCCTCTTGCTATGAACTTGTGTTTGTTACGATTTTAAAAGTATTGGCTTTTAGTGGGCTTTTGTCACGTAAAAGTACTAGTTAGCCGTCAGTTTTTTAAAGTTTTCATACTCATAAAAATGTAAAATATACAATATAATTGTATAGTTGTGCCAATTCATTGTCAAGAGCTTGAATTGGGAGGTTTTACCCTATTTTTATGTGCATTTCATTTATTTCAAGGTGCAAAAGAATATCTTTCTGCATCTGTAAGCATTTATTTCCTTTTCCAAGCAAGACTAGGTTATCAAAATCATTAAAACTTCTAAACTGCATTAAAAATTTTAATAAATTCCTTCATTCGTCCATATTACCTAAATAATATTTACTCGAACTTGGATGTAACCCCACACCCGATACTTCATTTGCGAATGCATTTGGAAATACTTTTCTCATAATATTATATGCGTCATTTACATCTGCATTAATTAATTTATTTTTACTTGATTGGAACATGCCACGTTTAATACGTTTCCCTTTGTATTGTTCGTGCTTTTTGATTTCTTCTAAGTCAAGAAAGCTATATTTAGATGTATAACTTTCTTCTGTAATGATCACACTCAATCCCAAGTTTTCCGCTTTATATTGTAATTGCCGTATATACATTTGATGAGGAATACCTACAAAGGACTGATTGACAACTTTACTCATCTTACTTGCACGTTTCCACTCCTTGTTATTACCAATAACTATTGTATTACAGCCTAATGACAAAGCGTGTTTAATAGTCCAATTACTTGCTTGATGAATGAAATTAGACATTACATTGTTACGTTTAATTGTCAACCTATTCATTTTATCTGTCCAATCAAGTTTATTCATACGTTTAGCTATTTCTCGATAATGGGAAATTTTCTTGTTATACCATCTATTTATTGATTGATTTGCCAACCATTTGAAAAACCGAATTGCTTTAATTGATGCATACAAGAAAATTTTTCACATAGCAGCAGATCTGTCATTTTGCCCAGCAAAACAAAAAAATCGGAAGGAGATAACCACTCTCTCTTCCGATTTTAATAAAATGTGCTGATCCTATCAATCAATCAATTCAAATGCTTCCGCGTCTTGATCATCATCTGTATTTTTTAATGTCACTTCTTTATCTAATCCATAATGTTCGCGAATTTTCATTTGAATTTCATTTAGAAGATCTTTATTTTCTTTAAGGAATTGCTTCGCATTTTCGCGGCCTTGTCCTAATCGTTCATCATTATAAGAATACCAAGATCCGCTTTTTTGCACGATATCCAATTCAGAGCCTAAGTCGATTGTTTCTCCTTCTTTGGAAATCCCTTCTCCGTACATAATGTCCACTTCTGCCACTCTAAATGGCGGAGCAACTTTGTTTTTTACCACTTTAATTTTGGTTTTATTTCCAACCATCTCAGTTCCTTGCTTTAATGTTTCCGCACGGCGAACCTCTAAACGGACAGTGGAATAGAACTTGAGGGCGCGTCCTCCCGGCGTTGTTTCAGGGTTACCGAACATAACGCCAACCTTTTCGCGAATTTGGTTAATAAAGATGGCAATTGTTTTGGATTTATTGATCGCACCAGAAAGTTTGCGCAATGCTTGTGACATCAAACGCGCTTGTAAGCCAACATGAGAATCTCCCATTTCGCCTTCAATCTCTGCTTTTGGCACAAGTGCTGCAACAGAGTCGATAACAAGAATATCAACAGCGCCGCTTCTTACTAAAGCTTCGGCAATCTCTAAAGCCTGCTCCCCTGTATCTGGCTGTGAAAGCAATAATTCATCAATATTAACCCCTAGTTTTTGTGCATATACTGGATCAAGGGCATGCTCAGCATCGATAAATGCAGCTTGTCCCCCTGTCGCCTGCACTTCTGCAATCGCATGAAGGGCAACTGTTGTTTTACCAGAGCTTTCTGGACCATATATTTCAATAATGCGCCCTCTTGGATACCCGCCTACACCAAGTGCTGCGTCTAGAGCCAATGATCCGCTAGGAATAGTAGAAACGATTCTGTCTGTCTGTTCCCCTAGCTTCATAATACTACCTTTACCGAACTGTTTTTCAATTTGCTTTAACGCCATTTCTAGCGCAGCTTGACGATCGCTCAAAAAGATTCCTCCTTCAATATATGAAAATGAATCAAATTCTATTAAACTACATTTGATTCATTTGCTGTTCAAGAATATATATTAAATATACTCTGTTTCCGTCCATTTGTCGAGCAAAAAGCAGAACATTCATTCGTTTTTTTTATTTCCAGTTTTTTTACCATAATAATGAAGGCAAGGTGAATGATAGAAAAAACAGTTGTTATGCTTCCAATGCTTTTAAAATAAAATATTGTCCATAGCGCACACTTCTTTTTCGATTACCTTCTCTTGTGCCTGCCAGCAGCAGCTTTTCCACCACTGTCTCCTTGCCTTTTACCGCAACTCCTATATAAACGGTCCCAGCAGGATGCCCTTCTAATTCATCTGGTCCTGCTACCCCTGTAAAGCTGATGCCAATATCCGCATCAACCAGCTTTTGCACATTTTCTGCAAGCTCTTTGGCGCATTGGGCACTGACAACGCCAACCTCTTTAATCGTGCTTTCCTTTACAGACAAAATATTTTGTTTTACTTCATTTGTATAACAAACAACACCGCCGCTAAAAATGCTTCCTGCCCCGGCAACAGATGTCAGCTCCTGCTGAAACATTCCTCCTGTCAGGCTTTCTGCTGCTGCCACTGTCAGCTTTTGCTCCTGCAGTTTTTTGACAAGCTCTTGCACAAGCGTCGTATCATCATAACCATAAAAATAGTCGCCGACACGCTCCAAGATTTTCTTTTCTGTTGCCTGAATCAGTTTTTCTCCTGCTTCTAGGGAATCTGTTTTGCTTGTAATGCGCAATGTGACTTCCCCATCTCCTGCTAGCGGCGCAATTGTTGGGTTGGCTTGTGCATCAATCAGATCTTCAATTTCTGTTTCCAATAGCGATTCTCCAATGCCAAAAAAGCGAAGCACACGGGAAAGAATAACTTCTTTATTTGTCAGCTTTTCCTGCAATGCACGAATTCCATATGTAGCAAACATTGGCTGCATTTCACTAGGAGGTCCCGGCAGAAGCATATAATGGCAATTATCTTTTGAGAGAAACATGCCTGGAGCCATGCCATGATTATTGCTAAGCACTTTGCAGCCCTCTAGAACAAGTGCTTGTTTTTTATTATTTTCCGTCATGTGTCTATTTGTTTTGACAAAATACTCTTTAATGGATTCTAAAGCCTCTTGATCAAATACAAGCTGAACTCCCATATGTTTGGCGATAGTCTCTTTTGTCAGATCGTCCTTTGTGGGACCAAGGCCGCCTGTAAAAATGAGCAAATCAGAGCGGCTTTCTGCAATATTTATCACTTGCTCCAAACGATCCGGATTGTCGCCGACTGCTGTATGGTAAAAAACATTTACCCCTAATTCTGCTAATTGTTTGGAAATAAATTGAGCGTTTGTATTGGCGATTTGTCCAAGCAATAATTCTGATCCTACTGCAATGATTTCTGCATTCATGTTTTTGTTCCCCTTCCTAAAGTTAGCATTTACTAGTTTTTGCCTATATTTACAGTACTCATTTTAAAAATTTTTCGCAATGAATACGCCTTCTAAAATAGAAAAGAACGGCAAAATAATTTTCCGCTCTTTCCATTCTGCTTATAAAAGGAAAAATCCGATATCCTCATCTCCCTTTTAAAGCTCTCTTATTATGTATATCACCAAACTATTTGGATGAAACGAAAACTTGTTTGTTTTTTGCAAAATAGTCCCAACCAGACCAAACCGTAAAAATAAGCGCTACCCATAAAGAAATATCATCAAGGGGCAAAGAGATTAATTCAAAAATCATATTATGTAGAAGCAAAGCGGAAATTGCCACAATCTGCGCCCATGTTTTTACTTTCCCCAGCATATTTGCGGCAACCACTTCTCCGCCGCCTGCAAGCACCAAGCGAAGACCAGTAACTGCAAACTCTCTTGCAATAATAACAATGGTAATCCATGCAGGCGCCAATTCGAAATCGACTAATACAATTAAAGCAGAGGAAACCAATAATTTATCAGCAAGGGGGTCTAAAAATTTCCCTAAGTCTGTTACAAGATTATATTTTCTTGCATAATAACCATCAATCCAATCTGTTGTCGATGCCAAAATAAAAATAAGCGCACCCACAAAATGAGCCACTGGCAATGTTACGCCAAGGAGCGTCATATCTCCCCAAGAAAAATCAACAAGTAAAACAACTAAAAAAACGGGAATTAAAAAAATCCGCGAAATCGTTATTTTGTTTGGTAAATTCATTTTTGCTACTCCTCCGATTTATTAAACTTAAAGCATTTATTATCATCATATCATCAGCAACCCCAATAAATCACTCATATGATACTATCTGTGAAAGAACAAAGCGAAAAATAGCCATCTCCTTATGATGACTATTCTTCCTCCTTGTTATACCGGATTGTAATATCTTGTCGCACATATTTAGATGGAGATACAGCATAATCGATTTTTTCATTGTTGACGTATATTTTAGTTGCGGTTGAATTGCCGATTACAAGAACCGCTTCCTCTTCTTTTGATAAATCAACCGTTTTAGAGGCTGTCTCTCCTTTTTTCAACATGCCTTGGAAGAAGGAATATCCTTTGCCATTTTTGATATTTACCCAAGTTTCTCCTGTTGAAACAAGCTTCACCTTAAATTTTTCTGCATTATCCACTACATAAACAGTATTTTTTCCTTGGTTGCTTTCAACGGAAATTTTTTGTTTTGGTTTTTCTTCTTCTTTTGCTTTTTCTTCCTCTTTTGCCTGCTCTTCTTTGCTGCTGTCTTCTTCTGTAGCCTTGTCTTTATTGTCTCCTTTTTCCGCTTCTTTTAATTTTTCAGATTCTTCATATACAGCAGAATTTTTTTCATCTGTTTTTGGGCTTGTATCCGTTTCTGACCCTTTTACAAAAAAGAAATACCATACTAAGAAAATAATGCCGACAACAAGAATGCTGATCAAAATAGTCGGCAGAATATCCAATATTTTCGAATTTCCCTTTTCCATTGTTTTCCTTGTATTTACCCTTGAAAGCTTTTCTGGAATATCATCATTTAAAGATGCCGGAATTTCTCCCTTATATTCTTCAAATAACTCTTCCGGAGATAAATCCACCGCTTCTGCATATTGCTTAATAAAAGCGCGCGCATAAAAACTGCCCGGCATTAGACTATAATTTCCTTCTTCGATGCCTACTAAATAGCGGGTTTGGATTTTTGTTATTTCTTGCAGTTCTTCTAAACTTAATCCTTTCGCCACTCTTGCTTCTTTTAACCGATTACCTAATTCACTCATTTAGAACACCTTCCAACGTACTAAAAATCAAAACCTTCAAACTCACTTCCCAATAGAAGTGCATTTCTTTTATGGATATCATAAGTAATTTCTTCATCAGGCTCATGCCTTAATTCAATGATATAATCAAAATCTTCTAGTGTATATTCCGTATTCTGGACAAATGCATCTGGATGCTCCACGACTTTCACCGCCGGAATACGCATAATTTCCCGAATGAGCTGCCAATGCTTTTCATTCATTTGCTTGGAAGACACAATGCCATCAATAATAAATAGATTATTTTCACTATATTCATCTTGAATCAGGGAACTTCGAATCGTTTGCTTTAATAAAGTAGAGCTGACTAACAGCCATCTTTTATTTGCAGAAACACTTGCTGCAACAATCGATTCTGTTTTGCCCACCCGCGGCATTCCTCTAATGCCAATTAATCGATGACCTTCCAGCTTGTACAGTTCAGTCATAAAATCGACTAATAGCCCCAGTTCATGCCGCGCGAAGCGGAATGTTTTTTTATCGTCTGCATCTCTTTGTATGTATCGGCCATGGCGCACTGCTAAGCGATCTCTTAAATTAGGAACCCGAAGCTTTATAAGTTTTATTGTATCCATTGTATATAAAATTGATTCGAGTCTTTTAATTTGCTCATCAGAATTCGCTCTTATCAATAAACCTCTTTTTCCATCATCTACTCCATTGATTGTCACAATATTAATAGAAAGCATTCCAAGTAAAGAGGAAATATCCCCTAATAAGCCAGGGCGGTTTTTTTGAATTTCATATTCTAAATACCATTCCTTTTTCTCCAAAAGAATCCTCCTGCAAACAACTAGATTTCATTTATCTTTCCTTTTGATCACTCTATCTATAATAAAGGAAAGACGCAAAAGATGAAAGAAAAAACAAGTTCGAAACCAGAAAAAAATAAAAAAGGCGGCATTTGGCTTCTATGTGCATCCATACAACCATAACAGATGCTATCTGTCTGCATGATAATGCCATCAAAACCTCTTGCCGCCTTTTTTTAAATTTTATATTGTCAGATTAGCTGTTGCCGTTATTTTGAACAAGCTTCACCATCATATTAGCGATTGCATGCTGTTCTTCTTGTGATGCTACAGACCATAAGTCAGCTAAGATTTTTTCTTGTTCATTTTTCGGCTGTACTTGGTTGGACAAATAATCGCCAATTTGGAAAGCAAGATCTCCAATTACATCTTTATTCATACCTTCATTTTGTGCATGATGCAAACGGTCTGCCAAAAAGTCTTTCCATTGATCCCAAGATTCTAAAATAGACATACGAATACTCATTCCCTTCATCTAAAGTGTATTAGTATTACGTAGTTATTTTGGATAGATGCTGTGCAAAATATGCATGCACTTTATTGGCAAAAAAGAAAATATGAGGCAGGGTCCAAATTTCATTAAATAGTGCTGAAAAATTTAAAACCTCTAAAAAAACTAAGCCCTGTATTCTTCTAAACAGACCAGCCGCCATTTAAGGCTAAAATTTGTCCTGTCATATATGAAGATTTATCGGACAGCAAAAATAAAATGCTTTCTGCTATTTCTTCTGGCCTTGCCATTCTCCCCATTGGTATTTCTTCTTCAATCAAGTTTTTTTCCTCTTCCGTAAAGCCTGCCATCATATTTGTAGCAACAGCGCCCGGTGCAATTCCATTTACTCGTATGCCATTAAACGCCACTTCTTTGCTTAATGCTTTAATAAAGGCGATTTGTGCACCTTTAACGGTAGAATAGGCCACTTCCATACTTGCTCCAATTTGGCCCCAAATAGAAGTAACCACAATAATATTGCCTTTTTGTCTAGAGAGCATTTTTGGCAAAAGGTCTCTTGCGATATACATAATAGAAGAAACATGAATCTCCCATAAATTCTCGATTGTCTCATCTTTTGTATCTGTAAATAATCCATAATGGCTGATGCCGCTTGTATGAACAATTCCATCAATTGAGAAGATTGAATTGGTAATCTTTTTATATTCCCCTTTTTTTCCTAAATCACAGCAAATAGGCAAATACTCTTTTCCAAAGGGTTCCAGCTCTTTCAGCAGTGTTTTCATGGCTTGCTCATTTTGGTGATAATGCAAATACAATGAATAGCCCTCGCTTGCCAATAGATAAGCAGCCGCCCTGCCAATGCCTCCTGTTGCTCCCGTTATTAATATATATTTCTCCACTATCCCCGCTCCATTTCATCCTTCTCTCGATTATTTGCACAAGGAAACAGACACAATGATTTTTTCATTGTGTCTAGCAATAAAACCTTATGCTTTTGGCACCACTTGGCATACTGTAATACGGTCTTCTTCAATTAGTCGTTTTGCTGCATTTGTTATATCCTCTACAGAAATTTGTTCAATCGTTGGCACTACATCAAAAAGATTCATGCCATTAAAAGAATATCGTGTAAACTGATTGGCAATATATTCAGGGGAGTTGACTGCCCGCAGGAAAGCGCCGATTTTTTTCTTTTTTGTCCGTTCTAGCGCATCACTGTTAAATGCAGCTGTCACTGCCCTATGGAGCATCTCTTTAATCGACTCTGAAAGCTTGTCAGGGTCGATTGTGTCTCCCCCAATCATCGCAAAGCCAAATCCCTGTTCTTGGGTGTAATCATATGAAAAAGTATCATCAATCAAACCTGCTGAAAATAATGTTTGGTAATTTTCCGAACTGTTGCTGAATAAAAGATCCAATAGAATATTAATGGACAATTCATTTTTCAGCATCTCAGGACCTGTTTGATTGACATCAACCGCCTTGATGCCAACTAAACATTTCGATCCATGCACATTCATTTTCAGCACTTGTTTTTTCTCATGCACCTCTTTTGGCTCTTCTTCAAACTTGCGCTCGATTTCACTTTTGTTTCGATAATTCTTTTTCCCTTGATTTGTTTTTATCTTCTCCATGTATTCCTTTGGATCAACAGGACCGACAATAAACAGCAGCATATTGCTTGGATGATAAAATGTATGATAGCACTCATACAGCATATCTTTTGTAATATGGGAAATCGATTCAATCGTTCCCGCAATATCAATTTTAACCGGATGATTTTTATACATATTTTGAATCAGTCCAAAATATAGACGCCAGTCTGGATTATCATCATACATCGTTATTTCCTGGCCAATAATGCCTTTTTCCTTTTCGACTGTTTTTTCTGTAAAATAAGGATCCTGCACAAAATCAATTAAGGTTTCTAAATTATGCTCCACATTTGATGTGCTGGAAAAAAGATAAGCAGTTCGCGTAAAAGAGGTAAAGGCATTTGCCGATGCTCCTTGCTTGCTAAAATTCTGAAACACATCGCCATCTTCTTTTTCAAATAGCTTATGCTCAAGAAAATGGGCAATTCCATCCGGAACTTTCGTATATTCTGTGCCATCCAATGGAATAAACGTATTATCGATGGAACCGTAGTTGGTGGTAAACGTACAAAATGTTTTATTGAACCCTTTTTTCGGCAAAATATACACTTTTAGACCATTGTCTAGCTGCTCATAATAAAGATCTTCCTGCAGCTGTTCAAAAGAGATTTTCTCCATTACACATTCCCCTCCGATCCTGTTAAAAAGTATACGGTATCTAATTCGATTTTTCCGGCTACCTCTTGAATTTCTTCTTTGGATACTTTGCTGATGCTTTGAAGCCAATCAGCCATTTCTACAGATACACCGCTTACGGCATTATGGTAAAACACTTCAATCATGCCTCTTGGCGTATCCAATGTTTCGAGCATTTGATTATGAATAACCGCCTTTGTCTGCATAATTTCTTCGTCGGTAAATTCTCCTTTTTTCATTAAATCCAATTGCTCATTAATGATGGAAACAGCCTTTTCATAATTTTGCTGGTCAATTCCGGACATTACAAGCAACAATCCTTTATGGCTTTCGACTCGGCTTGCTGCATAATAAGCAAGACTTTCTTTTTCTCTGACATTCAAAAAGAGCTTGGAGTGAGAGAAACCTCCATAGATGCCATTAAACACTTGCAGAGCAAAATAATCCCCGTCTCCGTAGACAACATTTGTCCGGTAGCCAATATTAAGTTTGCCTTGTTTAATATCCTGCACTTCTTTAATTTCTTTTGCTTTTTCTACTGCATGAGTCGTTTTGCGGTCAATTGTTTTGATTTGTCTTTCTTTAAAAGGAAACAGTGTTTCTGCATAGCCTGCCACCTCTTCTACATCCAAATCGCCGACAATATACACATCGATTTGGTCTTCATTTAATGCTTTTTCATAATAGGCGTATAAATCTTTTGCTGAAATTTCATCCACTTCCTCTTTTTCCCCATTGACACTAATGGAATAGGCCTCCTCCTTGCACATTTCTTGGATTAGCCGGAAGCTAGAGTAGCGCATTTTATCATCATACACCGACTGAATTCTTTGCTTTAATGCCCTCTTTTCATTTTCCACCGTCTTTTCATCAAAAGTTTGATTGGATGCATGAGGGTGAAAAATGATTTCTGCTAAAAATTCGATGCCTTTTTTTAATAATGGAGTCGGATCAGATAAAAATTTTTCATTAGCGATCTCTAAAGAAAAGGAAACGATATGATGCTCGCCCTTTTTCGATAAATCAACAAAAAAAGTAGCTCCATACAACTCTTCTAAATACGAACGCAAAGCAGTGGTTGTGCTGTATTTTTGAGAGCTGTTTTGCAGAACATACGGCAAAAGCGCACGTTTTGTAATATTTTCTTTTTCAAGGGGAGCTTTCCATTTAATCACAATATTATTTGTTTTAAATTTATCGGTTTTAACAGTATGTAAATTAAAACCCGGAAACTTTTGTATTTGCTCTGTCGCAACACTCATAACATTCCTCCTAATTGCTTCTTTATTATTCAGTTCTGGCTGATCAGGCAAAAATCCTACTAAATAGTATTCTCTCTATTTTTGATGATATTCTAACTATAACGGTCTTCCTCTGTCATTTTCAAGTTATAGGGGGTGCAAAGGAACAAAAAGAAGCTATTTCGCAAAGACATCTTCCTAGAAATTGAAAAATATCGATATATCAGCATGGATCAAGTTAATGAAAACTTCAACAATTTTCCCGATGATAAAAGCTTCGTTATGCAACTAATATTTTTGCCATTTTATAAGGACCCTTCCCGATTTATTCGCCGTTCCCCCTCTTTTTTTATTGCTAAACAAAAAAAGTCATTTGCTAGCCTAAAAAACGGCTAGCAAATGACTTCGTGATTCTAAACAATTATCTGCTTCCTTTAATATAAGGGACACCAGATGCTTTCGGCGCTTCTGCACGGCCGATAAATCCTGTCAGTGCAATAATTGTCAATACATATGGTGCAATCAATAAGTACACATTTGGAATATCTTTAAGGAATGGAAAGCTGCTTCCCACAATACTTAAACTTTGCGCAAAACCAAAGAATAATGCTGCTCCCATTGCTCCAAGAGGATTCCATTTACCAAAGATTAAGGCAGCAAGCGCCATAAACCCTTGTCCACTGATTGTTGCATGCGTAAAATCATTGGTAATGGATTGGGCAAATACTGCACCGCCGACTCCTCCAAATGCTCCCGATAAAAGCACGCCAATATAGCGCATTTTTATTACATTGATTCCCATTGTATCAGCGGCCATCGGATGTTCCCCAACAGAGCGGAGACGCAGGCCAAATGGCGTTTTATACATGACAAACCAAGCGATAACAGCCACAATAATTGCTAAATAGGATGTCCAGTACGTATTCATAAAAAACAATTCACCAATAACTGGAATATCCTTCAACACAGGGATATCAATTTTTTTAAAGCTGTATTGAATGGTATCTGTTTGACCTTTTCCATAAATTAATTTTACTAAAAACATCGCAAGTCCTGCAGCGAGCAAGTTGATTGCTACACCTGAAACTGTCTGATCTGCACGGAATGTAATCGATGCAACAGCATGCAGCAAAGAAAACAATGCTCCAACCACCATCGCAACCACTAAGGCAATCCATGGAGTCCATGCGCCAAGGCTGTCTGCAAATGTTAAATTAAATACAATGGAAGAAAATGCCCCCATTACCATTAAGCCTTCTAATCCAATATTTACAACGCCAGCTCTTTCCGAGAAATTCCCGCCAAGTGCAGTGAAAATAAGCGGTGCAGCCCATAATAGCGAAGAAGGAATGACAATTAATAAAACATCCATTAATCCCACTTACTTCTCCCCCTTTTTTCTTTTATTTTTGCTTATTTTCTCCAAAAATAAGCGAATCATATAACTTGATGCTACAAAGAAAACAATTAATGCAATGATAATATCTACCATCTCATTTGGAACGCCTGCTTCAAGGGGCATATTCAAAGCGCCTACTTTTAAAAATCCGAAAAGAACAGAAGCTAACACAATGCCGATTGGCCCATTTGCACCAAGAAGGGCTACCGCAATCCCATCAAACCCTACTCCTGTAAATCCTCCTTTAATGCTGGCGTATTCAAATGTGCCCAATCCTTCCATCGCACCTGCCAAACCTGCAAACATACCAGAAATGACCATTGAAAGAATAATATTGCGATTTACATTCATTCCTGCATATTTAGAAGCATGCTGGTTGAAGCCAACTGCTTTCAGCTCATAGCCTTTTGTTGTTTTTTCTAAAATAAACCACATAATTACAACACATAAAAGAGCAACAACAATTCCCCAATGCAAACGGGAATGGTCAGTGATATTTGCTAAAAATTCTGAACGCAGCGTCGCAGAAGGAAACACATTTTCCGTTCTGTCTGCCTTGTCTGTTATTACATTGCGGATCAAATAATTCGTTACATGCAAAGCAATATAGTTCATCATAATGCTGACAATTACTTCATGCACACGAAAACGCGCTTTTAAAAACCCTGGAACAAATGCCCATAGCGCACCCGCCGCTGCTGCTGCAAGAACAGCAAGAGGCAAGTGGATAACTTTTGGCAAGTCAAATGCTACCCCAACCCAAACGGCTGCTGTCCAGCCAACAATCAATTGGCCTTCTACTCCGATATTAAATAATCCTGTACGAAAAGCAAATGCTACCGCTAAACCAGCCAAGATCAACGGTGTCACCTGGCGAACAACTTCCCCTGTAAAATATACTTCTCCAAATGCACCATTCCATAACGCCGTATATGCATCAACAGGACTGTAGCCTGTAATCAGCATAATAATTGTTCCAACAATTATGCCAAGCAGTACAGATATGACGGGAATACTTATTTTTTTTACTGTATTAGACATTCTTCTCCACACCTACTTTTTTATCATTGGATCCAGCCATTAATAGACCTAATTCCTGCTCTGTTGTTTCTTTCGGATTTACTGTAGCGATAATTTGGCCATCAAAAATAACAGCAATGCGGTCACTTACATTTAATATTTCATCCAATTCGAAAGAAATAAGCAAAACAGCTTTGCCATTATCGCGCTGCTCAATCAAGCGTTTATGAATAAATTCAATGGCGCCAACATCCAAGCCTCGAGTCGGCTGTGCAGCAATCAATAAATCTGGATTGCGGTCTACTTCCCTGCCGATAATAGCTTTCTGCTGATTTCCTCCAGAAAGCGCTCGAGCCGGTGTATGCATGCTTGGTGTTCTAACATCAAATTCTTCAATGATTTTTTTAGCCTGCCCATCCATTTCCTTTTCATTTAAAATGCCAGAATTGGAATATGGTTTTTGGTAATAGCTTTGCAGGACAATATTTCGGCCAATAGAAAAATCAAGAACCAATCCATGTTTATGACGGTCTTGCGGAATATGCCCCAGTCCGCTTTCTGTTATTTTCCGCGGAGTCAATCCGCTGATTTCCTTGCCGTTTAGTGTAATGCTGCCAGAATCTTTTTTAATGAGGCCGGTGATGGCTTCAATCAATTCCGATTGTCCATTGCCATCCACTCCGGCAATTCCAACAATTTCGCCTGCTTTTACATCGAGATTAAGAGATTTTACTACATTAACCCCACGTGCATCTTTTACATACAAATCTTTAATCGACAATACCGTTTCTTTTGGAACAGCAGCCTTTTTATCTGTTTTAAAGGTAACTTCTCTTCCTACCATTAAATTGGCAAGCTCATTTGGATTGGTGCTGCTGACATCATATGTGCCAATGCCTACCCCTTTTCTGATAACCGTTACACGATCGCAGACTTCCATAATCTCTTTTAATTTATGGGTGATTAAGATAATACTTTTGCCTTCTTTAATAAGCGTTCGGAAAATAGCAATCAGTTCAGTGATTTCCTGTGGCGTCAACACTGCTGTCGGTTCATCGAAAATCAGAATTTCTGCCCCGCGGTACAATGTTTTTAAAATTTCGACCCTTTGCTGCATGCCGACTGAAATATCCGCAATTTTGGCTTTTGGATCAACCGAAAGTCCGTATTTCTCTGAAATTTCTTGCACTTCTTTTTCTGCTTTTTTTAAATCAATCTTTCCTTTTTTGACTGTCTCTTTTCCTAAAATAATATTTTCAGTAACCGTAAATGTATCAATCAACATAAAATGCTGATGAACCATTCCAATTCCCAAATCATTTGCAATATTAGGATTAGAAATCTCCACCTTTTTTCCTCTAGCGCGAATTTCACCCTTTTCCGGCTGGTACAAACCGAAGAGCACATTCATTAACGTTGATTTTCCCGCACCATTTTCTCCAAGCAGTGCATGAATTTCTCCTTTTTTCACTTGAAGTGTAATATTGTCATTAGCGACGATGCCAGGAAATTCTTTGCGAATATTTAACATCTCAATTACATATTCCATTCGTTTCACTCCTTTTGTTGTACGGAAAACATAAACATTAGCTAAAAGACTTTTTAGCTAATAAAATGGCAAAATCAGTACAATTAGAAAAATCTATCCATCAAACTGCCAAAAGCTGTCTTTTATGTATTTTCTTATCTTACTATAATTTTACCAAGCTAAAATTTTTTATAAAAAATAGAAGCGGTCTTCTATTCTTTAGATAAAATTTTAATCAAAACACACCACAAATTATGCGCTGGCCCGCCACTATATCTATAAGCGATAAAAAAGGAATAAGTGTTTGCAATGCAAAACACTTATTCCTGTCAAAAATTCTTAACTGCTTATTGCTTAAGGTTTATCAGGAACAGTGTACTCACCGTTTTTAATTTTAGCTGTCCATTCTTCAACAGCAGCATCGATATCTGCTTTGTTGCCTACTTCTTCATTTATTTCTGCAAGACCAACGCCTTCTTCTGCTAAACCGTAAACAAGTGATTCTCCACCAGGGAATTTGCCGTCTTTTGCTTTGTTAGAAACGTCTTGTACTGCTGTAGCAACACCTTTTAAAGCAGAAGTCAACACGATATTATGGTCGCCAACAACACCTTCAGCCGTTTGATCAGAGTCAACGCCGATTGCCCAAATATATTTGTCAGGATCTTTTTCTTTTAAATCACGTGCTTCTGTAAATAGCCCAGCACCAGTGCCTCCAGCAGCATGGAATACTACGTCAGCGCCTGAAGAATACATTTTGCTTGCAATTGTTTTCCCAACTTCCGGCTTATCAAATGCACCAGCATATTGCACATCAACTTTAGCTTTTGGATTTGCTTCTTTTACTCCAGCAACAAATCCAGCTTCAAAGTGGTCAATAACTTCTCCTTCAACTCCACCGATAAAACCGATTTTATTTGATTTTGTTGCTTTACCAGCGGCAACACCAGCTAAGAATGCAGCTTCTTGCTCTTTAAATGTAATGCTTGCAACGTTTGGCAAGTCAATTACAGAGTCAACAATCGCAAAATGTGCGTCTGTTTGCTGTTCTGCAATTTCTTGAACTGCTGCCTGCATCATAAATCCAATTCCAAATACTAGGTCATTTTTTTGACGAACTAAGCTGTTTAAGTTTGTTGCATAATCAGCATCTGATTGTGATTGCAAATAATCAATGCCATCGCCTTTTTCCAAGCCATTTGCTTTACCAAAAGCCTGCAGACCTTCCCATGCAGATTGGTTAAAAGATTTGTCATCTACTCCACCAACATCTGTTACCATTGCAACTTTAAATGCATCTTCCTTATCATCGTTTTTACCACAAGCCCCTAAAACAGTCCCAGCAGCAAGTACTAGAGACAGCGCCAATCCAAATTTACGCTTTTTCAAGGTTTGTACCCCCTAATTTGTATTTGTATTGTGTTAAAAAAGTGAGAATGCATTACAATAGTCTGTCCAAGTCTTAAGAATAAATTCGTTTTCTCAATACTTGGAAACTGAATTTATCAGCCCTAAAGTAATTGACGGAATAAAGAATAGGCTCGTCCTTTTCATCATAGTGCATTTGCTTTAATACAAGCAAAGCTGTTTCTGGTTCGCATTGCAAAATAGGAGAAATTTTATCATGATAGCCAATTGGTTCGATTTCAGCAACAGCATATGTAATATTGATATTCGCTTCTGTTTCTATCAGCTGGAAAATAGATTCCTTTTCATAGGAAAAATGTTCCGGCAAAATGTTAGTCGGCAGCTTATCGATACAATAAACAACCGGTTCGCCATTAGCTGTTCGAACACGTTCGATTACCAGAAACTCCTCTTCTGCTTCAGCGGTAAAACGACGGCTATCTTCATCAGTCGAACATTGAGTATACGAGCTCAAAAAAATTGTTCCTGGATTCATGCCAGCATTATGAATCATGTTTGTTACACTGTTTAATTGTTCGATTCCCGACTTGAACATCGGTTTACAATTGACGAATGTACCTACACCATGTCTACGGATAATGACATTTTCTTCCTCCAATGTCCGCAGCGCCTCACGAAGTGTCGCTCTGCTTACACCTAATCTCTTTGCAAGTTCAAATTCAGATGGGAATTTTTCTTTTTCTTTGTATATGCCCTTCTCAATATCACTTTTTAAGCGATCTACCACCTGCAAATATAAATGTCGACTATCAGACTTGATAAGCATGCTCTGCAATCCCCCAGACAAAGTTTCTAAGACATCAGACCTCTGATGTTCAATCATTCCTACTAATCGAAAATACTATAACACTTTTTCCATTATAAATAAATAGAGTTTTAAGAATTTAATTAAAAAAATAGAAATAAACAAATACCTAGGCAAGACTACACTAGCTATTGTTTATTTCTGTCAGTAAATCAGGATATTTTTAGTTGTTTAATCATGCATTAACAGGCTTTTTCCTCTATCAAAATCCAGGTGGACAAAAGCCTGAATGGATCCGCCAACAAGCAGGGAAGGATAAAAAACTCCCTCCCCAATTGAGATTCCACCTTAATTTTAAAAAAGGAAATCTAATTAGTATAACTTATTTCGAATTGCTAACTTTCTACAAAACCTCTTCTGAATGTTTGGAGACTAACACCGTTCTTGGTTTGCTCCCTTCATATGGGCCTACAACGCCCCTTGCTTCCATTTCGTCAATTAGCCTTGCTGCTCTTGTGTAGCCAATGCGGAATCTCCTTTGCAGCATGCTGACAGAAGCTGTCTGCATTTCGGTAATCAGCTCAACCGCTTCCTCATACAGCTCATCTTCCACCGCCCCTGTTTTTTCCACAATCTCATCGGGAATCATTTCTTCTTGATACTGGGCTTTTTGCTGGGCAATCACAAAGTCTACTACTTCTTCTACCTCTTCATCTGATAGAAACGCCCCTTGCACCCGGATTGGTTTGCTTGCGCCATACGGAAAAAAGAGCATATCTCCCCTTCCAAGCAATTTCTCTGCACCGCCCATATCCAAAATCGTGCGGGAATCGGTTTGGGAAGAAACAGCAAATGCAATCCGTGATGGAATATTTGCTTTAATGACCCCTGTGATTACATCCACAGATGGACGTTGTGTCGCAATAATTAAATGAATGCCGGCAGCACGGGCCATTTGTGCAAGTCTTGTAATGGCATCTTCTACATCTGAAGATGCGACCATCATTAAATCGGCCAGCTCATCGACAATAACGACAATATAAGGAAGCAATGGCTGCTTTTCATTTTCTGCAGCATTTTGCCTTTTTATATAGTCATTGTATCCTTCGATATTCCGTGTACCCGTATGAGAAAATAATTCATATCTTCTTTCCATTTCGCTTACAACCTTTTGCAGGGCCTGAGAAGCTTTTTTTGGATTGGTCACAACTGGAGCCAATAGATGGGGAATGCCATTATACACATTCAACTCTACCATTTTAGGATCAATCATCATTAATTTTACTTCATGTGGTTTTGCCCGCATTAAAATGCTCGTGATAATGCCATTGATGCAGACACTTTTTCCGCTTCCCGTTGCGCCAGCTACAAGCAAATGGGGCATTTTATTTAATTCTGCTGAAACAGCATGTCCCGTGATATCCCGTCCAAATGCAATCAATAGCTTTGCATCACGCTTATCATCCTTATTCGCTTCCAGCACTTCCCTTAAACCGACCATCGCCACTTCCGAGTTCGGCACTTCAATTCCTATTGCCGATTTTCCTGGAATCGGTGCTTCTATCCGTATATCTTTTGCCGCCAACGCTAAAGCTAAGTCGTCGCTTAAATTTACAATTTTGCTTACCTTTACGCCAACATCTGGATGGACTTCATATTTCGTAACAGCAGGCCCCAAGTGGACTTCTGTCACCCGTGCTTTTACTCCAAAGCTTTGGAAGGTCCGCTCCAGCTTGGCGGCATTTGCATGGATCAATTCATATTCGCCGCTTTGATCTGTTTTCCGCGGAAGTTTTAACAGTTTTAAAGATGGCAATTCATAATCCGTATTTTCCACTTCTGTAAAGGTAATAGGAACACCTTGCTCATCTTCTTCCGGCTCCTGCTGCGTTTCCTCTTCCGTCGCTTCTTCATGCGGATAAGCCTGCTCTGCAAAGGTGGAGATAACCGGTTCTGGTATGTATGGTTCTTCTTGCTCGTCTTGTGGAGGAGGATTAACAATTAATGGTGCCTGTTGCTGCTGTTCTTCTTGCTCTGCTGCTTGTCTGCGGCGTTCTCTCTTCGCCTCTTTTTCTGCTTGCTTTGCTTGTTGTTTTGCTTGTTTCTTTTCTTCGCGCTTTTCCTTCCATTCTGCCATATCTTCTTTAAAGGCTGCCCACTGCCCCAGCAAAAACTCCCAGACAGAAAGCATCATTTTGCGGAAAGCCCCACTTACTGTTTTTCCTGTCAGCAGCATGCCGCCGATGATAATGACAATAAAGCTAATAATCTTTGTGCCTGCTGTATCAAATAAATAATGAAACAAGGCAAACAGTACAGCGCCAATCATGCCGCCGCCAAGATCAACTGTGCTTGATTCTTTCTGTACTTCCATCCAAAATAATTGCCAAGTATTATAAATAACACTAGGATTTTCAAACTTCCCCTGATTTGACAGCATATTAAACAGCGTGACATGGCTTAGCAGCAAAAAAGCTCCGAGTATTAAATACATGCCGTTTAATTTGGTGCTCCATAAAAATGGTTTCTTTCGCTTCCACATTAAATATCCGCCATAATAAATCATTCCAAGCAAACAAAGCATATACCATTCGCCAGTGAAAAAGCGGAAAAACTGCACGATCGTTTTCCCCACAACGCCAAGCTGAAGGATGGAAATAAACGCAAGAGTTATCACTATTAATGCCGCTAATTCATATTGCAAAGTTTGCTTTAGCTGTTGTTTCTTTCTTGTTTTTCTTTTTTTCTTTTTAGCCATGTTATCACCTAATAATTTTAAATTTCAAGCTTTCCTTCATCCGTGTAAACTGCTTCTTGTATATTTATCCGCCATGCAGGAATAATCCTTTGTTTTTAGCAAAATTCCCTGCAAACTTTTCCTGGTTTATTGAAACACGGAGAGCAGCCTTAGCTGGTGGCTGCTCTTTTTTAGTATGATTATTCTGCTTGTTTCTCTTTTAAGTATATTATAACATAGTTAAGAAAATAAGGATTCATTTACGTTCAGCTTTGTTCCGGGCTGAATGGGAGCATGCAAATAATGATTAGGGTCTGTGCTTAAAATTCGAATCACTTCGTATTGATGAAGCTCATTCTTTTCAACAAGCAATGGAATGCCGTTATATTGGATGATTTGCTGCTTTTCATACGTATCCTGCGGTATGGGAAAAATCAATTCTTCTGGCATCATTGTATACATGATCATTGTACCAAGCCTTCGTTCTTTTCTTTATGCAAATCAATCAACTCATTCAGCTTCGTCATTGCTTCCCCGACGCCGCCCACTCCATCAATCAGCCCTGATTTGACAGCATCAATGCCAATGACATTTGTGCCAATATCCCTTGTTAAATTGCCTTTGGCAAACATTAAATCTTTAAATTCCTCTTCACTGATATGGCTGTGCTTTGTCACAAAATTGACGACCCTTTCTTGCATTTTATCCAAATATTCAAATGTTTGCGGCACGCCAATAACAAGTCCTGTTAAGCGGATTGGATGGATTGTCATCGTGGCCGTTTCTGCAATAAAAGAATAGTCGCATGAAACTGCGATTGGAACACCAATAGAATGGCCTCCGCCAAGCACTAGAGAAACAGTTGGCTTCGAAAGGGATGCAAGCATTTCCGATATCGCCAGTCCTGCCTCCACATCGCCTCCGACGGTATTTAAAATAACAAGCACTCCTTCTATTTTCGGATTTTGCTCAATTGCTACAATTTGCGGAATAAGATGCTCATACTTGGTCGTTTTATTTTGTGGCGGAAGCTGCAAATGCCCTTCAATTTGTCCCACAATTGTTAAACAATGAATTTTTGAATCTTGCGTCATCTGCGGCACATTCGTCTGCCCCAGCTGCTGTATTTTTTCCATTAAAGTAGATGGTTTGTCTTCTTTTGGCTGTTCCTCTGCATTATTTCTTTCTGGATTATCTGTCACAATAAAATCTCCCTTCCTTGCACCATATATATGTAGTATGAAGCGAGAACGGCAATTTCATGCGAAGCAAAAAAGAAATAACAAAGAATCAAACAGTTCTGCCCGGCTATAGCTAAGATTGCCCAGTTCTCTTCAGCGATTTTTTTGCATGTCTACATACAAAAAAGAACGGTTTTAACAAGAAGCTGCTTGTCAAAACCGTTCTCTTTTTATTTGCTTCTTACAGGCTTTACTTCCATAATAATTGGAAGAATCATTGGTCTTCGTTTTGTTTTTTCATATAAAAACTGATTTAGCGTATCGCGGATATCTTGTTTAATGCCTGTCCAATCAAAACTTTCTTTGCTGATGCTTTTTTCGACTATGTCTTTTACCCTTGCAGCCGCTTCTTCCAATAGCTGCTCTGATTCTCTTACATAAACAAAACCTCTTGTAATAATTTCAGGGCCGGCAGATATTTTTCTTTCTGCTTTATTTAATGTTACTACAACTGTCAAAATGCCATCTTGGGAAAGAAGCTTGCGATCTCTCAGCACGATATTGCCGACATCGCCGATTCCGCTGCCATCAATCAGCAGATTGCCTGCTGGGATTTTCCCGCCGCTTCGGAATTTTTCATCCTTCCACTCCAGCACTTCCCCTATTTCAGGAATATAGATCGATTGACGGTGAACACCGCATTCCTCTGCAATTTTTGCGTGGGTATGCAATAAGCGGTATTCCCCATGGATCGGAATAAAATGCTTTGGCTTCATCACATTAAGCATAAATTTTAATTCTTCTTGACTGCCGTGGTTGGAGCTGTTAAATAATTTGTTTCCGGAAATAACCCTAGCTCCAGCACGATACAGCATATCAATCGTTTTGCCGACAAACACTTCACTGCCAAGTGTCGGAGAAGCAGAAAACAGAATGGTATCTCCTTCTCCAATGATGACTTGCTTATGGTGTCTTCTTGCCATCTTCTGCAGCGCTTCAACCGGCTCGCCTTTTGCTCCGGTTGTTAAAATAATCGTTTCATTTAAAGCATATGATTGCACTTCATTTAATGAAACAATTATATCCTCTTCCACCAACAAATAGTTATTTTTTAAAGCAATATTCAGTACACGCTGCAGATTTTTGCCCATAATCGCCACTTTGCGATTTGTTTTGGCAGCCGCATCAAAAATATGCTGAATTCTATTTAAATCGGTTGCATAAACTGCCGCAATAATTCGGCCGCTTGCACGCAAAAATGCATGATACAATTCTTGTGTAATAGCTGCATCTGAGATAGAATATCCTGGCTTGTCTGCATCCGTGCTTTCTGATAATAAGCAAAGAACTCCTTTATCGCCAATTTTCGCCATTTCTCCATATTCTGCTTTATATAAAGCGGCTGCTGTCTGGTCAAATTTAAAGTCCCCTGTATGAACAATTGCGCCTTCTGATGTATGAATCACTACTGCTACGCTATCTGGGATGCTGTGGTTTGTTTTGAAAAAAGAAACCGTTGCAGATGGAAATTTCAGAACAGATTTGGATGTGATGATTTCAAACCGCACTTGTCCTTTAAAATCCTGCTCCTTCATTTTTTCTTTTGCCAACTCTGCCGTTAAGCGCGTCGTATACACTGGCACATCCAACTCTCTTAGGAAATAGGATAGTCCGCCAATATGATCTTCATGTCCATGCGTTAAGAAAATCCCCTTTACTTTATGCGCATTTTGCTTTAAATACGTAATGTCTGGGACAACAATATCAATTCCCAGCATTTCATTTTGTGGATACATTAAGCCGGCATCTATCACAAATATGTCTTCGTCCACTTCCACAACAAACATATTTTTTCCGTTCTCCCCTACTCCACCGAGGGCGACCAGCTTTATTTTTTCATTTTTCATCAATTTTTGTTTCCTCCTATGTTGAGTTAGGCCGACCATTGATCAGTTATCATTATTATACTTGATGTTTGAAAAAGTTTACAACCAATTTATCGAAAACATCCAATATACACTAAAATTTATCACGCATTAATGGGCAGTAATCCCCCCACCTCAAGGTTATGAGAAAAAACGAGGAATCTAGGTGGCTAAAATCCCCTTGCTTTTTTCTCCAAGAATGGAAAAGACCGCATTGCTTGTACAAGCAATGCAGTCTTAGCGTGCAGACAATATTAAAAATTGCCTTTTTATTATCCTTTTTTAAATTTAAAGATCGATGCAATTCCTAGGAAAGCAATCACTACAAGACAAGCAATAATGCTGATGCGATTCTCTTCGTTTAAAACAAATGTAATGGTAATCGCCCCTAAAGCAACAGCTGTAAACGCAGAAATATAAGGATGTCCCCAAAGCTTAAAACTAGGTTCCACTGGATAGCTGCGGCGCAATTTTATTTGCGCTAAGCAAAGGCTGATCCAAACAAGCGACACAATAAATCCTGGAAATGCCATCAGCAACGAAAACACTTGATTTTGCGCAAACAAAGCAATCATCGATCCTAATACAAGCACTACTGCCATTGCCAGCAAGCTGTAAACAGGAACGCCGTTTTTGGATACTTTCGCAAATAGCTTCGGCCCTTCTCCTTCATCAGCTAAGGAATACATCATTCTAGTGCATCCATAAATGCCTGAATTTGCTGCTGACAATACAGCTACGATTAAAATAAAGTTCATCAAATGATCAGCAAATGGAAAACCTGTCATTGACAATACTTGTACAAAAGGACTAGATTCATCGGTCAATTCATTCCATGGAATCAGACCACAAATAATTAAAATCGGCAATGTGTAAAATAAAACAATCCGGAATATAAAGCTTTTAATGACTTTCGGCAATACTTTTTCCGCATCTTTTGCTTCTGTTACCGTTACACCGATCAGCTCTGATCCCCCATATGAGAACATAACAATCAATAATGCAGCAAAAATGGATGTCCAGCCATTCGGGAAAAAACCGCCATGGCTTGTAAAGTTATCAAAATAATTTGCTTGTCCACTTGGAATAATGCCAAATAAAATGCATGCACCTAATAGAATAAAAACAATAATCATGGCAATTTTTATTCCTGCAAACCAAAATTCAAATTCCCCGTAATTTTTCACATTCATCATATTGACTGCAATAAGCACAATAGAGCATACCAAACTCAGCACCCATAAAGGAATTGCCGGCAGCCAATACTGCAAAAAGCTTCCTGCCACAACCACTTCGATAATGCAGACTGCAAGCCAAAGAACGCAATACAGCCAGCCAATGATAAACGATAGCCTCGGACCAAATGCTTTGCGCACAAATCCTTTTATATTGGTATTGGGATATGCCATCGCCATCTCTGCAATAGCCCCCATTACAACCAAAAGCAATAGCCCTGCAACTATATAGGCAACGACTACACCAGGTCCTGCCAAAGAAACTGTTTCCGCACTTCCTTTAAAAATGCCGGTGCCAATTGCGCCGCCCATCGCCATTAAACTAATATGTCTGGGCAATAAATTTTTCTGTAGCTTATTCGTTGTTGCCATTGTTTCTCCCCCAGGTTGAAAATTCTTCATTACTTAGTGAGTTAACCATACTTTAGTAAGTTAAATCACTAATAATCTACTTTTTATCATAAATTAAAAAAGGATGTTTCACAAGAAGAATTTGTAAGAAAATCTTACAATTCTGATAAGTCAACACTATCTTCTAGCTTGTTTTTGAATGCACGAAACTAAATATCTTTATTTTAAAAAAATGCAATAATCCTCTGAGGAAAATGCTCAGAGGATTATTGCATTAAATTTTACTATAAGATTTAGCTGCTGAAAATACCTCTTCATTGCTTTGATTTTTTCGTTCAGAAGCAATTTGAATCGTCCCGCCCAAAACTCCTTTAGCGCGTTTTGTATCCAGCAAGTTTTCCCAACGAGCGATAATAAATGCTGCAACAGCATATCCAATAATATTTACAGTTGTACGGAAATTCCCCATAAATCTATCTGGTGCAAGCATCAAAGCAACTGCCGCTACTGAGATAGAACCTGTTGCTGCTGCAGTTGCAGACAAAGCTACAAATGCTGAACCTGGAATTCCCGCCATTCCTTTTGAAGTTAATAATAAAATCCCCAGCATTACAAGCTGATCCATTAAAGTTAGGTCAACACCTGTTGCTTGAGCCAAAAAAACAAGAGCAATTGAAAGATAGATGGATGCACCATCCAAATTAAAGGAATAGCCAGTCGGCACTACTAGTCCAACAACTGCTTTATTGCAGCCAGCTTGTTCAAATTTATGCATCAACTGGGGCATGACCGCTTCTGTAGAACCTGTAGCAAATGCAAGCATAATTTCTTCCCGTATAAACAAGATTAATTTCCATAAACTCAATTTACAAAAAACTTGTAAGATTACTGCTAAGACTAGCAAAAAGAAAATACATGCCACTGTCATTGCCACAAATAGCTTACCAAAAGAAGCTAAAGTATTTATTCCATATTGACTGACCGCAACTGCCATCGCACTAAATGTAGCCAATACTGTTAATTTCATAATATAGCCCATAATTTTAAAGAGAACGGAATTTATATTTTCCACTACATCTATTAATAAGTCTGAAGTTCGCCCGCCAATATGAACAAGAGCAATTCCAAATAAACAAGACATTAACAGCACTTGCAGCATAGAATTATTAGCAAATGCACCAACAGCACTATCTGGGATTATATTTAAAATAAATTCCCCTTCACTTGGAAGATGAGATCCATTTGTTTTCGCTTCTACATCGCTTGTACTTAAAGTAGCAGGATCAATATTTAATCCAACGCCCGGATTCATGATATTTCCAACTATCATTCCGATAACTAGAGCAAACGTTGTAACTATTTCAAAGTACAATAAAGTTTTACCACCTATTTTTCCTACTGTTTTGATATTGCCTACTTTTGCAATCCCAACAACTACTACTCCAAAGACTAATGGTGCAATAATCATTTTAATCAGTTTAATAAATCCATCTCCTATTGGCTTAAGGATCGTGCCAATATTTGGCCATAAATAACCCACTAAAATCCCTAATACAATCGCTGCCATTATCTGAAAAAACATCCCCTTATAAAAAGGCTGCTTCTTCGCTCCTAAAGTTTGTTGATTCATTAACACCCTCCATAATCTTAACATTCAGAAATTAATTTCTTTTCTGAATGTTAACTTTTATAACATGATACAATGAATAACTATATAAATCACAATTAATACTTCGTCGTGTTTAAGTGATCCCTTTTCTTGTCCATACTGTTCCTAAAAGAAACCCTTAAAGGAGCGGATGAAGATGGGAAAAGGACTAGTAATTACCAAT
>Ga0182738_1000756_pt1 | contig 43338 bp, 36 predicted proteins | sample eDN5th30CBELigMG_FD_128876 | JGI IMG/M metagenome (GOLD analysis project Ga0182738, IMG submission 128876) | Enriched Miracle-Growth compost microbial communities from Emeryville, California, USA - eDNA 5th pass 30_C BE-Lig MG (version 2)... ...
ATAAGTTGGAGGACAGGGATTTCAAGAGGGAAATTGAAAGGAGAAATGATAGCAACAGGTCCATAAGGCCATCTGTATCCAGTAGAATATTGACCAGTGTGATCCCCGGGAACACCGAATGACCTAAGGAGGAAACGGACCTACGAGATTTTTAAGATAAAAATACGAGAAAGAATGTGAGTACTTGATCACCACTAAAGTTTTCAATCATTTTTCTGGTGACACCAACTTCAGCTCTAGCTTGAAAATCAGACTTGGGGACAACTCTTTGAATGAGCTTAGTGAAGAAATCTTCAACTTCAGGCTATTAAGGGGAGTTAATTAAGAGGGACCCAAAAAATTGTCCTAACCTCATACATGGCAGCAGCGATTCTATGGCAGATAGATCCGTATTGAGTGTATCTGGAAAAATAAGATCAAATGAAATGAGGAGAATTTTACCTTTCGGGATTTTTGAAAGGGTTGTGGAGACCAGTCTTGGGGCACTTTTTGACGCTGTTGATGACTTCGTTGATTTCCTCTTGGGACTAGTCCATTTTCATAAATTGAAGAGAAAAAAAGAGGTTACAGTAAGGTTGGGGATTTCCATAAAGGTTTCTCCATTCATAGGGTCAACAATGGGAGTGGTCTTTTCGGAAGTTTTCCATTGGCCACCAACTAGGAAGAGAAAGTTAAGGAAATGTGAAGAGAGGGGGAAATTACTTCTATTTTGAACTTTGTGAGGCTTAGCTCCAGAAACGGTGCTCGGGTTTATAGTAGCAAACTTTTGTAAAGAAGAGAAGGAATAGTTGATAGGAGAGCCAGCCAAAGTGTGGAGAGAACCCCAGAACTTGCTTGATTGGAGAGTTCGCAACATAGCAAGGATATAATAATAAAAATTTATATTAACTTTGTTTGAAACATAAGAAAAGATAATGGTTTGCCCTTTTACTTAAAAAAAGATCTAGAATAGATATTTTGATTCTTTCTTGATATGGAAGATGGGAAAAATATTTTTGAAGATTTATGTTAAAAATTTCTCGAATTCTTTTTGTTTTCTTCTTTCAGGTAATCTTTTGAAGCTGACTGGGTTTTCTTGGAAAAAATGGACTTGAAATTTTTGAAAAGGTTTCCAACTGATTGATTAAATTCTTGGCAAGCGAATTGGCAAAATGATTATCAGAAACAGGCAAAAAAAAAAATAAATCAAAAAAGTATTGGACTTTGAGGAATAAAATGATATTTATTTTTGTGTGTTGAGCGGTGAAAAGTGGAAAGTTCAGAGGCCATGAATAAAATTCATATAGAAAAGTTATTATTATTATTGTTCTTTTAGACAAAAAATTTAATCTAACCTTTGGTTGTGATTTTGTCAAAAAGATACCAAAATAAGATTTTGGCGACAAAGAATTTTAGACATTATTTTCCTGCACCAAAATCTAAGAGTTGATGTTAAGAACTATTGAATTATTTTTTCTCAAAAGTGATCATCATCAGAGAAGAAAGAAAGAAAAAACTGACGTGTATTTTTTGAAAATTGGAGCGACCTAGTTTAATACAATTAAAATAAGATTGAAAAATTTAGGTCAGACATTTGTCTTGGAGTTGGTTAGACTTATGGATTTCCAATCTCTTTGACTTTTCTCTCTATGATGCTCTCGCGAATCGAGCGCCAACCATTAATTTGAAATCTGGTCAGGAAAATATCTTGAGGAGCAAAGAATACTCACCACTAATAGGAACAAATAAAAATTATGAGAAGAGATGATTGCAAAAATAAAAAATAAACAAAAGAGAAATAAGCATGAATTAAATTTCGAATGATTATGATCGATTAACACTGTATTAGCTGTATTAAGCGAACTAAGTAATTCCCTAATTAATTTATATTGCTTTCTTTCCTTCAAGTTCGCTCGCTTATAACTTTTTAATGAACCAAAGAAGTCGTAGTGAAGGCTCCATTCACCTTGATTCTGAACCCATTACTCGAACTGAAGCCCGCAAACCTGACCCCCTCCCATCAGACAAAGAAGAAGTTGAAGAAGCACCAGTAAATACCAATGAAAATCCTAGACTTAGCATGCAGAATTCCAAGAAAGGATCGGTTGTTGATCCAAATCCCGCAAAAGCTTCTTTTAATGTTGCTGAAGAACAAGAGAAGTTTTATAAATCCGCTTTTCAAGACCCTTATCCAAACTCTGGGCAAATGGGTTTAAATGATACCATCAGCTTGAATATTACATCAAATTTCATTGTTTATAAGCCACGAACTGAAAGTTCAGGATGGTTTACAGAAGCACAAGAAATTATGGGAATCAAAGGAAAAGAGCATACAGAAAGCCAGGCAGGTGGGAATCAAGATGTAATCGGGAAATGTGGTCCGCCAGGCGTCGATTTATACGACGACAGTGCAAGCGCAATCCTCCCACCAACCAAGTTTGGACATAACAGAGCCGTATCCAATCCCTTTGGTCATCAACTCAGTCCTCAAAATAGTTCTCATAGCATCAGATCTTCCAGCAATTTATCTTCATATTCCCAACCCCAGAGTATTATAAGCGAAAAGACGCAAAAAGCACTCGAATATCGGGTCAAGACAGCATTGTTAAGATTGAAGGAATGGGAAGAAAGAAGAGTTGAAGATATCAATAATCACCGTGTGATTTGTGAGCATATATTCGAGTACATAACTGATCGAATATTACAAGCTAAAAGAGGGCTCAAAACTCTGTTTAAATTCTTTATTGACAGAGTGAATGCTGAAAGAGCGTTTGTGAGGATGTCTTTGGTGGTACCAAAGTTGGACGCTGGGTTTATGAATCCAGGAGAAGAAGCAATTCCTACAGAATTATTGCCAAAAGCTATGAAAGAGGCGGATGATTACCATATGAAATATATTGAGAAGAGTAGAATAATATCAGATTTTATGGAGGATGAGATTGTGAAGGGGATATTGGATAAAGAAGAGAAGAATTTCAGAGATCACATTGATGTGCTGGTTAATCAGTATAAAAAATTGAGAGCGAATTTAAATAGGGAAAATGAGATCACAACTAAAGTGACAAATGAATATGTGAATCTTTATAAAAAGTCGCTTAGTTTCCAGAAAATGAAGGAAGACCTATTTGCCTTTGAAATTCATTTCTTGAGACAAGCTCGCAGACAAATGATTTCTCAAAAGGAGCTTGGACAATTTACTGTCTTCTTCATCAAGGAAATACAGAAATTTGAGAAAATGAGACTAGAGAGTTTTTCTCAAGCTATGAAACTGTACACTCAGTCAATGAATCAATTATATGGAGGCGAGAGTAGCAAGCTTGTTGTGGGAACATTGTCAGAATATAATGCTCAAGAAGAATGCGATAAAGTTTATGCTTTAAATAAATTGTTGAAGGAAAGAGATATGGATTTCCTGAATCAAGTCTTTGCGACAGTTTCAGAAATAACAATGACTGAGCTGAATATATACTTGAATAGTATAGAATTCCAAAAGATTACCACAAATCCTTTAATGTTGCATCAGTGTCAGGCCTCAGTGGAAGAAAATGGGTTGATGCTGGGAACAAAAAATACAAATGTTGCGCTTACAGTGGACCGGAATATCGTGGTCTATGATCTGGACACGGAGACGTTTGATTATAGAATACATAAAATAATCAGGATTTCTCAGATAATATTTAAGCAGATAAAGGAAACATCAAATATTATAGAGTTTATAGAGACAAAGAAGAAATTGCTGGGAAATAGTTTGAAGCATATCAACATCATTTTCCGGAACAGGGAAGAGAAACAGAACTTTATGGATCTTTACTCAAAGTTTAGTTATTAAATTTTAAAATGATTTCGATTTGTGTTGTGATGTGATGTGTGATGTTTTTAGTCTTAAAAAAAATAAACAGGAAAATAATACTCATTTGCTTGCTTGGCTATATATAATTAATATTGTATTTTGATTTGCTTATTATTATATGAAATATATCTATCAGCTATCTGCCTGCAGAGTTATTATCATAATTATTTCAAATCAAACTGTTTTTGTGACATAAAATCTTTGTGAACTCTGATGCTCGATCAGGGGAAAAATTTTTTAAGGAAAAGGTTTTCTTGAACTGATTTGAAATTTTTTTTAGTTTTTTCAGGAGGAAGTTCTCTTAAAAAAAATGAATGGGAAGAAAAAAATGGAAGATGGAAAAATAAATTTCAAGGATTTTTGAGAAAAAAAGTTTACTTCGGTCTATTCCCTATTTCTTTTCAAGAAACGCATTTAACTGATGAGCAGGTTTGAGAAAGAAATTTGCTGATTTTTATTGTTGAGAAATAAACAAAACCTACCTATTAAAAACCAAGTGAAAATAAACTGAATAAAAATCTTGAAAATTTAACGATTCTTTCACATATAAATTTTTGAGGAAGGATGATGACAAGTACAACAGAAGCAATGCCTGAAATCTCATATAAACATAAGAAACTCTTATTTGGAGAGCCAGTGAAACGTCAGAAAGTTTCCCTCTCTGATGTCGTTTTAAAAACTTCAGCATTCAAACAACAAGAAACAATGACAACAGATTCTTTAGAAAAAGAGGCAAACCCAGCTTACAAATACAAATTAACAAGGCTTCAAACTCTCAAGAATATTTATCGGGAAAAGATGATCATTGAATATGAAAACAAATACAAATCATTTTGGGATATGTTTCTCATGTTTCTCGTCATTTATTCGACTCTCAGTTCAGCTTACTTGTAAGACTATGCAATAAGTTATAATCTCATTGATGATTGATAGATTGGCATTTGATATCGATACAGGAGACTATCCAGCATTGAGTCATTGGAATACAGCAGTCGAATGCATGTTTGTTATTGACCTAATTTTGACTTTCTTTCAAGAATACTGGGACCTTGAGAATTTCAGACTTGTGAGAAATCATTGGAAGATTGCCAAGCGATATTTCAGGTGAGAAAAAGGGATGAGAGATTTCTTTTAATTTCAAAAGGGGATGGTTTATTGTGGATTTCCTTTCGGTTTTTCCTTTTCAGAGCATTATCGATTCTCGGGCTTTTCGCTTGGTGAGAATTCTGAGACTCTTGAAGCTGATAAAGTCGCTAGATGGTTCAAATTTCAACAAGATAATTGAGAGTCTTGTTCCAATGTCTGACCGCCAAACGAGAATAAAGATTATTTATGCCACGAAATATATTTACAAGATTATCAGATTGATCGTTATTGCCACAGTTTTAACATATTTCCTGGGATGCTTCTGGTATTTTGTGGTCTCCACCTATGACTTCCACAATGGAGAAAAATCCTTTTTTGATGTAAATCACTTTGATGACGATTCGCTTGCCAAAAGACTTGTTACCTGCTGCTATTTTGCTTTGACAACTCTATCGACAGTGGGCTATGGCGATTTGACACCTCAATCCAACGTAGAAAGAATTTTTGGCATCGCTATTATGATCACTGGAATCGCCTTGTTTTCTTATATCATGGGTAACTTCATTCGGAGGTATTTGTTATAATTTTACTTTAGGAAATTTTAATGAAGTATTGATAAATTATGATAAGCAGATGGGATTTGTGAATAAAGATGCAGATTTAAACATGTGGATTGTTTCTTTGAATAAGTTTACACCAACAGGAGTTTTACCAGGAGAATTGGTCAAAAGAATAAATGAACATTTCAAGTATGTATGGAAGAATGATAGACTTTCATCAATCAGTCCTGATGATGCCTTTTTTAAGCAGATGCCAAAATCTCTTCAACAGAATTTGATCACTTACCTCTTTGATGACATTTTTACACGTTTCAGAAGTTTTCTTCATACAGAAAAATTCAAGAATTCCCCATTTTATTTGGAACTGGCTTTTCAGTTATTACCTCGAAAATATTCAGCTAATGAATATATATTAAAACAAGGATCTCCTGTTCAAGAAATTTATCTCATCAATGAAGGCTCAGTGTTTATCTATTTTGAATATGAGGGAAGAGAGATTGGCAAATTGTTTGAGAAAGGCTATTTCTTTGGGAATTACAATGTGCTTAGCAATGTTTCTGCAGAATTCAATTTTAAAGTTATCAAACGTCCTCGTAATAGATGAAGTGAAGTGTTGATTATTTAACAATCATTTTTAGAAAAAGGTGATCAAACTACCAAGGTTTATGCAATCCCAAAATCTAAATTCTTGAAACTTCTTGAGAAATATCCAGCAATCCTAGCTCGAATGAACGAACATTCCAAACGCAATGCTAGTTCCTTACGAGAAATCATGGTAAGCATTCTTATGAAGAGATAGATTCCATCTAACTAAACGTAGAAGAAGCAATTGAGGATATATTTAATTGAGAAACTGCAGAGAGACCCAGCTCATGCAGAAGTTGAAGAAATCTTTAAAAATTGTGTGACATCAAAGGTTGATAAAAGCAAAACTCTTTTCAAGGAAGCAACAAGAGATATTAAGAAAAGTGAGTTGCTTCCAACTCATGGAGGTTTAAAGGGGACAAGCCCAGGAGATCCAATAAATTCCGGTTCAAATCCAACTCCACTGACTGGTTTTACACCAGGGAAAGCGAAAGATGAACTTTCAAATGAAGTAAGAAAAGCCATAATCCAAGATATGACGGAAGTTTACACTAAAATGCAAATATATAAAGAGAAACTATTGGTAAGAAATAAGAAACATGGCAACTCTGATTTTTATTATTAACTTGTTGTATAAAGCAAGACTTTTTATGAATTCTATTAATTCGACTGAGAAATTTTTGTATCACTCACTTTTTGATTTGACCCCTAAAATTTGTCCTTCTTCTTTCTGAATTTTTACTATGAGAGTAACCAAGAGTGCCCCATAGATTCAGCAGCAAATCTAATTTTAGGATGATTGTTGGCACTATTCTTCCTTAACCATGTAAAAATAAACTACAACTACAACAACTTTTTTTTAATTAAACTCATTGTGTCCTGTCCTATTAATAATTAATACAACTGCGAGTTAAAAATGAGAGCAAGTGTAATAGAAGCAAAGAGAGAAATATCAGAGAAGCATAAGAACCTTTTATTTGGACGTCCAGTCTTGAACAAAAAAGGAGTTTTTCCTTTTCCAAGCATTAGTGAAGCTTCACCGAACCAAGAAGGTGATAGAACGGCTAGAGCATTGGAAGCACTTGGGGAATTTCAAGATAAACTCAGAGCTGGCGAGATAAAGCTTAATAATGGGAAATATGCATGGCTGGATAAGCTTATAATTGGCTATGATAATAAATACAAATCAGTTTGGGATGTGGTAATGATGTTGTTGGTTATTTATTCCTCAATAACATCAGCTTATTTGTAAGATTCTGAGATGAGAAATGTGAATAATAGAGAATAGATTGGCATTTGATATTGATACGGGAGATCATCCTGCATTGAGTCATTTTAATACAACAGTTGAAATCATGTTTGCTATTGATTTAGTATTGACATTCTTCCAAGAATACAAAGATCCTCAAAATTTCGAGTTTGTTAGAAATCACGTCATGATTGCTAAACGTTATTTCAAGTAACTTTTGGGGTTTCAAAGGTTTCTGATAATATTTCTAAAGGAGCTGGTTTTTAGTGGATTTGGTAGCTGTGTTTCCTTTCCAGAGCATTTTCAATATCCGTGCTTTTAGATTGCTGAGAATTTTGAGGTTACCTCGTTTGCTGAAATTTTTGGATGGATCAAAATTCGATAAGTTGGTTGGAGGAATTTTGCAAAATACCAATCGACAAAAAAGAATGAATTATCTTTATGCTTCCAAGTACGTTTATAAGGTTGTCAGATTGATCCTCATCGCTACGGTCTTGACATATTTCTTGGGTTGTTTCTGGTACTTTGTTATCACGACCTACGACTTCCACAATGGCGAACTCGGCTTCTTTGAAAAATACAGCCTTGATGATTTATCATTGCCCAGAAGATTGGTGTTATGCTGTTATTTTGCTTTGACAACATTGTCTACCGTGGGTTACGGAGATTTAACACCACAATCTAATGTCGAAAGAATATTTGGTATTGTCATTATGATCTTGGGTATCGCCTTGTTCTCATATATCATGGGTAAATATTTCACCAAGAGGTCTTATAATAATCTTTTATTAAGGTAACTTTAATGATGTGTTGACGAACTATGATAAGCAAATGGGTATTGTGGATAAGAGCGCTGATTTACAAGTGTGGATTACATCATTGACCAAGTTTACGAATAACCAAGCTCTTCCAAGAGAATTGGTTCAGAAGATTGATGAACATTTCAAGTTTGTGTGGAAGAATGATAGACTTTCTTCATTGACTCCGGATGATTCATATTTGAAGCAAATGCCAAAACCTTTGAAGCATCGTTTGATCAGATATTTGTTTGATGATATTTTCTCACAATTCAGAGGATTCCTTTTGACTCATGAATTCAGAGACTCTCCATTTTATTATGATTTGGCTTTTGAAATGCTTCCAAGAAAATATGATGCCAAAGAAATGATTCTTAAACAAGGAGAACCTGTCCATGAAATCTATTTAATTAAAGAAGGATCAGTTTATATTTATTTTGAACATGAAGGAAAACAAATCGGCAAATACTTCAGCAAAGGATATTTCTTTGGAAATTACAATATTTTCAGAAATGTCCCTGCTGAATTCCACTACCAAGCTATCAAAGGAACCGGTAATGTGAATTAGTGAGGTTAATAAAATAACTTTTATATTAGAAAATGCACAAAGTACAAAAGTATTGGCAATTCCAAAAGCCAACCTCCTCAAGATTCTTGCTAAATATCCTGATATTTTTGCCAGAATGGCTGATAACTCTAAAAGAAATTCCAACTCCTTAAAAGAAATCATGGTTTTTTTAAGTTCAAAATATCTCTTCTAATTTATTCCCTAAGAAACATGAATTGAAAGTGTCATTGAATAGGCAACAGACCAAGGAAGTGCATCAATCAGAAATTGAAGATATATTTAAGAATTGTGTGACTGACAAAGTGAAACACAGCCAAAATCTTTTGAAGGAAGCCAATAAAAAGGCCAATATGAAGGAAATGATGGAACCTTCTCCTCAGAGCAGAAGCCCTGGAGATCATACGGTTTTATCAAGTTTGAGTCCAAGTCGTGCAGCAGAAGACCCCGCTGTTGAGTTTAGGAAGAATGTTGCAAAAGACCTCCTTGATATCACGAATAAATTGCAAAGAATTAGAGATAAGTTGTCAGTCAGGGAAAAAAAGCCTGACCTCTAAATTTTTTTTGTCATGTTAACATGAAGAGGTGATAAAATATATTTTTATCCTATTTTATTCCATTTATAAATAACATCTCTTGCAAAATAATTGAAGACTTTCTTTCCTTCAAAAATTATTTCTCTGTATACCTTATTAAAAACTCTAAAAATTTTTAAAGTCTTGATTTTTGAGAATAAACTCTACTAAAAGGAGGTTATTTATGACTGCGAGATCCCTTGGAGGTGGAGTCTCACCAGAGGACTTTGAAAATTTTCAAGTCTCCTCGGCTGAAGTGCGAAAGGGGAGGAGAGGGCGTATTAAAAAAATACAGTATAATTTTATTAAACTTAATCCTCAAAGGTTTATTGACAAACCAATTATTGTTGGCAATCAATTCATCAATCATTGATGTCTCGAAACTTCCTTGCTAAAATCGCCACAATAGCTACTGCTACTATCACTGGAGCTGACCAACTGCTCAGTACTCAAGACCGCTTCATTTTTTGGATAGGCGGCACTTTAGCTTTTCTGGCTACCTTATTCTTGGTTATTGGGTCTCTTCGATTCAAAGAGCTCAGAAAACAGCCTGGCGATCTTATTGTGGGTATTGCATTGTCTGACATGGCACTGGCTATCCACTGGCTGATCCTTGCGACATGGTACGAAAAGGTATCTGACCCTGCATTTTGCCATTTCACAGGGTCCTTGGGTATTGTCGCAGGCGCATCAGAATATTTTTATAACATCGCTTTCAACTTCTTCTTGATTACCAGTTTGAGAAATGCATTGAAACAAGCTAGAATTCCTAAAAAGACTTTCCATACAATCACACTCTCACTCTCAGCTATTTTCTTGATTGTTCTTTACTATCAAGGAAAAGTGGGCAGAACGTCTGTCGGAACCTGTTCTATCATTTCGAGTGATTCTCAAGGCGGATTTTCAAAATACTTAGCCTCAATGATCGTGGGTTCTTATGCTTTTGTGGGACTTTATACGCTTTATTATATCCGAAAGAATGCTCCTAAATGTGCTCAGTCTCACAATAAAAGGACTCATTTTATTCTTTACTACTCAAGGTATATTATCGCCTCTATCATTATTTACTCCTCAATTGCTGTGACAAATTTCCTCACCATTAAATTCAACCTTGCTTGGGTTAACTCTCTTTATAATATCGCGAAATTGTGTTCTCCTCTTGTTTTGTCATTCATCCGTTATAATGATCCTTTGATCAAGAGAATCATGATTCAAACCATCTTTTTCTGGAGAAAGCCTGCTGCTGAACCCACTCATAATAATTCAATCTCTGACCCCTTAATCCACCTCAACTCATCAAATACTCACGAGAATGAATTTGTGTTTAACGTCTTATCTGCTGAAAGAAGAGTGGAGATTGTCTATACTTTGCTTTCCTGCGTTTTATATTCAGATTACATTGAAAGAAATCACGCCAAACTTTCTTCAACTGTTATTGATATGAAAGAAAGCAACCCTTACAAGCACCAAAGACTTCACCAAATTGGAGATAACGCCATAAGATATTTATTCCCAGCGATTAAAGATGAGCTTGATAGAGTCAAATATAGCGTTTTGCCAGGCACTTTGAAAGTGTACGCTCCTGAAATCTTTTCTCAGTTGCTTGAAGATGATAAACTATACTTGAATATTCAAGAATCTTTGAATTTCCAACGTAATAGAGATCAGATTAAAGATGCTAGTGGACCTGGAGGCGGTAAGAGTGGAGAGTTTTTCTTCTTTTCCAGTGATAAGAAGCTGATTATCAAGACCATTCCTGATGTTGAAATGCAGCAAATCAGCAGAATTTTGGAGAGATATCAAGAACATATGAGAAGAAATCCAAATTCATTGATTGCCAAGATTTATGGAGCATTTACATTCCAGAGCACCGATTATGATCAAACGTTTAACTTGATTATTATGAAGAATATTTCAGGATTTTCCTCTGCTTTTGTTGAGAGTATTTATGATATGAAAGGGTCAACTTATGATAGAGAAGTCTTGAAGAATCTTGATGGAGTTGCCGCTGATGGCGTAAAGAAAGGAGTATTGAAAGATTTAGACTTTGAAAAGTTTGAAAAGCGACTTCACATCAGACCTGATATCCGCATTGCCCTTATTCATCAAATTGAAGCGGATTCATTATTCTTGAGAAGTGTAAAATTGATTGATTATTCGTTCATGGTGTTTTTCATAAATAAGAGAAAGTACATAGAGGTGACTGGAAATGTTCCTGAGGATGGATTTATCACAAAGAATCAGTTGGCTTCATTGGAGAAATTAGATATGATGGGCAATGGAACAGGAATATTCTATCATGTTGGAATTGTGGATTATTTACAACCTTATAATTTCAATAAGTTTATGGAGAAGTTGATCAAGAAGGTAAAGAAATTAGACGCTAATTTGGACACTAGCTCTCAAAATCCCCAAGTCTATTCTACTCGTTTTATTAACTTTATAAAGAAAATTGCTCAATAAAAGAGTATACTCTGAATAACATGATGGTAAAATTCTTATTCCATATTGTTATTCGGGAAAATGAGATTTGAAAATTCCGCAAAATCAAAGTTAAATAAATCTACTAGAAAAGACAGCTAAAAAAAATTCAAATGAGATATTATTTAATTGCGCAAAAATACGCCAAAATTTAAATAATAATTTTCCCGTTTTCCGTATCTTAAGCTCCTCTACACAACTAAATATGCAATGTCCCCGGTGCTTTGAGCCATTTTCTGAGGATACTGCTGTCCCCAGAATTCTTGTGAAATGCGGTCACACAATTTGCCATATCTGCTTAAAGAATACGATTGACGCAACCAATTCTCTCCACATCAATTGCCCTTTTTGCATTACTGAGTATACTATTGAAGAAGCCAAGTCACTGCCCAACAACTATATGATCTTAAATCTGATGAATCAGAGGTTCCAAGAGCAATTTGAGAAGAATAGCAAGGAGAAATTGTGTGGATATCATGGGATCGAGATGGATTTTTACTGCAAAGTTGACAAGATTTATATTTGCAGCAAATGTTTTTTATTGGGAGGCCATTATGGGCATGAAATCGTTAACGCAATGGATGAAGTAGAAGTTCACAGAAAGAGAGCTACACAGTATGTCAAACAGGTTGGGGAGAAGTGTGAGAGAATAGAATCAAGTAGGGATAAATTTATGAAGTATCTTGGTGATTATCAGTCATTGACCAAGAAATCAGTGTCAAATATGGAAGATAGATTTCAAAAGATGATTACCAAGTTGACAAAGAAGAAAGAAGAGATGTTTCAAAAGTTTACAAATTCGACAATGATGATGAATAAGTACCTCAAAGGTAAGATCACCATGTTGAATAAAAAACATGATAAGCTTCGACAACACTTGGATGACACTCGAAGATTCAGTTCTGCCTTGTGCGGAGGAACAGCCGATTTGAGAGAAATAGAAGAGCAAAACTGGGAAGGAAAAGTGATAGAAGAAATATCGATGGAACTGATAAAAGAATTCAATTTGGAGGAAAAAAATGGTAATAAGATGGTATTTGAAGAAGTGATGAGAGAGATTGAAGAAATCGATTTGAAATTCAATCAAACTCCATTTTTTGTGTTTGATGAAGATTTGTATAAGAACTACTTGGAAAACTTTATGCATGTGGCTTCTTTTGATTATGGAGTTGAACCTGCATACAAACTGGAGAACGATATCTATTTCCCTCCTTCTAAAAAGCATCCCAAAACTCCCCTGATGAGCTTGACAACCAGAGATTTTAATCTCACCGACGAACTACTCCTCAAAAAATTCAAATTGGATTCAATTGATGGAGTGAGCAGACTTCATTCAATTGATTCAACAATCCTTTTAAATAGTATCTTCAGCAACACCAATAACAGGAAGCAAAGTGATGTGAAGGAAGAATACACTGGTGGATTAGGTGGTTATAAGCAAGAAGAAGAAAAGAACCTTGATTTTACCAATCTTGGGATAAAGATAAAGATGGAAATTGAAGAAAAGCCAACAGCTTCAATGAATAAGCAATCTTTGACTATGAATCATGAAGAATATGAACGAAGCAAAGAAATCTATCAATGTGCGGCTTTCAACTCCCCTGCTGTCAACAATGAGACTTCATTGGTTTTGACAAGAAAAACGATTAAGTTCGAGGATGCTGGTCCATCACCAGGATTGTTCCCAAGTCTTAAACAAGAAGATAAGCTTTCATTGCTCGGCTTTTCTCGCAAAGATAGTGACCAAAAAGCTTCAGCATCCACTAATTGTACTACAAGATCCTTCAAAACTCCTTGGAATATTAAATGTGAAGAGGGAGTCGAAGAAGAAAGTACTCCTATTGGTGAGATCAAAGATCCTTTTGATCGTTCAGCTCGCCAGGAGCCTGTCGTTTGTCTTTTGGGTCAAAATAATAAAGCTTTATATATCACAAGCAGAGGAGAAAGTGAACTGGTTAGTGTCGAATTGGAATATGCTAATAAAGAGAATAATCCTACAAACGGAGTGAAGAAGAATTATGTGTTGAAGAACTTTGCAGGCTGCAGTTATCTTGAAGATAATAAAGTGCTTTATGTTGGAGGTGGTCCATCAAATGATGCCTATTTGCTAGAATTCCAATCAAAAGGACATGCTTTGGTAACAAATTTGGCAAAAATGAATCATAAGAGATGTTGGCATGGTGTCGTCTACGTTAAGCCTTATGCTTATATCATAGGTAATTACCTTGAAAATGCCATTAATCTAACATAAAAACTAGGCGGATATGATGGAAAGAATAGATTGAGAGAATGTGAAAAGATCAATTTGGAGGATCCAACAACAGCAAAATTTGAGAGTATGCAACCAATGAATGAAGCAAGATCACATTTTGGATACACATTATTTGATGGAAAGTTCATTTATGTGGTTGGTGGATTAGGAATCTCAAAGAAATTAGGTCCTTCACCAATAGATACAGTGGAAAGATATGATATAGAGAAGGATAAGTGGGAGATGCTTCCAGTTCGACTTCCATTGAGGTTGAGTGGAGTATCATGCATGTATTTTGAAGAAGAGAAGAAGATAAAGATCTTTGGAGGAAGTGATAGTATAAATAAGAGCACAAAGTTGGTATTTGAATTGGACATTGATTCAAAGGGAGGAAAGCTTAGAGAATGTAATGTGATGATGAAAAAGAGACAAATGAATAATAAAATCTTCCTGAAAGATGGAAGGTTGTATTTGGTCGGAGGAACCAATGAAAATGACTGTGAGTCTTGGAGAACCTACGACACTGACGAAGAAAGAGTGGTTGAAAAAGCCTTGCTTAGTTACGATAAAGTCATCAAAGGTGATCTCAACTATTTCTGTGGCTTCATCGTGTGAGAAGAACTTGGTGAAGGGATAGGTTCAATTTTTTAGAGAAACAAATTTTCGTTTTCATAGTTATTCTACATGTTTATTATGAAATATATTGATGATGAATAAAAGTAAAAATTCAATATATATCACATTATAAGGAAATTTTTTGATAATTTTCATCAGCATCAACAAATTCATAAGCCCAAGGGTTGTCCTTTATGAAATTCTGAATCGCATTACGAAGTGAGACGTTTGGTAAAAGAGCAACGATTGGTCTTCTTGTGACTGGATCAAAGTTTCCATTCTTTTTAAAATGCTCCATTATCACATTCTTTTCATACCCAATTCCATATGGAGTCAACACTGGATCCTTCATAAACTCAAAAGTAATTTTACAGCAGAAATATTCAGGCACTTCCGACTGAGTATTCCAAGAATTTTCTTTGCAAAAACTGTTGAAAGCTTCCTTAGGATCAAACTTGAGCTTTTTCTTACTTTTAGTGTCTTTATCGATTAGCTTGTTGATAAAGTCCATTGTTGATTCTTTCTTCTTTTTGGTGCTCTGGTAGTCTTTAAGCCAGTCAATCTTTCTCGCCTTTTGCACTTTGGTTTCCAACTCACTCTTTATACTCACATCTCCAACCTCTCCTTTTTCTAGGTAAACCTTCATGGCAGCTTCTAGACTTTCTATTCCTTGCTTTAACCTCTTATTATCTTTATCCTTTTTGCCTAATTCAACTAAAGCATGTCCTTTGAGGTTAGCAGCTTTGAAATTTTTCTTATCAATTGAAATGCTCAGCTCACAGTCAACAAGCACTTTATCCCATTGTAAGAGAATCTTATAGCAGACTGCTCTATTACTGTAATAAGTTGAGTCTTGGCTGTACATTTTTATGGCTTTTGAATATTCTTCAATTGCCTTTTCATAATTTTCAAGTTTATAATACTCATTTCCTTTCATTTTATGAGATAAACTGAGTCTCTTCATATCCTGCTCTGAATACAGGCTCTCAACCATTGGCATTCCTTTACTATTCTTTATCTCTGCATAGATATTCGACTTTTGCAATGGAATCTCTTTATTTAGAACCTCTTCAGGCTTTCTTGATGATCCAATAAACTCTGATTTGCCCAGTCCAATCTTTGAAGGATGCATGGGAACATTATTAAACTCTTCCTTTTTTAGGTTATTTGCCTGTATTTTGCGGATTCTGATTCCGCTTGATGGTCTCTCAACCTTTGTCCTTGGATTCTGATTAAACTTGTGAGAAATGCCAACATTCTTATTCTCTTCTTTTTTTTCTTCCTCTGCTCTGTTCTGTGGACTCCGAAGAATGTGATTCTGGTTAATTCTTGGCGAAGAAACAGAGTCTTCTAACTCTATACTTTGACATTCTCTCAAGTTTCGAACGTCCTCTTGATAGTCGTATTTTTGAGTTAGAGGTGATTTTATTTCCTCTTCGATTTGGGGTTCTTGTTGGGCTTGATTTTTGGAAGAGATTTGAGGGTTTGGACTTTGATGATTTTGTTGGCGGACGATTCTCATACGGACAGAGGGGTCGAATTTTTTGGTCGGAACATTTGTGGAAGATGAGGAAGTTGGCTTATTAATTAGACTTTCATTTTCAACCTTACTTTTATCGAGATCTTTAAGAAGTTGGGTCTTGAGATCTTTGTTGAAAATGTTTTGGGGACGTGATTTATTGGATGTCAGGTTCAGTTTTATTCTCGTTGACGATGTGGTTTGACTTTTTTCAGTCGAGATTATTCCTTGTGGATTATTATTGGCCGGTGGCTTCTTATTCACAACCTCATTAGAAGATGGCTTTGACTCGAATGTTTGCTGCATACTGTTGGACTTTTTGGGAGCTTTTGGGATCATACGGTTCGGAGTGTCTTCACCAAAGTCTTGTGGAGGATTTTGAGATTCTAATTTTCTGAAATTTTTCTCAATATTGGTTGATTCAGGAGGATTAGAGGATCGGAGGTTTGTTGGGATACGAACTGGAACACGGGTTTGTTTGGCAACAGTAGGTTTAGAAGGTTGATCAACAAGAGGTTTGGATTGTACAGAGTTCATCTTGTGTTTTAAATAATTTAAATGAAAGAGAAAACAAGTGAGAGAGTTGCCTGTATACAAACTATTATTTTGCATAAGGAAAATTTGCCTGAATAAGTCCAAAGAATATTCGCATTTGATTTGGATTATTAAAGAGAGGCGGAAATGAGAGAGATCAGTCGGTAAATTTTGAAAGAGAGCATGATTAAGGAAAATGTTGCAAATAAAGGCTGTTGGGTTGACTCAAAATAGTTTATGACTTTCAATTCCTCCTATTGATCTCTTATTGATGGGAGAGTTAAGCCAAAAATATTTTCAAAGATTTGGAGTTTTGAATGCAAATCTGAAAAACATGGTAAAGAAATTTCCACGGAAAAATTTTTCTGAGAGAATTTCATTTTTTTTTTTCATAAAATATTTCCATTTCTTTTGTTAGAATTTTGTATGGACGACGTTCAACTGAAATATTTCAAAGAGGAAAAGAAGGTGTGAGAGAGGAGAACAAGAAAAAAGATCAAGAAAAATTTAAGATTTACCCGAAGTCTGACATTTTCTATCAAAGTGAAGACAGGAGAAAAGTTGTGGAGAATTAAATTGATCAGATTTGAGAATTCATTCAGAATTTTTTTCCGATAAAAATTTTCATGAGGGCCTTGAAATTGAAAGACCGTAGATTCCAAAAATTTTTGCCCTAAGAGAGAGATTAACTAAAAATAATGAAGTTTGTAAAAGCTTTTCTCGACAAAAATGTGCCAAAATTTTATTTCCCTTCGAAATCCAAAGATAGGGAAAGAAAACTCAAGAGACGATTTGGGACTGATTAGAATCCACACAATAGATGAGATTAAAGAAATTCATAGAGAAAATTCGAGGTTGTAGATGAAGTGCTTTGGTACCAAGTTGAACATCTGTTGAGTTTTGATGATTAAATAGATTAAAGAAAGGTATGAATATATTTTAGGGTGAATTAATTGGCCTGAAATCTGGCCTCACCTTAAACCTTGCAAGATAAAAATTGGTGACAACCTTCATCGTTTTTCTTTCCTCCCTATCACCATAGAACTTCCTATTCGGTTTCTTTTCTTCACAAAGTCTGGCTTAAACCTCCTATCTTGGCCGCTTTACAGCTTGAACTATTTTATTTAGTTAGTTTTGTCCTCAGCTTCAATTTTTCTATTTTTAGACAAATCATACAAGAAGTCCCTTGTTTTTCGAGAATCTCTCCATGCAATCACGTCGAGAAGAAAAAGCTTAACATATGGTGATAATTATCCTTAAACTGGGGGAAAGATTTTTTTCAACCTTAAATTATTGTCTGATCAGTAACCCTATTAATTTTTGGCGACATTTTCGCACGACATTGATTTGACTCTATTAGACCGAATTTCACACTATATAAAGCCTTTTGTGACAGAAGAATTTATTAAAAGTTTATTTATTTCGTAGAGTAAAGGTTAAAAATGATAGATTCAATCGTGCTTCCTAACTATGATGAGCTCGACATCAGAAATAGCAGCGAGACCAGTGGTTTCTTCAACGATGCTGAGCAAATCATCTTCTCCTCTACAGTCAGCAAGATCAACAAGCGCAGAGTTTCCCAAGAAAGAATTCTTGTTATCACCAACAAGTTCCTCTACAACATCTGTTTTGACGGTTTTCTCACGAAGCTCTCTTTGATTTTCAAAAGAAACTCTGCAATCAAGAGAAAAATTAGCATTGAAAGAATACCAGAGATAACTCTCAGCGTGGACCCTTCTTCTACACAAATGATCATCCACGTTGATAAAGAATACGATTATCGTTATGAAGCTGGAGAGAAGCGCAATAAGATTGTCGAGGCAATTATCAGCGCGAGGTTTGAGATGGGACATCAAGAATTTGGTCTTTATTTCAAAGATGATTATGACTTGTACAAATTTCAAACTTCCCAAGCTGACTGCAAGCGAAAGATTTCGAAAAGACCTCAAAGAAATAAGCTTATAGTGACTCCAGAACTCCTTCAAAAAGGCGTCGAGTTCATCCTAATGAATAGAATTGAATTGTTGCAAGCTCAAGTTGCAAATTCAAGATCAAATCCTGATTTGAGCCAAGAAAAAGAGAATACCCAAGTGGCCAGCCCAAAAATGACTGAAAGTATTCCCTCAGCCAGTTTTAACAGGAACAGGCCTATCAATTGTATTGATGATATTCCTTTGGCGATTAGTGGAGCATTACCAAAAAGTCAAGCTCAAAGTCCTCATGAAATCAACATTGGCGGAACTCAAAGTTTCATGAGAAGCAACTGATCCTTATTGAAAAGGAGAGAATTTTCAACCATCCCATAATAGAGATGTGTAGTTTTTATAATGGCATACTTTTTGTGATTCATTTCATTTAAATTCATACAATTCGAATGTAATTATTTTGTGTAAATAAACAGTAAATCTTGTTGTTATATAGTTAATATCTTATCTTAAAAAGTAAAGGGGCCCGGACAAGGCTCCCATTTGCTTCAAAAATCGTCTCAAAATTTTTCATAAGAAAAAGGCGTTTTTTCGAAACTTTAGAATTTCAGACTTGGATTTAGATGAAAATTAATTTTCGATTCAAATTGAAATTTTCAAACAAGAGGGTTTTTTTAATCAAGAAGGCTAAAATTATTTTGAATTAGTCCTTCCTTAGTTCCATCAAGGATTGTTTAGAAAAAGTGACTCGTTAGCTCTGATATATTTGTGATGTTTTGCGGGCGTGTCCCCATGAATATTAAAAAAAAAGTAACTACTTGTGGATATTTTTTCTGAGGTCCTTCTGAAAGATATTTGAAAAAAAAATATATGTTGGTTAGAAGTCATTTGTATTATTTGAAAAATTTGTGAGAATGAAATATTCTTAAAATTTAATTCCTGATTGATCAAAAAATTTTATTTTATGTTTTTATAAAATTTCTTTATTTATTTTTTTTTTTAATATTTAATTAATTTCTTATCATTTGAGTAATTTTAAAAAGAAAAAAAATTTTAATTGAGATTTTGAAATTAATTGTAAAAATAATTCAAAACACTTTTTTAAATGTTAGCTTTTTCTGACATTACATTACTCAAAAAAATTTTTTTATTGAGAAAGCATTCTCTCTAAAGTATTTCACTTTTACGCCTCAAGCTAAGACATTGATCACCTTCAAAGTCTTGTTGACATAAAGGACTCAATATAGCATACTTGCTTGATTTGAGCACAATCAAGAGTTCAATACTATATGAGTCTTTTTAAAAAACTAATCGTTTCATTTTAGAGAGCTTCTGCTGAAGAGTACCCAAAGTTATATTCAATTTTATTTCATTTAGAAAATTATTAAATAGTCGAATTTTCTTAGGATGATTAATTCGAGGAAAAAGTTTCAAATTTAAAATTCAAGTCATGCCGAAATTGACTTTATAAATTAATCTATTTCTCCTACCACTTTCACTTTCTTAAAGATTGTTTTTCCGAAAAGAAACCAATCCTTTTGACATCTTTCTGAACTGATGGGATTCATGTAATTTCTGAGCCTTCATCAAGTTTCCTCTTTGAAAATAAAGCAGATACTTGGCAGCAGAAAGTTATTAATTTTAAGATCACTCGAGAGTCGTTGTGAATTGAGACTTGAGACTTCACTTCGCTTCAAAAGGGTCTTCTTGAGAGGCTAATTTGCTTATAAAAATATTTTCTCTTTTGACAAAACCAGATCAAATACGGCCAAAGTAGATTTATGATAAAGGAATTGGCTCCTTAAGTTTGGATCCTCTTTCAATTTACTCTTTTACCACCAAGAATGTAACAGTAAGAGTTCAAATTCAATCTTTGGTTTAAAGAGAAAGCTGGACGATTTATTTCAAGAATGGCTTTAATATGCAATTTTGGAGAAAAAAGTTTCAGAATTTCAGGATTAATTACTTTCATAAAAACTCCAAAGATATACAAACAATTAAATAAAACTTTTTCTTGATCCCAATCCACGTAACTTTCTTTCCCTTGCCTCCTGATCTCTAATCTCTCCTTTAGCTTTCCCATACAAATGAACCAATTTGCTACTCTTTTGCATAATGATATCACTAAATACAAGGATATTTTCAATATCTTTATGAAGCTGACAGATGAGGGTGTTATCAAGGATATCTCTCAACAATTCTACAAGGTCTTTTCCAATGAATCCAAGTATACTCTTGATGGTAATTCTCTTCCAGTGGAACTTTCCTGACTTGAATTGTTAGAATTGCTCAAGTTCCAAAAAGAGAAGAATGAGAGAATAAACATTGGCAAACAATACGAAGCTAATCTCTCCTTATTTATGGACAACTTCCAACTTCTATGCAAGCATATCAGTAAGCCTTTTCCTTTTATCAACTCGGTTTACTTATTTCTCAATAGTCGAAAACACATTCAAGGTTGTCGTCAAAGAAGTACCAATTCATTTTTCGAGACGATATTTTTACTTACATTCTCAATTTAGAGCCAAGAAATTGTGAAGAATCGTCTTAGTACCCAAGAAGAGACAGAGAGAGAATACATCAACTCTGAAAATAACTAGTAAATATCTAATATACGAGTTGATTATATTAATCTCTCACACAGCTCTGTTCAAGAAGATGAGAAATCTAATGTTCAAAGAAGTACATACGACACCATACCATCACAATTATTGAAGTTGAATGAAAAGTCTAAGCTCGGCAAGAGCGGAAGTAAGAAGAGTATAAAGCAGCAACAAGGTGTTCATTCAAGTTCTTCAAGAAGTATTTGTACTCTTCAGAACATTGTAAACGGAAACTTGTCAACAAGAAACACTCAAAGACTTTCAACGCAAAGACTTTCCAATAGAAATTCTCAAACGAACAATTTGTCAAGCAGAGATAATGAGAATTATAAATCTGTGTCCAAGACTCAACCTTCATTGATTTCAAAGCGTTCAAGTGTTCAAATTAGCACCAACGGCTCACTTATAGGCTCACTTCAGATTCCTGTAAATGTAAGTTCCTTTTTTCCCCTGAAAGATTAATTTTCAATAACAGAGTGAGTTCAATCATATTACGGGATGTGCTTCATTCCCAAAGACCGAGAGAAGATTCTGGGACCTGAATTTATTAGGTCCCGGCCCAGCATTCTATGATGTGGAAAAATGTCAATCAACTTCAAGACTCAGACGTTCAACAAGTCCAACTATTGGAAACGCAGTTAAGGGTTCGTGGATAGATATTATGGCCCAAAGAAATGAATCACCTGGTCCTGGCGGCTTGTACCCCTCTCATCATTTTAAATCAAAATAATGATGAAGGCTTGAGGGTCTTTATGCAAATGTTTTAATGTATATATTTGATTGAAATTCATTTAAGTTATTGATGTCTTGTTTTATTTGATAATTTTATGATGTCGCGGCTGTTATGAAATAATGTATCTAAATATTGATTGACAATAATTTATTCTTGGGGGAGAGAAATTTTTCAAATTTCACTTGTCATTGAATGAAAAAATTATTAGAAAACTCATTAGTTCAAGGTTTTTTATCCAAGCTTCATTCATTTTCTGAGTTTCCAAATAAAATTTTTATGAAATCTCACGAAATTCCTTCAGAAAGTAAAAGAGAGGACTTGCCTGAAAAATTGCCCAAAAATCAAAATCCGAAAATGTATCTTTTCAATTTGGCATCTCTCAGGTTTTTACAAAAAGTAGGAGACAAGATTTTTATTGGAAAATCTATTTAAAAAAGTAAATTGCAAAATTTCTTTCCTCAATCTCATTACTGATTCCCTAAAGTTCTAGAATATTTAGGTTTTTTTCGTGCTGGACGAAATCTAAATATTTGAAGGTTTAAGTGTGTCAAAGCCCAAATCATCATGTTTGCCCAATCCCAGGCTGTTATGTTTTTCTGGAGATATGCAATATATTGGGAATTCATCAGAAAGATGGAGACTTTGAAAGAAGATTTGATCAACAAGATTTTGTCAAAAAATAACTTTAAAATTAAACAAGTACCTCACCTTTCTCTCATTAGTCATGGCAAAGAAACCTTCTCAATATTTTTGTTGGGTTTCACAAGTGGCTTTTTCAGGGTTCTGAAATTCTCAGAAGAGGAGCAGGCACAGTTCACACACACACATATACACACACAATAAACAGTTAGATAATTTATCAGAATTATTTTGTGTTAATTTTGTTACCAAAAAATAAGTTTAAGTTTGAATATTTTGTTTTCGAATTGAGGGGTAATTGGCGGACAATCCGGGGAGAGGGAAGTGAATTTGCACAAGAGTTCAAACCCATGCCTCGGGAATATCAAAGAAGGGATAAAAATGAGGGAGCTAAAAAAATGTAGAAACAGGCAAGCGGGATTTGGAAGAAATTCGAGAATGTTGCTTTAAAGGAAAGATCCAATCAGGTTTGAAATATATGAATGATAGCAGCAGTGAGAAATTATAATTTTTAAATTTAATTTTTGGATAACACATTCATAACCCCTATTCAAGACCTTATATCCTATACAATACAATATGCAACCAAATTATGATGGTTAGCTCTTATGTCGTCATCTTGCATAATTGTAACCCTCTAGATTCACATTATGACCAGCAACAAAATCAATCTTCGGAAAGAAATAGTGATCTAAAGCCATCTTTGTTTAATTTGTCAACTCCTAGTCAAATGAAAATAAACAATGTATTCTTACATAATGAATCATTATCTATAATTTCATTCGCTAGACATCTGTGGTTATTCGCCCTAATTATGGAAAAATCGACCTTAAACTCTTTGTTGGACAAATTCCGAAAGAATGGTGCATTATTCATCCCCGAACTGCTCTAACTTTTTTAGGGATGAAAGCATGGTTACTGACTTCTTCTCTGGCTATGGTGAAATTCTCGAATCTCAAGTCATCAGAGATTCCAAAGGTCAATCGAAAGGATGTGCTTTTGTCAAATTCGCTTCCATGACTAAGGCCGAAGAAGCCAAAAAGAACATCGAAACCAGAAGTATCTCTTTGCCTGGTGTACGCTTTGATGGTGACGACGAGATTCTGAACCCTTTTTCTAGGTCAATAATCCCATTCAAATCAGATGGGCCGATGGTGAAGATCAAAGATTAGGCGTTGATGAACAAACTGTTCCTAAACTTTTCGTTGGCAGTCTCCCTAAACATGCTTCTGAAGAGAATTTGACCGATGTATTTTCGCAATTTGGACATATTGAAGAGCAAGTCTTGATGAAAGACCAAGATGGAACTTCAAAGGGAAGTGCATTTATTAGATTTAAAAATAAAGAAGATGCTCTTTTGGCAATGAGGTTTTTGAACGGCAACGTTTACTTGGGTGGGTCTGATAAGCCCATCGAAGTCAGATTTGCAGAAAACAAGAAAAAGACTGCTACCCAAGCTGAGCACACTCAAGGCCAAAGTTTCCGTAGCTCAACTCCCTCAACTATGGCTGGTGCCTTTGGTGGAGCCGCTCCTATGAACCCAATGAACCCCATGACTGTAAGAGGTCTTTGATTTGTTTGAGAGACTAAATTTTTTTTCTCAGATGGCCCCATTTTATAAATACACTGCACCAGACGGCAATCCTTACTATTTGAATCCCCACACCAGACAAACTCAATGGGAAGAACCCCCAGCAGGCAGTTATGTTATTCCTGAGCCTCCTGAGGCTCCTTATTACGTGAAATCTGTGCTTCCCAGCAAGATGCCCAAAAAGCAAGGCCCTCAAGGAAGCAACTTATTTATTTTCCATTTACCAAACGATTGGAGTAAGTGTGATTATTGTACAGAAGAATTGAGAATTTAATAGCTGAAGAAAACTTGAACTATTATTTTAAAGATTTCGGCACTATCATCAGTTGCAGAATCATGAGAGACAAGAAAACCAATAGAAGCAGAGGTTTCGGTAAATATATTTGATTATGAGGCAGAAAACATTAACCCCTTAAATTCTAGGTTTTGTCAGTTATGATAATGCAATGAGTGCACAGATGGCAGTCCAAAGAATGAATGGATTCCAGGCTGGTCACGGAAAGAGATTGAAGGTGGATATAAAGAAAGGAGAAGACAACGAAGACGAAGAGCAAACTCACGGCATGTCTTCTGGAACCAAGTTTACTCCTTATTAGTCAAGCTAAAGAAAGAAGAACATAGAAGAGAAAGACTAAAGTGTTTGTGAACTGATATAAATATATATGGTAGTTATAGGATTTGTATGGTTTTTCACTCCCAAGCTTGTATGTATAAATTAGTAATTTTATTTTAAATTTGGTTTTTCCATTTTGTCTAGTTAAGTGTCGTCATCTTTTTTTCTTTCATGTTCATCGGTTTATCTTTGATTGAGTACTTTATTGTACGATATTTTTTGTGTGTAATCTCATTATGGGAGATTACTGTCTTTTTTTTTTTGAAAACTGGACTATGAACTGAAGAATGAAATATTTAAATCTAGGAATTAATGGAGAGAAGAAATACCGAAGGAATACCGAAGAAATATCTCAGAAGTACCTAAAGTTAAATTCATATATATATATATATATATATATATATATATATATATATATAGAGAGAGAGAGAGAGAGAGACGGAGGTATTTTTAATAGAAGAGTTTCTTTCTGATAGGTTTGGTTTGCATGATTGCATGATCAAGTATAGAAGATATGCTTGGAAACAACAACATCAACCTTTTTACACACTACATACTAAATTTCTATATATTTTTTTTTGTCTATCTAATAAAATATTTCCTTTTGATAAAACCTAAATAATCTATTGCTTGATAGCTTCCTTGAGAGCTGCTTCTTCCTTCTTAAATTCATTGATAATAGGCTTCATAGCAGGGAAAAGAAGAACTTCCTAAGAAAATGAGTTAGTTTTGAATTGTAAAAATTTCTATTTTACTTGGATGTTGATAGTATCGGTGAGGAGCATGACAAGTCTATCAATACCGAGACCCCAACCAGCAGTGGGAGGAAGACCGTATTCCAAGGCCTTGATGAAATCTTCATCAATGGGCATGGCTTCTTCATCACCCTTTGCCTTTTCCTTCATTTGGGAAGTGAATCTCTCTCTTTGATCATAGGGATCGTTCAACTCAGTGAAAGCATTACAGATTTCGTGATAGTTGACGAAAAGTTCGAATCTTTCGGTGAGACCGGGCAATTCTCTGTGGTATTTAGCCAAGGGGGACATGAGGACGGGGTGTTCAGTCAAGAAAGTGGGGTTAAGGCAGTCAACTTCGATGAAAGCACCAACCAACTTATCGATAAGTCTGGCGGTGGTGTGAGGAGGGGTGCATTCAACCTTATGCTTCTTGGCCAACAATCTGAAGAATTCATTGGCTTCAGGGGTGGTCAAATCCTTAGGTAAAGGTTCACCAACTTTTTGTTCGAGGGCTAGGACAAGGGGTTAGATACAAGAGTTTTTTTCGAATAATTTTACTGGCAAGCATGGGGACTCTCTTCCATGGAGGAGTGAAATCGATTTCGACGACTTCATCGCTACCAGGGCCCTTGGGGTGATGTTTGACGACGTAGCTACCGGTGATATCCTTGACCATATTGGAGATCATATCTTCGGTGAGCTTCATAAGATCGTTGTAATCAGCATAAGCCATATAGAATTCGCAGGTAGTGAATTCGGGGTTGTGGGTTTGATCGATACTTTCGTTTCTGAATTGCTTACCGATTTCGTAGACTCTTTCGAGACCACCGACGACCAACATCTAAAAGGAAATAATTAGTATTTAAGCATAATTGGTTTTCTGTTACCTTCAAGTAGAGTTCGGGGGCGATTCTCATGAAGAGTTCCATACTGAGATCGTTGTGGAAAGTCTTGAAGGGCTTAGCAGCGGCACCACCAGGAATCATGTTCATCATGGGGGTTTCGACTTCCAAGAAGCCCAAGTTGTCCAAATACTTTCTGACGGATTGGATGACCTTAGTTCTGGTGTAGAAGATGTCTCTAGTTTTGTTGTTCATGATGAGATCCAAATATCTTTGTCTATATCTAGTTTCTGTGTTGGAGAGACCAGTGTGTTCAGTGGGCAACATGTGCAAGCAGTGACTGAGGATTCTGATTGAGGTAGGGGCAATAGAGAATTCACCAGTACCAGTTCTGACGGGCTTACCGACAATACCAATGATGTCACCTCTTCTGATCATAGAGTGAACAGTTTCGAAATCATCACCTTGATGTTCGTTGGCTCTGGCAAAGACTTGGATTCTGGTACCATCTCCCTTCAAGTCATAGAAAACAAGCTTGTTGCCAGAAGGTCTGATGTTGGTGACACGACCTATGAGAAATGATTAGCATAAAGGGGTTTGGGAGGGAAGGGAAAAGTGGATCACGCGGATTTTTTGAAAAATCAAGCGAAAGAAAGAGACGCCAAATTAAAATTTTATTCGTGACCCAAAAGTAAGGAAGGTTGTATTTAATTCGATATGAATGAAGTGAATATTCTTACCTGCGATTGAGACGGTGGTGTCCAAGGTTTGGCCCTTTTCAGTGCATTGGGGTTCGAATTCCTTGATGAATTGGGGAATGGTGTGAGAAACTTCGAACTTGTGGGGATAAGGGTTGTATCTTTCGTGATTTCTGACACTAGCAATGAATTTGCCTCTGTTTTCATAGTAGTGGGTGGGGTCCTTGGCTTCATCTTCATCACCTCCGAAGACGGCCTTCTTCTTCTTGGGTTGGTCTCCTTCAGCCTTCTTCTTTTCTTCTTCCTTTTGCTTCTTCAAAGCTTCCTTTTCAGCCTTTTCCTTTTCCTTTTGAGCTTGCTTGGCGAGTCTCTTTTGTTCGTTCTTGGAGAGACCACCTTCAGGAGCTTCCTTGACTTCTTCCTTGACGGGTTGGTCAGGGTTGGTGGGAACGTTATCAGTGGGCTTGTCACTCATGAGATATTCTTAAAATTTAAAATAAAATTTTATATAAAAGTAAAGAGATGAGTACGAAAGCGGTTTATTAGTGTCTTGTGACCTATCACATCCTTGGATAAAATTTTAGTACTGATTGGGAATAATCGTTTAATTACAAACATCCTTTTTCCAACAAACTAAACTTGTCAAAGTTAATTATAATTATTTTCTGAAAAATCAAATCTTTAAAATCTTTTTTTGGTGTCTTTTCATCTTTTCAATTTATCTCATTTTCTTGTATAAAAAATTTAATCTACTAGAATAGAGGAATAGAATCCATAAGACCAACACCCAAGCATAGTCTAAGAATGTTCCTAGGCGAGTCCTTGATTGATGGCCGAATTAATCGGCAAACCAATCAGAATGTTTTTGGATCAGAAATTACGGAATTTATTTTGTGTTTAATTTCTGTCTCGTCGTCGGAAGATTCGATCGAACGAAATTTTAAGAAAATAGACGTCTGAGGGCATAAAGAATGAAGGCTCTTGGGAGTTTGATTAGGCATGAGAATTATTTTTGCTTTTTTCAAGGGAATATTGGATTCACTCATCCTTTGAAGAGAAAAATTTTCCATGAAAATTGGAGAAACTATTATTTATTCTAGAAGGAATCACCTATTTGCTGAATTTTATAATAAAATATGGGAGGATTAGTTGTATGATGAACTGTGATATATTGTTTTCATGCTTCTTCTTTGAAAAGAATAAATAATGCGAAATGAGACTAGAGGTCTCAAGTTAAACTGAAAGAAAGTCATTCAAACGATTCAATATGCTCTTTCTTCTATTTTCCTACGAACCTCGAACATTCTATTGACTCTCAAGATGCTTCTTTGGAGAGTTGGAGGAGAGCAAATTTGAATTGATAACGATTATACAAGATTCGAAATTTCTTTTGTCAGAAAATGAACAGAAAAGGTTCTATAAGGAGTGTGCTTGTGGAATGAAGCACAAAGATGAAGTACAGAGAGAAAGTTAGGTGTTTGCGACTGTTTTGTTGGAATTAGGGAACAATCAGGAAATAAAATTTTATAGGGTCAATATTGGTTTAGATTAGTTCAAATTTTTGCGGAGGAATGACGGAAAGAAAAAATTCGGTTACGCATCAACTTTTATTTTTCTACAAAAAGTAGCTTATATAAAATTTTACGAAAACATTAGACCTAGGTTTTATTGTCTCGGAGTCTGGGCATGAAGTGGAAGGGTGTTCTTTCTAGAAAGTTCTTTTTTGAAAGGAATGAAATTGAAATCTCTAATGGGGATTTTATACCGTTGAAAGTGTCCTCTCAGAAGACTAAAAAAGGGGGAGTGTTGAAAACTGTATAAATTTATTAACTTTTCATATAATAAGATCAGAAAGTTGGAATTCCTTTTGGTGTCGATGGTATGTCTAAAAAGAAAAACTGAAAATTTGGACTTTCTGATTTTTATCGGTCCATCAGAAACGAAAAATTGCTTCTCGTTTGTTATGAATGAATGAAAAAAGTTTTGCCAAAGGAACTATCTTAGGGACCATTTACAATGCTTCCTTAATTCTAAATTTCTTATAAAATTCAAATCAAAAAAATTATTTTTTGAGCTTTTCAATATCCCTCATTGATTGAGTGTTTTACTCTTTACTCTTTACTTTTGTTGTTGGAGAGGATAGGTTGCCAAAAAGGACAAGAGAAGTGAACTTTTTTTTGGGTGAAGCCTAATCCTTATTCATCTTTTTCTTTGAAAGATAAAAACTTTTGGACTTTGAAAAGGATCGAAATGAATTGAGAAATTTGGAAAAGAGCAATAAAAGCAGATTTTATACTCAAGGCATGTTACAAATAAAAAAGGATCATACGCAAAAAAAGAGAGCGTCTTATTGATATTGGTATGTGTTTTTGAAAACTTCTCTAAATTTCATGAGTTTTGCGTTACAGTTTTCCAAGCAATTTTTTTCACGTTCAGCAAGTCCGTCTTCATTGAAATTCAAGCATTCTTTCATGCATAATTGATACAATGAGTTTTCAAGTTCTTTAACTTTGACGCTAAGCTCCAATTGTTCGAGTTTAAGCACCAAATTCTCTTTCTTTTCAACTTTACTAATAGCGTCACTAACGTGAACGGCAGAGCTGGCAGAATTAGTATCACTCATTTTTGGTTTGTGAGAAATATCTTTTGTGTTTTGTTTAAATTTATTATCTGGCTTGTGGAAATTTCAAAGCTCAATAATTAACCTTTCTGATTAGCAAAAAAAATTTTGATAAAAGATTTTCTTTTTCTTTTCCCAAAGATGAGAGAAAAATTTTTTTGCTTTAAAAAATTCGGAAGGTTTATATAAATAATGATGGTATTTAAACTTATTTAATATGAATGTATAAATCAATTACATGCATACTTCTAACCAAAAATAATTGAGAAAAATATGACATTATTATTATTAACAAATAAATATGCAAGAGAAATATTTTATCTCTCCTGTCTATTTCCTTTTTTATTCATGTTTTGGAGAGGGTTTGGAGGCAGTTTGAAGGAAATATTTTCTATCTTCCAAGAGGAATCTTTTTGTGACGTCTGGTTCATAATTTGATCCAACTTCACTGGAGGCAAATCTCTTTGCTTTATAATCAATATCTGAAAAGTTTTTGGATTCGACTGGTCCCATTGAAGTATTTAAAAATCTAAGAAGGAAAAAGTTAACTCCAAATTCACGGAAAAATATTACTTCTTGCAATAAACACTAAAAGCCCTTCTTAATGCATCAACCTATTGATTTTTAGAAGAAAAATTTGAATTAAAGGGACCTTGTTAGCATCTGGGGTATATGCTCTGATAAATCTTTCACTGAATTTTGAAGGCAACAACAATGAAACTTGTTCCTTATCAATCAAAAATGATTCTAGAAGAGATGAATTAACAACATTCAGAAAAATTTCGAAAATACTTTTGATGTTATTTTTATTGTAAAAGCGGACACTTTCAACAGGATTTTTGTCTTTAAGTCCAAAGGTATTTGTGGCTGTCACTATTCTAATATCACTCAAATTGAGGCTTCTATCAGTTCCATCATTGATCGCACATGAATAGACATCTGCAGCGATTCTTTCTTCACTTTCAAATTTCCAATCAGTGTCAACTAAGGTTTCAGAAGCAAATTTGTAAATATCTCTCTTCTTTAATCTCTTTAAAATCTCTCTTGATCTTTCCAAGCTCTTGAAGAATTTAAGAAAGAATAACATTAACAAAATACTGGTTCTTTTGAGAGTTCAATTTCTTTGATGATGAAATCTGTGAGATTTAAATATCGATTTGGGTCTTGGATAATTTCATCAAATCTGTAATGCTCTTGGGCGTACATTAAGACCTCAGTCAACATCAATTCAACGGCCTTTGCAGCTCTGTTATGATAAATCTCTTTGTAAAGCTTATATCTTGCTTGGAAAAGCTCGTAAACTTTATGGCATTGCTATTATTGGATTAAAGGAATGAAAATCATCATAAGATTACTTTGGAAGGGAAGCAGATTTCACTATTTATAACTCTGGCTTCTTTGATGAGAGCTCTGTAATCAAAGTTGCAATCCTTTAATCCAAGATGATAAGAATCTCTGGTCATGTAATCCATTTTATCGACATCAATAGAATTTTTGGAATTGGCAACTATATCAAAAATCCAAGCTGAAAAATATTATTCAAAATTTTCGTCCTGGAAATATCCTTTACTTTTATCCGCATATTTTGGATTTTCTCTTTCTCCCAAGATTAAAGCTGAGATCATCTTCACATCTTCTTGATCAATATCCATGTTATTATCATCCACAAGTTTATTTAAAAGCATCGATGAACCTTGTTCATGAGACCATCCAGCTCCAGGGCTACAAATAAATGAGGATCGACAAGAGTGAATCTCAAATACCATAATTTGGCAATAATTTTTCCGTCGAATAAATGTGAGAAAGGTCCATGACCAAGATCATGAAGTAACCCCGCCAATGTAATGTTTTTCTTGATTTGATGTGCATATTCAGCTGAGTCAAATTCGGCAACTACATTGGATTGATATTTAAAGAGACTCTTTATCATCTTTTGAGCGAGATGGCCAACACCTATTGATAGAATTTAGCACTAAAAAAATCTAGAATTACCTAAACAATGTTCAAAGCGGGTATGAGTAGCTCCAGGGAAGACGTAATAAACACCTCCAAGTTGCTTGATATCACGGAGTCTTTGAAATTCTGGAGTATCAACAAAATTCCAGCTGAGGATTGGTTATACCGAAGAAACAGAAGGAATGTTACATCTCAGAATCGAAGGAGATGAAGCTGTGGATTGGGTCAAGGGTTTTTTTGGTGGTAGCAAAGTATTCGTCGATAGTGTGGTCCGTCATGGCAGACATTTGAGAAAATGCCATGTGGGAACTTTCCATTTTTGGGGGAGAGGAATACATCTGATGAAGGATAATAAATAATCAAAAAGCTTTTATATTTTATATTAATTTTTTCTCTTTTCCTAAAGTTCAAGAATGTTCGAATGCTTTTGGATAATATTTTAAGAAAAGAATAAGAGTGAGCATACAGTGAAGGGTTTTATTTCAGACTTATTTTAGGCCATAACAATAGATTTTAATATTGGATATGGTTTAGAGATCCTTCAATTAGGAAATAAAGAGGAAAGTTGACAGGCATCCATTGGGCATTTAGGAGCAAGATAATATTCTCAAAAAACTGTATTGATAGAAGTTTCTATTTAGTTATACTGAGATATTTTATCACTGTTACGTCGGCAGAATGTTTATTTCTCTAACAAAAACGAATTACGATCAGAATTTCTGATCACGGAGATTAAATATTGGGGACATTTGGCTGTTTGCAGGAGAAAAAAAGATAATTGGAGAAGAGTTTGATGATTCTTTGAAGAAAAAAAATGAATACTCAACCTTTATCAGAGTAGTTTCTGTTTGATAGAATTTTGTCATCTCCCTTCAAAAATACAAATTTCTATTGAGAGAGTTGCTTCCTCATTTAGTTTTGAAAAATTCTTTTTGATATCAAGAAGCTCAAAAAATCGCTTTCAGAGTGAATGCTTCCTTTAAAAATAGTTTTTGTCCTTGAAGCAAAAAACATTCATTCCTCAATGAAGAAAATTTTTTTTGTTCGACAAATTTATTTTTTACTTTTTGAGATTCGAAAACAGAAAATAGTCAAATCCGAAGGATAGAGGAAATCTTTAAATTGGAGAAACATGAAGAGAGCCTCGAAAAAAAAATTTTGAGGACAGGATTTGGACATAAAACTCTTCTTTGAAAAAAACCCCTCCAATTACAAACAAGTCAGGACATGTCCTGAACTAAATTTTCAAGGACACTCCGAGGACGAACAGGATTTGGCCAAAAGTTTAGGATTTCCCGAATAAATTTTAATCAACAGTAAAACTTCATCCCCGAGAGAAAGTTGCATAAATAACAGTGTGGAAGGGAGAAAAACTTTGTTTTCAATTTCTGATATTTTTTTGAATAAGAAAAAATTTTTTTTGTCAAAAAATTCTTTCAGCCAATTCGAAAAAAAGAATCTCGAAAATGAGATCCAAAACTTTGTTTCAAAGAAGAACAAATTAAAAATTCTATGGGGGTTTCTTTAAAATAATTGCTTACTCATCGTTGACTTGTCAACAAAATAAATTTTAGGAGTAGAAATTTTCCGGAGATCAAACTTTGGAATTTGTTTCGCTCTTACAGAAAATAAAATTGCTAATTCTTTTTGGAGGCTTTAATGATGAGAAAACACATTTTGAATTTTTACAAGTATCCAGTGAGCCTCAAATGTCAATGAAATTGGGTTATTTCTTTTAAACCTAAATTGAGTAATTTCATAAAAATCATCTCTATTGTAAAATTTTTATTGAGATGATTTTTTCAGTCACTCAAAAAGAAGATTGATTTTTTTGGTCTTGTCTAACTATCTGCATCCATCTCTAAAGTTTTTGTATTGGAGTGAGACAAACTTTTTTGTTCATTTTTTTTTATGAAGAAAAATTGAGCCGAAATAATTCTAGAACTTTTTTTTGTTACAACAAATTTTATCAAGGAACTTCTTGTACATCTCCAGAATTTTATTTCGAAAAGTTATTTTGAAGAGAATATCCTCTGGAAACAGAAAAAAATAATCATGCAATTAATTTTCCATAACTGAATTGAAAAAAATCGAGGAAAGTTTTTGGAAAGAAAAAATCCAAGAAAAATTTAGTTTGAGGATAATTTGGATTTTTTTGTTCCGTCGTAAAATTATTCGTATTGAATTTATCCGAAATCGAATTCTTCTTTCGGACACAAATTAAAATCTTGGAAAAATAACCCAAAAGCAAGATCTGAAGCTTCGGTTTCCTTGAGCCTTGGAATTAGATTGTCAACTCAAAGAAGAGGAAATTTTGGTTTTTTATGATTGGAATAATCTGTTGGGATTAATCAGTTAAATCAGTAATTATTTTTGCTACTGATTATACTGGTCATAGCATATGACCTTTCCGAAAGAGCTATTTTCCGTTATCTGCTTTAAAGAATAACTTGAACTAATAATTAACAAATCTCGTCTCAAATCGTTCTAAATGATTCAGAAAATTATCATGGGATTTGAGGAAAACAAAAATGTTTAGGTATTCAACTCACGCCAAAATCTACAAAAATACAAGCCATTGGGTCGAGAAAAGAAAGCCTTTGAACAAGTTTTTGGTGTTGAAGAAGAGTATATGAATTGCCTTTCTTATAAGACATCTACTAAAAAAATTATGAAAATAAATTCAGTTAATTTTTCTCCTTGTAAAAAATTATTTTCAGAAAGAAAGAAAGAAGCAAGAAAGTTTATTTGAACTTAACTGTACAAGTTTAAACCTTTTTGGTCAAGAAGGGCCTTGAAAAACAATATACCAAGTTATAATTAAAAAATCGTTTCATTAATGTAATCTATCAAACTTGCCAATAACCTTTTTGGAAATTAAAATGCACTTTGGATTTTGGCTTGCCTTGCAAAAACTCTCGAATTCTTTGAAAACAAAAACCTTATCTTTGCATAAAAATAAAGAAAAATTTTGTTCTTACCACTCAATAGAGACTGTTTTAGTCTTTTGGAGGGAAGAAGGGGGGACTGTCTAGATTGAAAATTTCACTTTGTTGAAATCTTTTTCTTCGGAATAAATAATGTCAATACGTGAAGATTTCGAAAGCGGAAAGCAAGATTTCCACATGAAAAAATGAAGAATACTAGAAAAAGAGAGCATTCTGAGACATTTTTGATAGATTCAGAAGTGGAGTTTATGACTCAGATGGCAAAGTTTTTTGGAATTTCTGGAAAAAAGAAATTGTGGTGGAGTTTGAGGTTGGCAAGGAAGGGTTGGAAATGCCTGTATGTACTAAAAAAATAATTATAATTAATTCAGGTTATCAGGAATTTGATTTGATCAAAAAAGTTGTTTTTGGATTTTAGGATCAACTCAATTTTTGATTTTATTTTTAGTACCTAAAAAAATAATAATACAATACAAATAATTAATCCCCAAATTAGAACCTCAATTTATTTAATCTTGTTTCCCCCAAACCCTCTAAGACGTTTTAGTAGAAATTAATGACCCCTCTCTCTGGGGATTCTGGGAGGAATGTCCACGAGAGAATCGAAACTGCCTTAGGCTATTATAATTCATCATAAAACTTTGAAATAATAGCTATTTTTAGAGTATTTTTGCTGACTTCCATATAAGAATACACCTTTTATATTACATTATCAAGAAGAGCCTCAGTTAGGGTGATACAAAAGAGGATGACAAGAGAAAGAGAATCTCACAGAGAGGAGTAGTTTAGTTTATGATTTAATAAATAACTGAAGAGAATTAATTCTGCCTAATCTATAAACAAAGTAATTTTTAATTCATAAAAATCTCTGTTATCACCGCTTTAACAATGCCTTACTACGCTAAAAATCAAATTGTCTGGGCCAAAGTGAAGGGCTACCCTTGGTGGCCAGCAATAGTAGGTGTATTTTGCAACTCCTTTTAACTTGCTTCAGGTCGCGAAAAGCAATCAAGGGCGAGGTGGCACCATTGAGGACGAAGTTCTCGTAAATTTTATTGGAGAAAACTCACAGTACACCCCTCTTTCTCCTCGAAAATGGAATAATAACCGTTTATTTGTAGTGCAACTCTGCGCATGGACAAGGTTGCCGACTTTAAAGAGGAGTATGAGCTGCATTCCAACACCAAGAGCAAGAAATTGATCGAATCAATAAAGATAGCAAAGAGGATTTCAGACGGCGTAACCACCTATGAACGTAGCATAATTTGTGTTTGCGAGGGTTAATTTGTATAGAGGAGAAGGAGAAGATGTTGAGAAAGCTGTTGAAAGAGGTAAGAGAGGATTAGAATATTGAGAGTGAATAATTAATAGGATAGCGACGAGTCAGAGTCGGATAAGGAGCCCCGAAAGGGTAGGGCAGAGCGGAGTCGGGAAGCTGAGAAGAATAAAGACAAAGCAACAGGGCGTATAGCACCAAAACCCAAGGAGAAGGAGTCTCAGGCCTCAAAATCGTCTGAGAATTTGAAAGAACTCGGATCACAAAGATTTACTCGATCAACCTCGAAGCATGGCCATGTGGAGATGTTTACCGAGCCATTGATATACAGTACCCGCAAGGGACAAGCCTCAGGCTTGCAGAAAACGAGAGGCAGCTTGAAAAGAGGCAACACTCGACTTGTAATCGAGAAGTTGAAAGCCAGAAGAGAAGCCAGTCAATCAGCAGGCAAGACAGAAACTCGAATCACACGCCAGGCTATGGCAAAAGAAAAGCAGAAATCTCCAGCAAAGAGAGGTGGCGGTCGCCGCAGAATGCAAGTTGAGAATGATGAGGAAGATGATGATCCAGAGAATAATAGCGAAGAGGAAGAAGAAGAGAAGGAAGACAAGAGCAAGAAAGTCGGAGTCAATAGAAGAGGAGGAAGAGTTACTCGTTCTTCTCTCAATAAAAAGAGCACTCCACAAAAGAATGACCGCACTAGAGGTAAAGAAGATGACAAGGATTTCGAATTGGAAGAAATGTTGAAAGATGTGGATGAGAATGAAGACGATTTTGATGTGAATAGTGATGATTATCTGGAGAAGGATACCAAGAAGAACCAATATGGCAAGAGACCTCTGAATGATAAAACTCCTCCTAAATGTATTTTGGAAGAGAAAATTTTGAATAACTAACTGTCATAATAGACTTGACACGCGAAAAGAAAGGTTTAACATCCGACAAAGAACATATAATGAAGAAGCTCAAGACTGGAAAAGCAAGTGAAAATGGTCCTGGATCTGATGAATCAGGAAAGTATGCCAACGGCAGCACCAAGACTGTGGTGGCATATAACACTTTGAAATTGAAAAGATTCGAGGAAGGCCTTGAAGAAATTTTGAATAAGTTAGTCAGCAAATTCCAGAAGAAAGAAAAAGTTCCTGAAGAAACCGAGGAGTTGGTGCAGCTTTTGAATATTGTTCGTGATATTATAGAGACCAACTCCATGACTGGTGAAGATTTTATCAATTCTGAAGTCGCCAAAATCCTCAAAACCATCCAATACGTTATGAATCGAAATCGTGAACTGTTGTTAGGAAATCAAGCTGATAATTTGATTTCCACCTTGGATAATGCTTTAAAAAGAATTCAAGATCGCATCTTACAATTCGTAAGGAGTTTTTGAGAGATTAATTAACTCATTTAAAAAGGTGATGGATAATACAAGTTATATGGAGAATTTGAATTTATCAGATATCAGTAAAGAAGATCAAAAACACAATGTGAACTCAGCAATAAGTTCAGAAGAAACCAGAACTAAAGTTGATGATCATAATTCTGAAAGCGACCATCATATCCTTGGTATTGACGAAAATACGATTCTCACCAGTAAAAACCTTTTTGACGATTCAAGTTATTAAACCTCAATGTGTAGCTCGAATGGAAGAAGAAGAGGGAGGAAAGATGACGATGTCGATGCCAGGAATGTTGAAAGAAGATTCGATAACGACAAGCATTACATTTTGTAAGGCAGAATTAGAAATTAAGACAACAGCAGGACAAGGAGGCAAAACTGAAGGTGGCCAAAAGACTATTCAAAATTACGAAATGAGAAAGAAGATTTGTCAGAAATTTGCTGCATTATTACAGCGAGTTTATTCAATGGAAAAAGGCAAATCACAAACTTTGACTTTGTCAATTGAAGATAAAATCAATAATTTCCACACAACCACCGTAAACGAATACAAAAAAGCTATCAAAGGCTTATTAAAGCTCATCAAAGTAAAGGAGAAAATTTTTAGATGGAGAGATTAACCCTATTTCTTAGGCTAATAAAATGCAGACAGAGGAGTTAGACCAGATACAGAATATGGAATTGAACGAATTTACGACAATGTTGAAGATGAAATTAGAGACAATAATAAATGCACCAGAGAGTCCCGAGAATAGTGTGACTGGTCCAGAAAAGAAGGGAAGCATCACAAGTAATGGTGAGGAACAGAGTAACAAGAAATCAAAAGAAACAGATCAGAATGACACACCAAGGAAATCCTCAAGGATATCAAAGAAAGGGCCTGGAGAGATGAACTTGATGACAAAAATCGATAATTTATATGCAGTGAATCTCAAAGAAGCTCATTAATTATTTGCAGAGTTCTTTGGAACAAAGAATAAGGGGAAAGTAATCTCTTCTCTGTAATATAATGTGAAAAGAAAGGATTTATTACTTCCAGTGACTTGACTGTAAAAAAAGTGACTGAATTGTATGTAAATCTAAGCCTACCAATTCAGAATTTTGCTTCTTTAATGGAAATAACAATTTTTTTAATTCAAGGAATAAAAGGAAAAAGAGAAAAACAACAGGAAGGAAGGAGATATGACAACTTTTGATTTGTATGCATCAAGAAAAAATAAAAACCTCTTTTAGTTAGTAGTTTTATGAAGTTGATTATATTTGATTCATTTTGTCTTGTATATACATCACTTTATATATAAAATATATATTTGATATTAAAACCAATTTTGAGATGCATATTTATATAAATTTTATCCCTTATCCTCTCCTTTATCATTCGTTCATTTTGTATATTTCTGCTTAAAAGATACAATTAGACTCACTTAACTTGCTTGATCTCTTCTAAATTTACTAACTGTCAAGAACATTAAATTAATTTTATTTGAAGGAGAAATTTAGCGCTTGAAATTAATTTGATTTTTTCTCGTTTTGCCTTGTCTCAAAAATTAAATTCAGACAAGACAAACCCCTAATCTATTTTTATTTACAATGTGATTATCGAGAGAAAAATTGATATTTACAGGAGTAATGTACAGGGTTAAAAAGATGAGGTTCAATCAATAATGATATTTAAAATTATATTTATTTTAAACAACACAGCATATGATTCTTTTTTCTTATTCAATGCATGTATTTCATGCTTATAAATATCTTAATAAATTTGGTTGATGTCTTTTTTCCCCTGTGCTTAAGGCTTCAGGTTAAAGTCCTTGACACGGATACAAAGGACTTCTCTATCAGGATCATAATACAAAAATTGTGCATTTTGGCTATTGGCCCAATCTTCCATCTTGGATCTGTATGCTTCGACATTATTTTGGTATTTCTTGGGGAGGGACCATTGATAGAATTCAATGGTAGCTGCTTTATTGAGGCCTCTTCCTGGTTCTGGTAAAGGAATAGCGCAATTTTCAGGATAAACTTCGACTGATCTATGGCCCAAAACGACAATTTCATCAAGATCAAGACCAGTTAAATCAGTTTTTCCTTCAAAGGTGAGCTTGACATATTCATTATAAATAGAGAAGTTTTGAATATTGCGAAGTTCAGATTCACTCATTCTATTTAATTTGACAATAGAAGGCTCAGTATGGTAATTTTTGGTAAGCTTTGGCAACAAATCTTCTGATGCAAATTGATCCTTTCCTCCAATATACCCATTTATCTCCTCTGGTGTCTCTTCACTTGCTTCTGGATCCAAAATCAACTAGTGGGGAAAGTTAAGAGGTATGAAAAAATTGAAAAGATTACATAGACTTTATCATTATCCTTGAATCCAATATCACCAACACATTGATTATCACTAAGAATCTTGTTCTTGTATAGAAGTTTGTATTTTGAGAAATTCAAGAAATTGGTTTCATAAATCTAAAGGAGAGAATTTAAGGATTGTTTTGATAGAATAAGAGAATACTTGATTTAAGATGTAGGTTTTGATGTTGAGACAAGTGCTGGATGTTTTAGCTTCGACAGAGAAAGCTCTTTCTTCTTCTCCTTGACTGAAATAAACCATAAGTCTGACTTCATCTTGAACTCCTTTTTAAAAATGGTTAATAAAAAACATAAAAAATTGGTATTTTACTGGAGATATCTTGGATTTTCTTGTCAGTCTTTCTATCTTCGATATAAGAGCTGATCATCATTTTCTTATTGACTTCACGTTGGCCAGGAGGGAGGGGAATATCTTGATCCCAATGTTCAACTCTAGGTTTTCTTCCGAGGAGACTAACAGGTTCTTCTTTTCTCTTGGAAGCCAAGGCTTTATTTCTGGAGGCTCTAGCCTCAAGATCTGAGCTTAATTCAGCGTAATCTTTTCTTGGAGTATATCCTCTATCAAAAGGATTGTAGTCTATTCTTGGGTTTCTTTTAACGATACTGCTGAGAAGACTATCTCTTCCAGTTTCGTATTTAGTAACAAGATCGGCAGAATTTTGGCCTGAAACAGTCTTTCCAAAAAGACTATAATTAGTTTGAGCAGTGGGGCGTAATTTATTAAGTTGTTCATAAAGTTGATATTGTTGCATATCAACACCAGCTTGAGCCAATAATTGTTGAATTTCTTGAGGTGCTTGATTTCCTCCTGCAGCACCGCCTGCACCAGCCCCACCAAATAAGCCACCACCTCCAGTACCTGTGGCACCACCGCCTCCGAAGAGACCGCCACCAGTACCAGTTTTATTTTGACCACTAAAGAGGCCGCCTCCGCCTCCTGAAGATCCTCCAAAGAGACCTCCTCCACCGGTTCCACCAGTAGTGCCGCCTCCTCCAAAGAGACCGCCTCCACCAGTACCACTAGGTTTATTCTGATTTCCGAAGAGACCACCGCCTCCTCCAGTAGTGCCGCCACCTCCAAAGAGACCTCCACCGCCAGTTCCGCCTCCAGTGGTTCCACCGCCTCCAAAGAGACCGCCGCCACCAGTACCACTAGGTTTATTCTGATTTCCGAAGAGACCACCGCCTCCTCCGGTAGTGCCGCCACCTCCAAAGAGACCGCCTCCACCAGTTCCTCCTCCAGTGGTTCCACCACCTCCAAAGAGACCACCGCCTCCTTGGCCTTGTTTGTTTCCAAAGAGGCCTCCGCCTCCTCCTGTGCCGCCACCTCCACCAAAGAGGCCACCACCTCCTTGTTGTTGGCCTTGCATTCCTCCGCCGCCTCCGAAGAGACCGCCGCCACCTCCTCCAGTGGTTCCACCGCCTCCAAAGAGACCTCCGCCTCCTTGGCCTTGTTTGTTTCCAAAGAGGCCTCCGCCTCCTCCTGTGCCACCACCTCCACCAAAGAGGCCGCCACCACCTTGTTGTTGGCCTTGCATTCCTCCGCCGCCTCCGAAGAGACCGCCACCGCCTTGTTGTTGGCCTTGCATTCCTCCACTGCCTCCGAAGAGACCGCCGCCTCCTTGGCCTTGTTTGCTTCCAAAGAGGCCCCCGCCTCCTCCTGTGCCACCACCTCCACCAAAGAGGCCACCACCTCCTTGTTGTTGGCCTTGCATTCCTCCACCGCCTCCAAAGAGACCGCCTCCGCCGCCTCCCATGGAGCCCATGCCACCTAATCCTCCACCCATTCCTCCTCCTTGTTGATTTCTTTGCCATTGGGCTTGGAGTTGGGATTTGATATTATCAGGGATTTGGTTATTCTTTCCAGCGAAATAATCTTCAATTCTGATTTCATCGAGAGTTTTGCCTTTAAAGTTTTGGAGATTGGTGATAGAAACAAGAGTGATGTTTTCCTTGTTTTTGGGAAGCTGATTGATGTTGTAGCTGAAATTGAAACTTCCTTTGCCTAGAAAAAAGGTGATTAGTAAACATTTATACTATTTTCTTTGAAAAAAAAGGAAATTTATTCAAAAGCTTACTTTGATTTCCTCCTCCGAGCATTCCAAGCATTCCACCACCTCCTCCTGTGCTTCCACCTCCACCAAAGAGGCCGCCACCACCTTGTTGTTGGCTTTGCATTCCTCCACCACCTCCAAAGAGGCCTCCACCTTGGCCTGAGCCCATGCCGCCTCCGCTGCTTCCAAAGAGGCCTCCTCTATTTTGGGTGCCCATACCACCACCCATGCCGCCCATTCCTCCTGAGCTTCCTCCTATAAGGTTGATTAATGATAATTATAACATCTTCTAACCTCCAAAGAGACCTCCTCCGCCTTGGTTTTGGGTTTGCATTCCTCCGCCGCCTCCAAAGAGACCGCCTCCTCCTCCAGAGGACATTTGGTTACTTCCCATTCCACCTCCTCCACCGAAGAGGCCACCACCGCCTTGTCTTTGCTGATTACTGCCACCAAAGAGGCCACCTCCGCCTCCTCCAGTGCTACCGCCGCCGCCGAAGAGGCCACCGCCTCCTCCGCCGCCCATACCTTTCAAAACAAGATGAGTAAAAGATAAAAAGAGATGAATAATCTGATGAAGAAAAGGGATGAAGAAATTATACCTGTGCTACCACCGCCGCCGCCTCCGAAAAGGCCACCTCCGCCGGTATTCCCTTGTCGATTTCCAAAAAGACTGCTAGTATTTTGAGAGAACATAGTCTAGAAAAAAGAGATGAGCAAAAGTACTTTTTGAGAGAATACCAATAATTTTGGCTTTTCGATAAATTTGTAATGAAAGGCACAATCTGAATCAAAATTAATTCATTTCGAAAGAGTCTGATCTCTTGATAAAATTAACCACTCAGAATCAAGATCCAAGGATAATATTTCTTTTCCTTTTGATCCCAGAAATCCTTGGAGTTATGAGATCAGATGAGATAAGATTGTTTTCCCAAAAATCTTTTTGAGGGGTTTCCTAGTTTATGGCTGGTTCACCTTTTCGGGTTTTTCTTTGTTAATCAATTGATTTATTGGTAAATTTTTTGTGGATTTAATTGATTAAACTATGAATTAGAGATATCGCTTGCATGAGTTTTTTTTTTGGGTTAAAAGCCCCGAAAAATATCTCAACCCTCAAAGCCTTGGTGTGTGGTGTGATATGATGTGATAAAAATTTGAAAAATTTCCTTGTGATCGATTGATTTTGTTCTTTTTCAACAAAAACTGATTTTTAAAGATCTGTTTTTTCAGTCAAAGGTCTTGAAAAAACTTAGGTTTTGATATCCCGAGGACCTTTTCTACTCAAAAACTCGATTCTCTCAGAGAACATTTGAGTTTGTAAAAAATATCCAATTTTATGAAGCCTATATGAATTTTAGTATATTTTGCGGAAAGATCATTTTAAAAATCAAATACGCACAAAAAATTGACTAACTTTCAATAATTATAAATAGAGCCAGGAATTGATCAAAACTTTCCTCTGGGTGAAAACAAGACTGCAGAGCGAAAAAAATACTCAAAGAATTTTGTTGGATCTTGAAAATAGGTTCAGATATTCTAGGAGAAAATTTCAATCTTATTGAAATGACCAATTCACCTTCAAGCTCAAGTCTGATGAATTTCTTAGGATTTGATCAAAGAAATTTCGAGAGAAAGAAAAATATATTTAAAAAAAAAAGAAATTTTGAGGATAAAATAATTATATTGTCTAA